>Ga0208635_100250_pt1 | contig 15857 bp, 15 predicted proteins | sample LakWasMe93_HOW11_2_FD_183915 | JGI IMG/M metagenome (GOLD analysis project Ga0208635, IMG submission 183915) | Freshwater sediment methanotrophic microbial communities from Lake Washington under simulated oxygen tension - Sediment Metagenome... | ecosystem: Environmental > Aquatic > Freshwater >...
GTACCTGCGCGCTTGCGCGGAACTGAATCGTCCGTTACTGATGGGTGATTCACGCGTGATGAGCTATCTACCTTCACCCTGAGGGGCGAATTGTGCAGCCAGAAGGATGCAGGCTTGGTCAAAGGCGTAAAGCCGGTATATCAACGCTCTCCGTCAGCGACGAAGTGAATTGCCCGCAAAATGAGTTCGATAACGCAGGGCAAGGTCGGCTGGAACCGTCCTTTGCCAGAGAATGCCTGCAGCTTGCGTGGAAGCGGGCCAACGCCAACAACGGTGCAGCAGATAGTCGATCAACCGGTATCGTTGACCTGGCGAAAGAAGCGGTAGAGCATCGACATGACGTTCTCTCCAAAGCCCGTATTCAGATCGTCAAGTAGCGCAGGATGCGCTCTCGGTCGACGGTTTCGCGGACTTCGCTGTGGACAAATTCGCCTTTTTCGATGACCAGGTAACGGTCAGTCACTGCCATGGCGAACGACAGCACTTGTTCGGAGACGATCAGCGAAAAGCCGCGCTCTTTTTTCAGCAGGTTCAAGGCTTTGGCGATGTCCTTGATGATCGATGGCTGTATGCCTTCGGTGGGCTCATCGAGAATCAGCACCTTGGGGTTGGATACCAGCGCTCGCGCGATGGCCAGTTGTTGCTGCTGGCCGCCGGAAAGGTTGCCACCCTTGCGTCGACGCATCTCGGACAGCACCGGGAAGTACTCGAAGATGTAGTCGGGAATGGGCGCCGCAGGTGCACCTTGCATGCCAGTAAGGATATTTTCTTCTACGCTTAGAAACGGAAAAATCATTCTTCCCTGAGGTACGAAACCGACCCCCGCGACGACCCGGTCATAGCTCTGGCTGCAGGTCAGTTCCTGGCCCGCCAGCTTGATGCTGCCGCTGTGCGCCGGCAGCATGCCCACCAGGCTTTTCAGCAGCGTGGTCTTACCCATTCCGTTGCGCCCCATGATCGCCAGTGATTCAGCGGGTGCCAGGTTCAGGTCAAGGTTGCGCACCACGTGGCTGTCGCCGTAATACACGTTGAGTTGATTGACAGTCAGCATGTTCAGTGCCCCAGGTAGACGTCGATGACGCGAGGATCGTTTTGCACTTGATCCATCGAGCCGTGGGCCAGGGTCTTGCCCTGGTGCAAAACGGTGACCTTATCGGCGACCGATTTCACGAATTCCATATCGTGCTCGATGATCACCATGGCGCGGCCTTTGGCGATGCGCTTGAGCAGGCCTGCGGTTTTCTCCCGCTCGCCCGCACTCATACCGGCGACGGGCTCATCCAGCAGCAGCAACTCGGGACGTTGCATCAGCAACATGCCGATCTCCAGCCATTGTTTCTGGCCATGGGATAGCAACCCGGCTTTGCGTCCCAGTTGGTCCTGAAGAAAGATCATCTGCGCAGTCTGTTCGATCTCGGCCTGAAGTGCGTTGTCCTTGCGAGCGAACAGGCAGTTGAAAATCCCGCGCTTGTCCGGCGAGGAAATGTCGAGGTTCTCGCGTACCGTGAGGTCTTCGTACACTGAAGGGTTCTGGAACTTGCGGCCGACTCCCGCTCGGGTGATCTGGTATTCGATCATGTTTGCCAGTTGCAGATCCTTGAAACGAATGCTGCCGGAAGTGGGACGGGTCTTGCCGCAGATCATGTCAAGCAAGGTGGTCTTGCCGGCACCGTTAGGCCCGATCACCACATGTACCTGATTTTCCTCGACGCAGAAGTTGAGGCTGTCCACCGCTTTGAAGCCATCGAACGACACGGTCACATCTACGATACTCAGTAACATGGCGCTCATCACTGCACCTCCTTTTTGCTCAGACGCTGTAGCAGGCCTGCCAGGCCAGTCGGCAAAAACAGCACTACGCCCATGAACAGGAAACCGATGAAGTACTGCCAAAAAGTGACGAAATTTTCGGACAGATAGGTTTTCGCCACGCCGATCAACAGTGTGCCGTACACCGCGCCGACCAGGGACAAACGGCCGCCGAGTGCGGCATAGATGACGATTTCGGTCGAAGGGATTATGCCCACCAGCGACGGTGAAGCCAGACCCACTTGCAGGGTGAACATCACACCGCCCAGCGCCGAAATAAGTGCTGTCGCGGCAAAAATGAACGCCTTGAACAGCGCGGTGTTGTATCCGGAAAAACGCACGCGATCTTCGCGGTCGCGGATCGCCACCACTACTTTACCCAGACGGCTGCGCAGGATGCACCCACACAGGGCGACGCAGCCGAGCAGCATCAGCGCAGTTATCAGGTAGAGAATCCAGGGCGTCTGGGGCGTTTGCAGGCTCAGGCCGAATGCAGTCTTGAAGTCGGTTAGACCGTTGACGCCGCCGGTATAGCCCTGTTGTCCGATGATCATGATCGACATGATCGCCGCTAGCGACAGGGTGATGATCGAGAAATACACACCGCCCACGCGCTTCTTGAAATAGGCGTAGCTGAACAGGAACGCCAGAAGCGTTGGGATGATGATGATCGATGCAATAGTAAAGGTCACTGATTCGAACGGCTTCCACCACCAGGGTAAAGCATCGATGCTGTTCCAGATCATGAAGTCCGGCAACGCCGAGCCGTAGAACATTCCTTGGCCGAGGCTGAGAATTCCACCGTAGCCCCAGATCATCACCATGCCCACGGCGCAGAACGCCAGGCTCAGGTATTTGCCCGCCAGGCCCAGACGGAAATCTCCCAGGCCCAACGGCAGAATCACCAACAACAAAATCGACAACCAGATCAGGCTGTAGCGCTCAATCATAGGTAACCAGGCACTGCTGAACCTGCGTAGGCCCCGAGCCGCAGGCTTGGGTCGGGTTAGAGGCATTCCAGTCATGTTATTCATTTCAGCGTCTCACTTTCGAAGCGAACAGGCCGTTGGGTCGGAAGAACAGCAGCACGATTACCGCCAGCAACGTGATGGCCTTGGCCATGGAGCCCGTGGTGAGATATTCCAGTGAAATCTGTGTCTGTCCGATGGCAAAAGCCGAGAGGAAGGTACCCAGCAGGCTTTCGACACCGCCAAACACTACGACGATGAAGGTGTCCACTAAGTACTGCTGACCGCTCACGGGACCGGTGGAGGCCAGCATGGTGAACGAGCTGCCGGCGATCCCAGCCAGGCCGCAACCCAGGGCGAAAGTCACGGCGTCGACGCGGGCAGTATTGATTCCCGCAGCTCCGGCCATGGCGCGGTTCTGGGTTACTGCACGGATGCGTAAACCCCAGCGGCTGCGGTACAGAAACAGAAACACGGCTCCGGCGATGACCAGAGTCAGGCCTATGATGAAAATCCGATTGAGGGGTAGCTCTAACCCTTCACTGACCTTCAAGGCGCCCTGTAGCCATTGCACGGTGGGAACGCTGACTTCCTTGGGGCCAAAGACCTGGCGAAACAGCTGCTGCAGCACCAGGGACAGCCCCCAGGTCGCCAGGAGCGTATCCAGTGGGCGGTTGTACATGAAGCGAATGAAGCAGCGTTCAAGCAGGAAGCCAAAGGCAAAGGTCACCGCGAAGGCAACGCCGATACCGATAACGAAATACCAGCCCATGAACTCCGGAAAGTAGCGCTGGAACACCAGTGAGGTGGCGTAGGTCATATATGACCCCATCGCCATCAACTCGCCGTGGGCCATGTTTATCACGCCCATCAGGCCGAAGACGATCGTCAGCCCCAACGCCATCAGTACCAGCACCGAGAACAGCGAGAAACCACTGAATACCTGCATCACCAAAATATCGAAAGTCATTGCGTATCTACCTGTCGCTGCACGTTGGCGGATAAGGGCGCGATAGGAATCGCGCCCGATCCTGCATTACAGTTTCGGAAATGGATTAGGCTCGATCGGTGCGGACTCGTAGATCACGTCAACCTGGCCCAGGGCATTGATGGTGCCGATGAGTGCACGCTTCCAAAGGTGATGGTTGTCCTTGTGAACCTTGATCTCGCCTTCAGGCGCGTCGAGGGTCAATTCGGAGGATGCTGCGATCACTGCTGGCACGTCGAAGCTGCCCGCTTTTTCCACTGCTTTCTTCCACAGGTAAACCGCGGTGTAGGCATCAGCGATCGTGTCGCCGACTACACGTTTTTCGCCATAGCGGGCCTTGAAGGCGGCGACGAACTTCTCGTTGACCGGGTTCTTCAGGCTCTGGAAATAACTCATGCAGGTCAGGAAGCCAGTGAGGTTTTCCGCGCCGATGCCGGTAACTTCTTCTTCGGTGACGGCTAGGGCCATCAGCGTCTGGTTGCTGCTGTTGATGCCTGCGGCCTTGAGCTGTTTGTAGAACGCAACGCTGGAGCCGCCGACGATGGTGGACAGAACGATGTCCGGCTTGGCCGCCTTGATTTTGTTGATCACCGAGGAGAATTCGATGTTGCCCAAGGGCAGGTAATCCTCGCCGACGATCGAGCCGCCTTGCTTGGTCACCGACACACGAGCGAGCTTGTTGGTAGTGCGTGGCCAGATGTAGTCCGAACCCACCAGATAGACGCTCTTGCCCTTGTTGGCCATCAGCCAACTGACAGCGGCCAGAGTTTGCTGCGAGGCTTCCGCGCCGATGTAGATAATGGACGGCGACTTTTCCAGACCCTCGTAGAAAGCAGGGTAGTAAAGCAAGCCTTTGTTGCGCTCAAAGACAGGCAGCACAGCCTTGCGAGATGCCGAGGCGTAGGCACCGAATGTGGCGGCTACGTGATCGTTTTCCAACAGCTTGCGAGCCTTCTCGGCGAAGGTGGGCCAGTCGCTGGCGCCATCCTCGATGATCGGTTCGATGGTTTTGCCGAGCACGCCACCGCTGGCGTTGATTTCATCGATTGCCAGTTTTTCCGCGTCCACCATCGAGGCTTCGCTCATGGCCATGGTGCCGGTAAGCGAGTGAATGATGCCTACTTTCACGGTGTCTGCCTGTGCTTGGCTGACCAGTAAAAACGGCAACAGACTGAAGGCCCCCAACAGCAGGGCGTGTTTTATCAAACGGCGTATTTCGTTGTGCATTGCGTTTCTCCATAGGAGTAAAAAAAGTTCACCGCCCCGGTTAAATTAATGATTGGGAGGTCAGGCTTCTTGTGGCGAATCTGGCGGGACAACGGTGTCTGATCCAGTCGAGTGCGAGGCGTTTTCCTGCTTGCCAAGGGGGGGCGTAACGCAAATAGCTGGCTCGATGTTTCATCAGCAAGTTTGTGAACTGCTGACAGGGATCAGGTTGGGCATCTCTCCCACCATCCGGATAGATGGCGCTCCAAGTGCTCGAAGGCGGTGTTGAACAGCCTTCGAGCACTTGGGTACCGCATCAGCTGGTGTCGATCCCTTCAACAGCGCAGTTCGCGTTACCGCGTGTCCAAGATAATGGCTTTGACTACAGACTTAGAGTGTCTTCCAATCGGCGCTCGCTTCGAAGGCGGCGGCGGCTTGGTAAAGCGTGCTTTCTGCGTAGTGGCGGCCGACAAGCATCAACCCTACCGGCAGTCCGTCGACTTGCCCGCAGGGGATAGTCATCGCCGGATGGCCGGTGATGTCTTGGGATGCAGTGTTACCGATCATCTCGAAGGCACGCGTGATGTACTCGGTGATTGAGCAGCCGGAGTCTGGAAGTGGCTGAGCAGTGACCGGAACGGTCGGCATGGCCAGCAGGTCGTAATGGGTCAACGCCTTGTCGTAGCCGGCTCGTGCTCGGCGAGCGATGTTCTGCGCCTTGGCATAGAAGCGGCCGTTGTACCTGGTTAGTCCGAACTGGCCGACTAACATGCAAAACTTTAGGGACGCGGAGAGCTCATCGGCGTTATCACGCCACTTAGCGTGCCTGTCCAGCAATCCGACGTCGTATAGTCCCTTCCAGCCGAAGCCCATGCCATTGCCATGCATCATCTGCATCGTGAGGCCTTCGCAGCCGATGGGGGTCCACAAGTTGCCGGCCAGGACGTGTTCCGGTACAGATACTTCCTGAACGCTTGCCCCCAGAGACTCAAGTACTGCGAGGGCTTCGCGCACCTTGTCCGCCACCCTTGGGTCGAGATTTGCCAGTTGAAAGCCCTCGGTAAGTACACCGATGCGCAAGCCGTTTACACCTCGTCCCAAGGCTTCGGTATAGATATCTACCTTTGGCGTGTACTGGCGCGGATCCAATCCGTCTAATCCGGCAATAACCTCGAGCACCGTCGCATTGTCCCTCACGTTGGTTGTCATCGGTCCGGCATGATCAAAGGTACTCTCGACTGCCATTATTCCGGTATAGGGCACCAGTCCGTGGGTCGGCTTTAGGCCGTAGAGGCCACACCACGCGGCAGGTATTCGGGCAGAGCCTCCCTGATCGCCACCCATACCAATGTCAACTTCTCCGGAGACGACCAAGGCAGCGCTGCCGGAAGATGAGCCGCCCGCCGAATAGCCATGTCGCAGAGGGTTGTGCACCGGCGCGGGGTCGGAGGTGTGGCTGCCGCCAGACAGGCAGAAGTGCTCGCAGGTCGCTTTACCAAGGATTGTGGCGCCGGCGTCCAGTAGTCGGGTCACCACGGTGGCGTCGAAGCTCGGGACGAAGCCCTCGAGGGTGGATGCACCGTTCATCATGGGCACGCCGGCCAGAGCTATATTGTCCTTCAGCGCCACAGTAAGGCCAGCAAGTTTGCCGCCGGCAGCACCCTGTACCTCGGTTCGATAGTACCAGGCGTTGTTCGGGTTCTCGGCGGCGCTCGGTCGATAGCCAGAAGATCGTGGATAAAGTACCGGGGGCACTTCATCGGGTAGTCTGTCGATGAGATCGTAGTTGTCGAAACTAGGCTGCATCAATGCTAGGTATTCTTCGGCCTGCTCCTGCGTCAGGCGCATATGCAGTTGGCTAGCCAGTTGCTGCAGGTGTTCGGCGGTTGGACGGACGATTGCCATATAGGTTTCCTTTGCGGGCCAAAAGATGTCTTTTCGGGTATCCGATGGCTCAAATTTATTCCGGGTAACCCAATGGCGCTTGGCTATATCGGACAACAGCTTGGTCTGGCAGGACAGTGACGTCGGTTTCTTCCCAGTTATGCAATCTGTAATATGTGGACAATTGGCAGGTTGACGCGAGGTTTTCACGAAGGCTGCTTTCAACAAACCGATCGTTGTCTGTCGGCGTGATTCTGCGATGGGCCTGTATGGCATGTCCTGGCGAAAATATGAGGAAAGTCATCTCGAGCGAATGACCGATTTGCATGCAACGCCCCATAGTGGGGCCTATCGGGCGAACGCCTTCGCGTCGGGTCTGTATCCCCAATGGCAGGCAGCGTCAGCTGTGCACTGCCTCTTTAGTGGATAAGATCTGACAATAGGAGGTCGACATGCGCCCGGCCAACACGCCTTTTGCCCCCAGACTAAAGGCGATGGTGTTGGTGCTTAGAGGTCTATTAAGTGCGCTAAATGCTTTCCGCGAGGTTGCAATGCAAAGATGCCACGTCAGTACCGGTGTTTGAATTGGCGCATGGCTTTAGATCTGCAGTCGAGGAAGCGATCAAGGTTTGCGGTGCTCCTATGGCCGCCACCGCGATGGGCAAACCGCCAGTGATTAGTCACCCAATCCTGTAGCGAGCGAAGTATAGTTTCCCTTGTGGAACACCAGCGGTGTCGTATCGTGGTCGGTAAAGGCAACTACCTTCCCAAGGATAATGTAGTGATCACCGGCATCGATTTTGCTGAACAGCTCACACTCCAGGTGTGCGGAACATTCAGGGAAAATCGGGGCTCCACCAGCACCATGGGTATGTTCAACCGAAGCAAATTTGTCCTCACTATGCCGAGCAAACTGGCCGGAGAGATTGCTCTGGTCGGCAGCCAGGATATTTACCGCGAAATGAGATGCCTTGTTAAACACCTCGTAGCTAGAGGATCGCTTGTCGATACTCCACGAGATGAGTGGGGGGCTCAACGAAACGGAACTGAAGCTGTTCGCCGTAACGCCAACCTTACGGGTTCCAACTGCTGCGGTTACGATAGTTACGCCGGTCGGGAAATTTCCGAGCACATTCCTGAATGCATGCGGGTCTATTTCGAGCAGCTCAACGAGCTTGAGTGCTGGCGCGTTTTTCATGTGATATCTCCACTTTCCTGATTGGCTTTATACGGTATCCGCGAGCCTGGTCGCTTGCAGGGAGCCTCCCGGCACATATCGTGGGATGTACCGGAAAGCTTTCCGTCAGGCCCAGCCCAACTGCTTGGCAGCGTGACTGTCGTTCCAGACCTTGGTGACCTCTGCCACTTTGGCTCCCTCCATGCGCATGACGAATACATAGTCCGACACCACGGCCTTGCCGGTCGCCGGTATGGGTTCATTAATGCCAGTGTGGGTGCCACAGAACCGGGCGAACGCGATAACCGTTTGCCGCTTTTCATCGGTCGCGACACTGATCAGCTCGTAGTATGCATCCGGCAGGATTTCGATCAGGTGAGGTATCGAGTCGCTATAAGCTTCGACCGTTTTCAAAGCCTCAAGGGACTCTGCCTGAGCGTTGAATACAGCATCGTCATGGCAATAGTGGCGACATTCTTCCCACCCCTTGCCAGACTCACAAAGTTCAAAAAATGCCATGGCCGTTTCGGCGATAGTGCTCATAAAATTGTTTTCCCAAGGAGCATGATTAAACCAGGGAGCTCGCGTAGTCAGCCGAATTTTTGTTGGCTGTGGAACTCAAGGCGTTGAAGCCCGAGGAGCGGCGCTCTGTGCTGCCTTTCAGGTAAGCGAGCGGATCTTCGAAGTCGCGAACGTAGCCCATGGCGAAGCAGCCACACTGATAGCCCATCAGCTTCAGCAGATCATCAGGAAGAGTGCGCGCGACTTCTGGTGGGGTAGCCAGGTACTGATTTTCCTCTTGACGTACCCAGCCTACCGCGTAAGTGATGTTCAGCGCTTGGCGAACCTTATCGGTCTTATTCTCACCGGCACCGTGGTAAATCTTGCCGGTGTAGAGCAGCACTGATCCCTTTTTCATTTCTGCAGGGATACCAGCCTCTGGAGGATATTTCTGACCAGTGCCGGCGAACTGGCTATCCGGGACGATACGAGTGGCGCCGTTCTCTGCGGTGTAGTCCGTCATGGCCCACAGGGTATTGCACTGAACTTCGTAGTCGTTGGGAAACTGAAAGAAGTCCCACGCCAATTGATCCTGATGCAGGACTTGAGCAGGTGAGCCAGGGTGAACAGTGATCACTTGAGTGAGGTGCAACTGAAACGTTGACGCTTTGCTGAGGTGGCTGGCTGCCACCCCTACGACGAGCGGGTTCATGATCAGTTCACGGGACGTTTCGGAGCGCAGGATCATCGCGCCAGTACGCTTGGTGGAGAAACCGACGAATTTGTCTTCACCGAATGGAGTGGTCTCGATGTACGGGCCCATTTCAACTGCGACTTTATCCATTACTTCGGCGCTTACAAGCTCATCGATCACTACGTAGCCATGCTCTTTCAACGAGGCGCTGACTTCTTCGATGGTGGCGGTATTTGAGAGGCGATTGATGATCATTTTTGAGTTTCCTTTTTGTGTGGAACAACGGGGGATTCACTTACGCCAATTGGCGTAGAGCCTCGTAACGAATAGGGTGATGGGTGCGAAAACGCTCGGCAATCCAGAAACCGAAGGCAAAGGTGGATAACAGAAACGAGACTACGAATATCGAAACTGCCTTAGCGTTCTCACCGCCGATCAGATCAGGCAGGTTTGATACAGCAACCCACAGGCAGCCAAGGATGCCAAGTAGACCAGCTGTGGGAGCGACGAAGGTTTGCCACAGTTGGCCAGTCGACTTCTCGCGGTGGAAAAACACCACTACTGCTGCGCAAGTCAGGGAAAGGATTGCCATGTAGCCCAGCGTTCCGGCCATAGCGCCCCAAGCGTAGATTTGGCTAGCAGGGTCGGCGCCGATGGCGATCAAAAAAGCGAAGGCGATTACGCTGAAGAGTGACAGTACGACCGATGCAACATGAGGCGAACCGTGGTCTGGATGGACGCTGGAAAAACGGTCGTTCAGAACACCAAAGCGGCCAAGGGTGTATTTGTAGCGCACCACAATGTTGTGCAAGGACAGAGCGCAGGCAAACAAGCTGGTAATCAGCAGCACGTGCATCACGTCCATGAAGATCACGCCGAAGTAGTGCTCAGTAACGGCCAGGTACATATCAGCACCATGAGCCTCCGAAAACGCGGCAATGTTGTCCTTACCAATTGAACTGACGGCACACCACATCGAGATGACATAGAACGCACCTACCAGCAACACTGCTATGTAGGTTGCGCGCGGGATGGTGCGTTCAGGATCTTTAGCTTCTTCGCGGTAGATCACAGTGGATTCGAAGCCAATGAAGCTGAATATGGCGAATAGGATTCCGAGGCCTGGGGATCCAGAAACAACGTTTTCGAGGTGGAAGGACGCTGTCTCCAGACCGGAAGCACCTTTCTCGAATAGCACGGCGACATCGACCAGAATCACCACGGCGATTTCCAAAACCAGAGCGATACCTAAAAATTTAGAGCTGAGCTCGATGTCCCGGTAACCCAGGAAGGCAATGACGCCTACGGCCGCAAATGAATAGGCCCACCAAGGCACAGCTATACCGAGGAAATCATTAACGGCAGTCGAAACGGTGTAGCCGATGTAACCTTGAAGCGCCACTAGAATGAGGGCGTAAGACACCACTGCCAAAGTTGCGGAGCCGAGACCGATTGAGCGCCCCAGCCCCTTTTGAATGAACGCGTAGAAGGCGCCAGCATTTGTAATGTATTTGGACATCGCTACAAAGCCGACCGTGAATAGGAACATGATCACGGTTGCGATTAGCGCATCGACTGGAGCTGCTATGCCATTACCCATTGATACCATCAGCGGTGTATTGGCGACCATTACGGTGAGTGGAGCAGCAGTGGCTACGACCATCATCACAATGGGGGTTACGCCAAGCGACCCTTTAAGTTTTTGCTTCTCAACCTCAGCCATTGGAACCTCCTCAATCATCAGCTATCAGGATGCATGGACTGAGGCTGGATGCCTGTCACGATGCTGATGTCAGTATCGAGAAGTGCCCTGGGGGAAAACTTGTTTTGAAATGACAACTCCTTGTCATCAGCTCACAGGCACGCGAGCCGAATTGGCGCATTGGGCACGAGCTTGGTGCATTTTTGAGTGGTGATTTTTTTGAGGAAACTTAGAAAGCGCTACGAAGTGCTGGCGGTACGCGGCTTGCATAGTTTTGGTTGCCTGACTCTGCAACCCTGGAGGTCGAAAATGCACCGATCCACTTCTGCTCGCGATACTTCCCAAGCCGCAACTGTGATGGGGGCGGTGGTATCCGGATTTGCCTCCTTTCTGCGTCAGCAGGGCGCAGAGGCTGAGGACATCTTCGAACGTTCCGCGATTAACCCTGACGTACTGAGTGATCCCAACCAGCCCATTTCGCTTCCGGCCTTTCTCAAGGCCATTGATACGGCTGCATTGTTGACGGAAAACGACAATTTCGGACTTTGGCTGGGCAACCAGTATCGCCCCGAGTACCTCGGGCTATGGGGGTATGTTGGGCTTTCGTCCGCGACTCTCGGCGATGCATTGATGAACATGAGCCGATACTTCCCCGATTTTCAGAGCCGTAGCTCGCTCAAACTCAATCATCACCAAGGCAAGGTTCGACTTGAGTACGGGTTGCTTGATGGAAGCATCGTCAGCCGTCGTCACGATGCTGAGATGACGTTGGGCAATGTCTTTAACGTGATGCGTCGTGCATTAGGTGAACGATGGGCTCCCTTGGAGGTTCACTTCAGCCATGGCCGACCTGCGTGCTGGCAAGATCACCAGAAAGCGTTTCGTACCGATGTGAGATTCGAGCAGGAGTCGAACGCTATAGTCTTAAATGCTTTGGATCTCTCGCGGCCTATGCCAGGGGCTGACCCTCAGTTGCTTCTAATCGCCAAGCAAAGCTTCAATGTGATCCGCCTCGCCGGTTCGGTTCGTTTCACGTTAGCCGAGCGCGTGCGCTCTGAAATTGTGGAAACGATTCACACGGGCGTGCCACGCATTGAGCAAATTGCTGACCGCTTGGGACTACCTGTGTGGACGCTGACGCGACAGCTTAAAGATGAAGGGCATACCTTTAGTAGCTTGTTCGATTCGGTACGCAAAGAGCTAGCGTACAACTACTTGGAGAAGACCGCGATGAGCATTTCCAAGCTGGCTGAGCTTCTCGGCTACACAGAGACGTCGAGCTTCACTCACGCCTTCAATCGTTGGTTTGGGGCATCGCCCAAGCGCTGGAGAGATCGAACTCGCGAATCCGCCAGAATCGACGAGTTGTAGGTTCAAGGCAGCGAATCCTGTGCATCTGCCAAGCTGTTTCGTGCGTAGCAGTGGCCTTTTTCGAGCACCACTAGTTCGCGCACTTTGAGGGTTAGCCCTCAGGCGTTTCCGGTTGGTAGGCACGGATGTATGACGCCACTCAGCCACCCGCGGATTGAACCAAGCGATGGGCATAAGTTTCGTTTGCATGACGCGGAAATCATTTTCTAAGGCTTTCATTACCCAATGCTGGAAAGCCCAAGCCTTTTGATGGGCAGAGCAGTGCAAATCCGATGAAGAGCAGGCCGAAGCCTGCCACTACCACCAAGCCAGTCGTTACAGACTGATCCACTGAAAACACCATGTAGTTTATTGGCTGAACCAACACCGCCAAGGTTCAGCTTTATGAAACAGATCCTATCCGATATGGCCCCGCAGCGATGCTCGCCAATATGATTCTTGGTGACGAGTTGGTTTTGTATAAAGCCATGGCCGTTAGCCGCCCGGTGCCCCCGGAAGCTAACTGCTAAGACTTGCTGCGATGCGCGGCCGCTCAGAAAATGGCTCTAAGCGATCATGCCCTCAGTACGACTGGTTCCCGCAAGGTCTCAAGTCGTTGTTAGCGAGCTGGTGGAGGCTCTGTCTCGTGATTGGCTTTGAGCTGGCTGGGGGCATTTCGATGTTTGTCTATCATCGAGCCAGCTCTCTGCAGTCAGTTTGTACGTTACCTAGCACTGCAGTTTTTTACACTGAGGTGTTTTGGGTGATAGCGGACGTGCACGCGATATCAGTCAATGCGCAGCTAAACAGTTCTTCACAGTAAGACTTCAGTACTCTGGGACTCTGGGATTTATCCTGCCGGGATTCGATTGGTTACTTCATTTAGCAAGCTGGGTTCGGATTCCGTTACAGAAACTAATGACTTCATTTTATTTTCTAATGACCACTGAAGGCTGTGTAGACGGTAATTGCGATAGTCTGTGTAAACCAGAAGTTTATAGTGGCGCTTATGGAAACCTTCAGCAGTATCGAATGCTTCGTGCGCAGCGCCGAAGTCGGCAGCTTTGCCGAGGCCGCGCGACGCCTGAGCCTGACCCCGGCGGCGGTGGGCAAGAGCGTGGCAAAACTTGAGGCGCGGCTCGGTGTGCGGCTGTTTCAGCGCAGCACTCGTAGCCTGACGCTGACCGAGGCCGGCCATCTGTTTCTCGGCGAAGTCAGTTCCAGCCTGCACACGATCCAGAATGCCGTGGCCAATCTCGCGAGCGCCGAAGGGCGGCCGGCGGGAACGCTGAAAGTCAGCATGGGCACGGTGTTCGGGCGGTTGTATGTGGTGCCGTTGCTGGGCGAGTTTCTGAGGCGGTTTCCGGCAATCAATCCGGACTGGCATTTTGATAACCGCCAGGTCGATCTGATTGCACAAGGGTTCGATGCCGCGATTGGCGGTGGATTCGAGCTGCCGCAGGGCGTGGTCGCGCGCAAGCTGACGCCGGCGCATCGGGTGTTGGTGGCGTCAGCCGAGTATCTGGCGGGGCGCGAAGTGGTCGTTGAACCGGATGATCTCAAGCATCACGACGGGATTCTGATTCGGTCGCCGCAGACGGGGCGAGTGCGCTCCTGGCAATTGACCAGCCGCACCCAGCAACACAGCCCTTTGACGCTAAAGGCGCGGATGACCATGAGCGATTCCGAAGCGGCGTGTGCGACGGCGGTTCAGGGGTTGGGGATCGCGTTGGTGAGCATGCCGTTCGCTTCGGGTTATCTGGAAACCGGGACGTTGCAGCGGGTATTGCCGGACTGGTTTGTCGACGATGGCAACATTTCCATTTACTACGCTGAGCACAAATTGTTGCCGGGCAAGACGCGGGCGTTTGTGGATTTCATTATTGAGCAGTTTGCGGGGCAGGGGTTGGCATCGCGGTTTAGTGCGGTTTGAGCCAGGATTGAAACCGAGTCGGCCCTTTCGCGGGCAAGCCTCGCTCCTACAGAATACGTGTGATCCCTGTAGGAGCGAGGCTTGCCCGCGAAAAACGATAACGCGGTCTACCGCCCAAACCGCCCCGGCCAGCCAATGATGTGTTTCGGCCGAGGCGTCGCATACGTCCTGACCTTCGACGTCGACAACCCCAAACGCACCAGCGACTCGGCAATCGTCACCGCCGCCGTCACACCATCCACCACTGGCACCCCGGTGCGCTGACGAATCTGCTCGTCCAGCCCGGCCATCCCGCCGCAACCGAGGCAAATCACCTCGGCCTTGTCTTCCAGTACTGCCAATTCCGCCTGACGAACAATCGCCTCAAGCGCCCGTTGCGGATCGGATTCCAGTTCCAGCACCGCCAGGCCACTGGCCCGCACGGATGCGCAACGGTCCCACAGCCCTGAAAGTTTCAGCCGATCCTCGATCAACGGCACGGTACGGTCCAGCGTGGTGACCACCGAATAGGCATGACCGAGGAACATCGCCGTGCTGGCGGCAGCGTCGGTGATGTCCACCACCGGTACGTTGAGCAGTTCCTGCAACCCTTCGCGTCCGTGCTCGCCGTAACCGGCCTGAATCACCGCGTCGAAGGGTTGATCGTAGGACATCACTCGATCCATCACGGCGATGGCAGCCAGGTAGCTTTCGAAATTGCCTTCGATGGAGTCGGCGCCGAAGTGCGGTGTCAGGCCGATGATTTCGGTGCCAGGCGCGGCCACGGCTTGAGCCGAACGGGCGATGGCCTGGGTAATGGATTCGGTGGTGTTGACGTTGACCACGAGAATTCGCATGGAAAGTCCTTATAGCGGGGTGGTTCTGCGGCCCGACGGTGCCGGGCCGTCATGGGGTTAATGGCTGACGTTATCGACCGCGATGGCTTCGCCGCTGACATCCGCGTAGTGCGGCTGCCGCTTGGCGATGATCAGATAGAGCATCCCGGCAATCCCGGCACCGATCAGCCAGGAGAACGGCGATACGAGATGGAAACCCGGTACCAGCGCCAGGACGATGGCGATCAGTGCTGCAGGAATGAACGCCGCGACCGCACGTAAATTGACGCCACGGCTGTAGTAATAAGCGCCGTCGGGGTCTTCGCTGTACAACTGCGGTACGTTGATCTGACCTTTTCGTACAAGCCAGTAGTCGACCATGATCACCCCGTACAACGGGCCGAGCAGGGCGCCGAGGCCGGACAGGAAATACACAATCACCAAAGGACTGTTGTAGAGGTTCCACGGCAGGATCAGCACGGCGATGGTCGCGCTGATCAGCCCGGCGCGGCGGAAGGTCAGGTGTTTCGGTGCCAGGTTGCTCAGCACGAAGGCCGGGGCGACGAAGTTGGCCATGATGTTCACCGCCACGGTGACGATCAGGAAGGCCAGGCAACCGAGGACCAGGAAGAAGGTATTGGGGATCGACGCGATGATTTCCGTCGGGCTTTCGATGATCCGGCCATTGATCTGAAATTGCGCACCGCAGAGCAGGACAGTGATGCCGGCGAACACCAGAATGTTCACCGGCAGGCCCCAGAAATTTCCGACCTTGATCGTCTTGCGGCACGGCGAAGAGCGGGCGAAGTCGCAGAAGTTGAGGATCAGCG
>Ga0208635_100258_pt1 | contig 15101 bp, 13 predicted proteins | sample LakWasMe93_HOW11_2_FD_183915 | JGI IMG/M metagenome (GOLD analysis project Ga0208635, IMG submission 183915) | Freshwater sediment methanotrophic microbial communities from Lake Washington under simulated oxygen tension - Sediment Metagenome... | ecosystem: Environmental > Aquatic > Freshwater >...
CCGATTATCGACAGCGTGATCATGTCCAACGCCGTACACGGTTACATCAGCCAGTCCGACAAGGGCGACCTGGTGATCGGCGCCGGTATCGACGGCTACAACGGCTACGGCCAGCGTGGTTCGTACCCGGTGATCGAGCACACCATCCAGGCCATCGTCGAGATGTTCCCGGTGTTGTCCCGCGTACGCATGAACCGCCAGTGGGGCGGCATCGTCGACACCACGCCGGATGCCTGCCCGATCATCTCGAAAACCCCGGTCCCGAACATGTTCTTCAACTGCGGTTGGGGCACCGGTGGCTTCAAGGCAACACCTGGTTCGGGCAACGTGTTTGCCGCGAGCCTGGCCAAGGGTGAAATGCACCCATTGGCCGCACCTTTCTCCATCGACCGTTTCCACAACGGTGCGTTGATCGATGAACACGGCGCTGCTGCGGTTGCCCACTAACAGGAGAAATCCCCATGTTGCATATCTTCTGTCCTCACTGCGGCGAGCTGCGCTCTGAAGAGGAATTCCACGCATCCGGCCAGGCGCACATCCCGCGTCCACTGGATCCAAACACCTGCACCGACGAGGAGTGGGGCGACTACATGTTCTTCCGCGATAACCCTCGCGGTCTGCACCACGAGCTGTGGGATCACGTTGCCGGTTGCCGTCAGTACTTCAACGTCACCCGCGACACCGTGACCTACGAGATTCTCGAGACTTACAAGATCGGCACCAAGCCACAATTCACCGACAAGACCGATAGCTCGAAAGCGGCTACGACGGCTCTGGGAGAGAAGGTATGAGCCAGATCAATCGCCTGTCCAACGGCGGACGGATCGACCGCAACAAAGTGCTGAGCTTCACCTTCAACGGCCAGGCCTACAAAGGCTTTGAAGGCGATTCCCTGGCCGCTGCACTGCTGGCCAACGGCGTCGACATCATCGGTCGCAGCTTCAAGTATTCCCGTCCGCGCGGCATCTTCGCCGCCGGTGCTGAAGAGCCGAACGCCGTGCTGCAGATCGGCGCGACCGAAGCCACGCAAATCCCGAACGTACGCGCCACGCAACAAGCGCTGTACCAGGGCCTGGTCGCCACCAGCACCAACGGCTGGCCGAGCGTGAACAACGACATGATGGGGATTCTCGGCAAGGTCGGCGGCAAGCTGATGCCGCCGGGCTTCTACTACAAAACCTTCATGTACCCGCAATCGTTCTGGATGACTTACGAGAAGTACATTCGTAAGGCTGCCGGTCTTGGCCGCTCGCCGACCGAGAACGATCCGGACACCTACGACTACATGAACCAGCACTGCGACGTGCTGATCGTCGGCGGTGGCCCGGCTGGCCTGGCCGCTGCTTTGGCAGCCGCTCGCAGCGGTGCTCGCGTCATTCTGGCCGATGAGCAGGAAGAGTTCGGCGGCAGCCTGCTCGACTCCCGCGAAAGCCTCGACGGCAAACCAGCCGTGGAATGGGTCGCCAGCGTCCTCGACGAACTGAAGAACACCCCGGACGTGCTGCTGTTGCCGCGCGCCACGGTCAACGGCTACCACGACCATAACTTCCTGACCATTCACGAGCGCCTGACCGATCACCTCGGCGACCGCGCCCCGATTGGCCAGGTGCGTCAACGCATCCACCGGGTTCGCGCCAAGCGTGTGGTGCTGGCGACCGGCGCTCACGAGCGTCCACTGGTCTACGGCAACAACGACGTGCCGGGCAACATGCTCGCCGGCGCTGTGTCGACTTACGTCCGTCGCTACGGCGTGGCACCGGGTAAAAAACTGGTGCTGTCGACCAACAACGATCACGCCTACCGCGTTGCACTGGATTGGCTCGACGCCAGCCTGCAAGTGGTGGCCATCGCCGACGCCCGCAGCAATCCGCGTGGTGCACTGGTTGAAGAAGCCCGTGCCAAAGGCATTCGCATCCTGACCGGCAGCGCCGTGATCGAGGCCCGTGGCAGCAAGCACGTGACCGCCGCTCGCGTTGCCGCGATCGACGTCAAAGCCCACGCCGTGACCAGCCCTGGCGAGTGGCTCGAATGCGACCTGGTTGCCAGTTCCGGCGGTTACAGCCCGGTGGTTCACCTGGCTTCGCACTTGGGTGGCAAGCCAATCTGGCGTGAAGACATCCTCGGTTTCGTACCGGGCGAAGCACCGCAGAAACGCGTGTGCGTCGGTGGCATCAACGGCGTCTACGGCCTCGGCGATTCGCTGGCCGACGGTTTTGAAGGCGGCGCTCGCGCAGCCAGCGAAGCCGGTTTCAGTGTGGTCGAAGGCACCTTGCCGAAGGCCCTGAGCCGTCTGGAAGAGCCTACGTTGGCGCTGTTCCAGGTGCCGCATGAAAAGAACACCGCTCGTGCGCCGAAGCAATTCGTCGACCTGCAAAACGACGTCACCGCCGCCGCCATCGAACTGGCGACCCGCGAGGGCTTCGAGTCGGTCGAGCACGTCAAACGCTACACCGCACTGGGCTTCGGCACTGACCAGGGCAAGCTCGGCAACGTCAACGGCCTGGCCATCGCGGCCCGTTCGCTGAACGTGACCATCCCGCAGATGGGCACCACCATGTTCCGTCCGAACTACACGCCGGTGACTTTCGGCGCCGTGGCCGGCCGTCACTGTGGGCACATCTTCGAACCTGTACGCTTCACTGCGCTGCATCACTGGCACGTGAAGAATGGCGCTGAATTCGAAGACGTCGGTCAGTGGAAACGTCCTTGGTACTTCCCGAAAAACGGTGAAGACATTCACGCCGCCGTGAAACGCGAATGCAAAGCCGTGCGCGACAGCGTCGGCCTGCTGGATGCGTCGACCCTCGGCAAGATCGACATTCAAGGCCCGGATGCGCGTGAGTTCCTCAACCGCGTCTACACCAACGCCTGGACCAAGCTCGACGTGGGCAAGGCGCGTTATGGCCTGATGTGCAAAGAAGACGGCATGGTCTTCGACGACGGCGTCACCGCATGCCTCGCCGATAACCATTTCGTGATGACCACCACCACCGGCGGCGCTGCGCGCGTGCTGCAATGGCTGGAAATCTACTCCCAGACCGAATGGCCAGAGCTGAAGGTGTACTTCACTTCCGTGACGGATCACTGGGCAACCATGACCCTGTCCGGGCCGAACAGCCGCAAGCTGCTCAGCGAAGTCACCGACATCGACCTGAGCAACGAAGCCTTCCCGTTCATGACCTGGAAAGAAGGTCTGGTCGGCGGTGTACCGGCGCGGGTGTTCCGGATCTCGTTTACCGGTGAGCTGTCGTACGAAGTCAACGTGCAAGCCGACTACGCCATGGGCGTGCTCGAAAAAATCGCCGAGGCTGGCAAGCAGTACAACCTGACGCCGTACGGCACCGAAACCATGCACATCCTGCGTGCGGAGAAGGGCTTCATCATCGTCGGTCAGGACACTGACAGCTCGATGACCCCGGACGACCTGAACATGGGCTGGTGTGTCGGTCGTACCAAACCGTTCTCGTGGATCGGCTGGCGTGGCATGAACCGTGAAGACTGCGTGCGTGATCAACGTAAACAACTGGTGGGCCTGAAGCCGATCGATCCGACCAAATGGCTGCCGGAAGGTGCGCAACTGGTGTTCAACACCAAGCAGACGATCCCGATGACGATGGTCGGTCACGTCACCTCCAGCTACCTGCACAACTCCCTCGGCTATTCGTTTGCCATGGGCGTGGTCAAGGGCGGCTTGAAGCGGATCGGCGAACGCGTATTCGCACCGCTGGCCGATGGCAGCGTGATCGAGGCGGAAATCGTTTCTTCGGTGTTCTTCGATCCGAAAGGCGATCGCCAGAACGTGTGATTGCCGGATGTGGTGCATCTGATGCACCGCATCGCCGGCGAGCCGGCTCCTACAGGATGTACGCGATTTGTAGGAGCCGGCTTGCCGGCGATGACGCCAGATCAGTCACCGCAAGCCTCACAACAGAATTCAGGAAAGGTGCTTTATGACCGCAGCCAATGTTTACCAACAACGCCCAACCACCGGGGCCAAGGCCGAGTCGTCGCTGCATCATGCCGACCTCGCCAGCCTGGTCGGCAAGGGTCGCAAAAACGCCGGCGTGATCGTGCGTGAGAAAAAACTCCTCGGCCACCTGACCATCCGTGGCGATGGCCACGATGCCGCGTTCGCCGCTGGCGTGCACAAGGCCCTGGGCATCGAATTGCCGAGTGCGCTGACCGTCATCGTCAAGGGCGAAACCAGCCTGCAATGGATGGGGCCGGATGAGTATTTGCTGATCGTGCCGACCGGCGAAGAATTTGCCGCCGAGAAAAAGCTCCGTGAAGCGCTGGGCGACCTGCACATCCAGATCGTCAACGTCAGCGGTGGCCAGCAGATCCTCGAACTGAGCGGTCCGAACGTACGCCAGGTGCTGATGAAGTCCACCAGCTACGACGTACACCCCAACAGCTTCCCGGTCGGCAAGGCTGTCGGCACTGTGTTTGCCAAGTCGCAACTGGTGATCCGCCACACCGCCGAAGACACCTGGGAACTGCTGATCCGTCGCAGCTTCTCGGATTACTGGTGGTTGTGGTTGCAGGATGCGGCGGCCGAGTACGGGCTTAGCGTTCAGGCTTGAGATTTTATCGCCGGCAAGCCGGCTCCTACATGTTGTTCATCTGACCTGTAGGAGCCGGCTTGCCGGCGATCAACCGCGCAGCGGTTGCCCATAACAACAGGAGTCACCGCACTATGAGCCGCGCCCCAGACACATGGATTCTGACCGCCGACTGCCCAAGCGTCCTCGGCACCGTGGACGCGGTGACCCGCTTTCTGTTCGAGCAGGGCTGCTACGTCACCGAGCACCATTCGTTCGATGACCGGCTCTCGGGTCGTTTCTTCATTCGCGTGGAATTCCGTCAGCCTGACGGCTTCGACGAACAAGCCTTCCGCGCAGGGCTGGAAGAGCGTGGCCAAGCGTTCGGCATGATCTTCGAGCTGACCCCGCCGCATCACCGCCCGAAAGTGGTGATCATGGTCTCCAAGGCCGATCACTGCCTCAACGATTTGCTCTACCGCCAACGCATCGGCCAGTTGTCGATGGACGTCGCCGCCGTGGTTTCCAACCACCCGGACCTCAAGCCGTTGGCCGACTGGCACCAGATTCCGTACTACCACTTCCCGCTCGACCCGAACGACAAGCCGTCGCAAGAGCGCCAGGTGTTGCAGGTGATCGAAGAATCCGGTGCCGAGCTGGTGATTCTTGCGCGCTACATGCAGGTGTTGTCGCCGGAGCTGTGCCGCAAACTCGATGGCAAGGCGATCAATATCCACCACTCCCTGCTGCCCGGTTTCAAAGGCGCCAAGCCGTATCACCAGGCCTACAACAAGGGCGTGAAACTGGTCGGCGCCACGGCGCATTACATCAACAACGACCTGGACGAAGGCCCGATCATCGCCCAGGGCGTGGAGGTGGTGGACCACAGTCATTACCCGGAAGATTTGATCGCCAAGGGGCGGGATATCGAAGGGCTGACGTTGGCGCGGGCGGTTGGGTATCACATTGAGCGACGGGTGTTCCTCAACGCCAATCGCACGGTTGTTCTTTAGATTTTGGGGCTGCTTCGCAGCCCATCGCCGGCAAGCCGGCTCCTACAGTTGATCGCGGTTCCCTGTAGGAGCCGGCTTGCCGGCGATGAGGCCATAACAAACAACACAAGACACACAGGCAATAACCCGAGCAATCAACGCGCCGCCGACCCTGGGCGACGCGGCTATTACATAAAAACAACAGCGAGGTGAAAGCATGTCTGGCAATCGTGGTGTGGTGTATCTCGGCGCTGGCAAGGTCGAAGTACAGAAAATCGACTATCCGAAAATGCAGGACCCGCGTGGCAGGAAGATCAATCACGCCGTGATCCTGCGCGTGGTTTCCACCAACATCTGTGGTTCCGACCAGCACATGGTGCGCGGTCGTACCACCGCTCAAACCGGTCTGGTACTGGGTCACGAAATCACCGGTGAAGTGATCGAGAAGGGCAGCGACGTCGAGAACCTGCAAATCGGCGACCTGGTGTCCGTTCCGTTCAACGTGGCTTGCGGGCGCTGCCGTTCCTGCAAGGAAATGCACACCGGCGTCTGCCTCAGCGTTAACCCGGCACGTCCGGGCGGTGCTTACGGTTACGTTGACATGGGCGACTGGACCGGCGGCCAGGCTGAGTACGCAATGGTGCCGTACGCTGACTTCAACCTGCTGAAACTGCCTGACCGCGATCGCGCGATGGAAAAAATCCGCGACCTGACCTGCCTCTCCGACATCCTGCCGACCGGTTACCACGGCGCAGTGACTGCTGGTGTTGGCCCAGGCAGCACGGTGTACATCGCCGGTGCCGGTCCGGTTGGTCTGGCGGCTGCCGCTTCCGCCCGCCTGCTGGGTGCGGCAGTGGTCATCGTCGGTGACGTCAACACCGTCCGCCTGGCGCACGCCAAGGCGCAGGGCTTTGAAATTGCCGACCTGTCCCTGGACACCCCACTGCACGAACAAATCGCCGCATTGCTGGGCGAGCCAGAAGTGGATTGCGCCATCGACGCCGTGGGCTTCGAAGCGCGCGGTCATGGCCATGACGGCGTGAAGCACGAGGCTCCGGCCACCGTGCTCAACTCGCTGATGGGCGTTGTTCGCGTGGCGGGCAAAATCGGTATCCCTGGCCTGTACGTCACCGAAGATCCGGGTGCCGTGGACGCCGCCGCGAAAATGGGCAGCCTGAGCATTCGCTTCGGTCTGGGCTGGGCCAAATCCCACAGCTTCCACACTGGCCAGACCCCGGTGATGAAGTACAACCGCCAGCTGATGCAGGCGATCATGTGGGACCGCATCAACATCGCCGAAGTGGTGGGCGTTCAGGTGATCAGCCTGGATCAGGCACCGCAGGGCTACGGTGAGTTCGATGCAGGCGTGCCGAAGAAGTTTGTGATCGATCCACACAAACTGTTCAGCGCGGCATAAGGCTTCACGCAATGCAAAACGGCGACCCTCGGGTCGCCGTTTTTGTTTGAGTCATCCATCTGTCCGGTGACGAACGGGCTCAAAATGGGCGTAGCGCTGAGGAACATGCCGGCAGAAGCCGAGTCAAACCGGCAGGTTTTTCCGCCCATTGCCGGGCGGTTTTCATGGCTCAAGAGGATGTCTGGATGAAGGTTTCACGTGGTTTTGTACTGGCATCGCTCATGACTCTGGTGGCCAGTCCGGTCTTCGCTCAGTTCAGCTTGAGTGATGCAGCCAGTGCCATTTCCGGCATGAAGGGCGACAACGCCGCCACAGCGACAGCGCCGACTGCTGAAACAGCCGATCTGCTGGGTGCGCTCAGCGAGTTGAACCTGACGCCACAACAATTGCTTGGCGGTACCGGAGCGATGCTCGGCCTGGCGAAGAATCAATTGAGTTCGACCGACTATTCGGAACTGGCCCAAAGCGTACCGGGCATCGACATGCTGTCCGGCGGCGGTGAACTGGGTGCCATCGCCGGTTTGCTCGGTTCGTCCGGCAAGGTGGCCGGGCTGGACAATGTCTTGGGCAACGTCAAGGACACCAATGACCTGAACAATGCGTTCAGCGCATTGGGCATGGAAAGCGGCATGATCGGTCAGTTTGCCCCGCTGATTCTGCAATACCTCGGTCAGCAGGGCGTCGCCGGTTCGCTGCTGCAGAACCTGGGCGGGATCTGGGGCGCCGGCACCTGATTCAGCGGCGCTCGGCGCGCAAGGCGTCGATGCGCCGGTCCTTCTCGATCCAGAGCTGGTTGACCCAGTTCTGGACCGTTTCGCGAAACACCGGATCGTTCTCGTAATCGCCCTGCCACAGCGCGGGGTCGAGTTCGCGGGTCTTGATGTCGATGATGACCCTTGGCACGTTGCCGCTGATCAAATCCCAAAACCCCGGAATCTTCTGCTGCGGATACACCACCGTCACATCGAGAATGGCGTCCAGCTGTTCACCCATTGCCGCCAGCACAAACGCCACGCCGCCAGCCTTGGGCTTGAGCAAATGGGTGAACGGTGACTGCTGCTGAGTGCTTTTCGCCGCCGTGAACCGGGTGCCTTCCAGGTAATTGACCACCGTTACGGGCTGGCGCTTGAACAGCTCGCACGCGGCTTTGGTGATCTCCAGATCCTTGCCGGCAAGTTGCGGGTTCTTTGCCAGAAAGGCCTTGGTGTAGCGCTTCATGAACGGGTAATCCAGTGCCCACCAGGCCAGGCCGAGGAATGGCACCCAGATCAGTTCTTTCTTGAGGAAGAATTTGAAAAACGGCGTGCGCCGGTTGAGCGTCTGGATCAATGCCGGAATGTCCACCCAGGATTGGTGGTTGCTGATCACAAGGTACGACGTGTCGACCCGCAGGTCATCGCCGCCCCGCACGTCCCATTGCGTGGGGATGCACAGACGGAAGATCAGCTTGTCGATCTCGGCCCAGGTCTCGGCGATCCACATCACTGCCGCTGATGCGTAATCACGCAAGCGGCCGGGCAGGACCAGTTTGAGCAGGGCAAACACCATCAGCGGCCCGAACAGGACCAGGGTGTTGAGCAACAGCAGCAGGGTAACGAAACAGCCGGTGAGCAGGCGGCGCATAAGTAACTCTTGAAAGCGTCTGGGCGCGCCATGATAAGCAGCTTCGGGCGGCAGGCCAAATCGGGGGGGAACGAATGTTTCACGGTTGCGTGGGTATGCTGGAACTGTGGTGATCATTCCGGCCTCTTCGCGGGCAAGCCTCGCTCCTACAGGTTTCCCGCTATCCATGTAGGAGCGAGGCTTGCCCGCGAAGCGATCTCAAGAACGAACGAATTGCCCACTGACGGTCTAAAATTCCGCTGCCCACTTTCCCAGGATGCCCCTTACGTGAAATCCCTCCTCGCATTGCTTTCCCTCGTGGCCCTTCCGGTCCTGGCCGCCGAGCCGACCCTGTACGGTCGCTACGAATACATTGCGCTGCCGGAAATCGGCGGCGAAGTCCTCAAGGCCAAAATGGACACCGGCGCCCTGACCGCCTCGCTGTCGGCCAAGGACATCGAAACCTTCACCCGCGATGGCGATGAATGGGTGCGCTTCCGTCTCGCCACCAAAGACGCGAGCAACAAGGTCTACGAACACAAGGTCGCGCGGATCAGCAAGATCAAGACCCGCTCCGAAGAGGACGAGGATGAAGATGTAGCGGCGCCCACCAAGCGCCCGGTGGTCGATCTGGAACTGTGCCTGGGCAACGTCAAGCGCACGGTTGAGGTCAACCTGACTGACCGCAGCAGCTTTAATTATCCGTTGCTGATTGGTGCCAAAGCGTTGCGTGAGTTTGGCGCGGCGGTGAATCCGGCGCGGCGGTTTACGGCGGATAAGCCGGATTGTTGACAAACGGACTCCAACTATCCGGGCTGTTAAACCGCATCAACACCGGATTGAACTGCCGATGCCCTTTGCCCAAATGATAGTGTCCGGTCAGCGAGTCCGGCAGTTCGCCGTTAAACCCGAGCAGGCTGAGTAAGCCGTTTTCCCGTGAGCGATGGCCGTACGGTGTGTAGGCGATGAGTTGAGGACGACCCGCATCGAGGGCGTTCAGCACCGAATGCTGTTGATCGGTTGCCAGCAGGATTGTTTTGCGTGAATGCGTAGGCATCGACTGAATTCCGTGCAGGTGCCCCAAAGCCGGACCTCCAGCATCGGAGCTTTTTCAGTTTTTGCCTACTATCAGAACTGCTAGGTCCGGATCGACAAGCCCGACTGTCGATTGACGTCGAATCAACCTTGGTTCACCGTTCGCCCACTTAACTGCGGGCTCGGACGCCATGCCTCATATCCTGATTGTCGAAGACGAAGCGGCGATTGCCGATACCCTGATTTTTGCCTTGCAGGGCGAAGGGTTCACCACCACCTGGTTGAGCCTTGGCGCTGCTGCGCTTGAACATCAGCACCAGACACCAGCCGATTTGATCATTCTGGATATCGGTCTGCCAGACATCAGTGGCTTTGAAACCTGCAAGCAGTTGCGACGTTTCAGTGAAGTCCCGGTGATTTTCCTCAGCGCGCGCGATGCCGAAATCGACCGCGTGGTGGGGCTGGAAATTGGCGCCGATGATTACGTCGTCAAGCCATTCAGCCCGCGGGAAGTGGCGGCACGTGTCCGGGCGATTCTCAAACGCATGGTCCCGCGAGTATCGTCCGAAGTTGCTTCGGTGTTGTTCCGCATCGACAGCGAGCGCGTGCAAATCAGTTATCGCAATCAAGCGTTGAATCTCACCCGCCACGAATTCCGCCTGCTGCAATGCCTGATCGAGCAACCCGAGCGCGTCTTCAGCCGCGAGCAATTGCTCGACGCGTTGGGGGTTGCGGCTGATGCCGGCTATGAACGCAGCATCGACAGTCACATCAAGAGCGTGCGCGCCAAGTTGCGTCTGGTTAAGGCCGATGCCGAGCCGATCCAGACCCATCGCGGCCTTGGTTACAGCTACAGCCCGGGGCACAGTTAATGCCGTTGGGAATCCGGATTTTCCTGGTCTATGTGCTGTTCATCGGCCTGACCGGCTACTTCGTGCTGAACACCGTGATGGAGGAAATCCGCCCCGGTGTGCGTCAGTCCACCGAAGAAACCCTGGTCGACACCGCCAACCTGATGGCCGAGATCCTGCGCGATGATTTCAAGGCCGGCACACTCAGCCAGAACCGCTGGCCCGAACTGCTGAAGGCCTACGGCGAACGGCAACCGAAGGCGAGCATCTGGGGGCTGCCGAAAAACCAGGTCAACCACCGCATCTACGTTACCGACGCGAAAGGCATTGTCGTGCTGGATTCCAGTGGTGTCGCGGTAGGTCAGGACTACTCGCGCTGGAACGACGTTTTGCTGACCCTGCGCGGTGAGTACGGCGCTCGTTCCAGTCGCAGCGATCCGAACGATGCGAACTCTTCGGTGATGCACGTTGGTGCGCCGATCCGCGACAACGGTCAGATCATAGGCGTGGTCACCGTGGCCAAACCCAACAGTTCGTTGCAGCCTTATGTAGATCGCACCGAGCGCAGATTGCTCGCCTATGGCGCCGGGCTGATCGGCTTGGGTCTGTTGTTCGGCGCTTTGCTGTCGTGGTGGTTGAGCGCGGCGCTGCGGCGCTTGACTGCTTATGCGAAAGCCGTGAGTGAAGGCCGGCGAGTCGAGGTTCCACACTATCGCGGCGGCGAGCTGGAGCAACTGGCGACTGCTGTGGAACAGATGCGCACGCAGCTCGAAGGCAAGGCCTACGTCGAGCGTTATGTACACACGTTGACCCATGAATTGAAAAGCCCACTGGCGGCGATTCGTGGTGCGGCGGAATTGCTGCAAGGGGAGATGCCGTTGGCGCAACGACAGCGTTTCGTCAGCAACATCGACAGCGAAAGCGTGCGGATGCAGCAGTTGATCGAACGGTTGCTGAACCTGGCGCAGGTTGAACAGCGCCAAGGCTTGGAAGAGCGGGTGGTCGTGCCGTTGGCGGGTTTGGTCGATGAGCTGCTGAGTGCTCAGGCCGGGCGCATCGAAGGGAAACGGTTACGCGTGGATCAGGCGATTCCAGGGGATCTGGCGTTGACCGGTGAACCGTTTTTGTTGCGTCAGGCGCTGGGTAATCTGCTGGAAAATGCGCTGGATTTCACGCCGGTGAATGGCGTGCTGCGATTCAGCGCCGAGCGGATTGGCGAACAGATTGAGTTCAAACTGTTCAATCAGGCCGAAGCGATTCCCGAATACGCGTTGCCGCGATTGAGTGAGCGCTTCTACTCGTTGCCGCGTCCGGACAGTGGGCGCAAGAGCACAGGGTTGGGACTCAATTTTGTTGAGGAAGTGGTGGAGCTGCATGGCGGGACATTGAGCATTGGCAATGTCGAGGGTGGTGTTGAAGTGACGTTGCGCCTGGCTTAGAACCGAGTCGCGGCCAATCGCCGGCCCAGTCTCCACACACTCTCCATATTCCCTCCATAAACCCCACACACACCAACCCCAGACTCTCCCCATCCAAACAGGGAGAGTCCCATGAACCGAAATCTGACCATAAAACTCGGGGCCATTGCCCTGCTGATTCTGTTGTTGCTGATCCCGTTGCTGATGATCAACGGCGTGATCCAGGAGCGCCAGGAACTGCGCGACGGTGTGCTCGAAGACATCGCGCGCAGTTCCAGCTACAGCCAGCGCCTGAGCGGGCCGCTGATGGTGGTGCCTTATCGCAAAGTGGTGCGCACCTGGAAGCTCAACGAAAAAACCAACGAGCGTTACCAGGACATCGGCGAAGAGCGCGGCCGTTTGTACTTCCTGCCGGAGCGTTTCGAACTCGACGGGCAGGTTCAGACCGAGCTGCGTTCCCGGGGCATCTACGAGGCGCGGCTGTTCCACGCCGACAACCGCATCAGCGGACACTTCTCGGTGCCGGCGCAACTGGGCATCAAGGAAAATTTCGCCGACTACCAGTTCGATCAGCCGTTCCTTGCCGTCGGCATCAGCGATATTCGCGGCATCGAGAATGCGTTGAAACTGGAACTCAATGACCAGCGCCTGGACTTCATCCCCGGCAGTCAGGTGGGCTGGTTGGGTGAAGGTGTGCACGTGACGCTGCCAGCGCTTGACCCTCGTCAGGCCACGGAGCTGGCCTTCGGTTTCGACCTGCGCCTGCAAGGCACCGGCCAGTTGCAGGTTCTCCCGGTGGGCAAGACCAGCAAAGTCTCGCTGGCCGCCAACTGGCCGCATCCGAGCTTCATCGGCAATTATTTGCCGGCCCAGCGCGAAGTCTCCGACCAGGGCTTTACCGCGAATTGGCAGACCTCGTTTTTCTCCACCAACCTGCAAGAAGCGCTGAGCAGTTGCGTGTCCGGCGGCGACTGTGACGCGTTCAGCGGCCGCAGCTTTGGCGTGAGCTTCATCGACCCGGTGGATCAGTACCTGAAAAGCGACCGGGCGATCAAATACGCACTGCTGTTCATCGTCCTGACCTTCGCCGGTTTCTTCCTCTTCGAAGTCCTTAAGAGCCTGGCGGTGCACCCGGTGCAATATGCGTTGGTGGGCGTGGCGCTGGCGTTCTTTTATCTGCTGTTGCTGTCGTTGTCCGAGCACATCGGTTTTGCCCTGGCGTATCTGTTGTCGGCCAGCGGCTGCGTGTTGTTGATCGGTTTCTATGTCTGCCACGTGCTGCGCAGCGTGCGCCACGGCTTGAGTTTTTCGGCAGGATTGGCGGCGTTGTATGGCCTGCTCTATGGCTTGTTGAGCGCCGAGGATTACGCGCTGTTGATGGGGTCGTTACTGCTGTTCGGGTTGCTGGGTGTGTTTATGGTGCTGACCCGCAAGCTGGATTGGTACGGGATCGGGCAGAAGACAGCCAAGCCGCTCGAATTCGATATCGGGGTGGTGGAATGAGTCGGTCGTTGGGGTTGCGTGAGGATCAGCGGGAGGGGGAGGTGTTGGCGACGCTGATTTTTGGGTTGTTTCCGGTAGATCCGGTGTGGTGCCATCGCGAGCAGGCTCGCTCCCACGGTGGATCTCCAGTGAGCACAGAATTCATACACACCACAGATCTAAATGTAGGAGCGAGCTTGCTCGCGAAGAGGCCAGAACAGTCAGCGAAAATCTAGCCCTTCGGCATCGTCGCCACCATCGAAGGCCGCTGGCTCACCTCAAAATACCAGTCCGCCAGCTTCGGATTCACCTCGCGCCATCCCAGGTCCGGATGGCGCAAATCCACGTAACCCAACGCACACGCCACACTGATCGCCGCCACATCGAAATGGCTGGTCAGCTCGGCAATCGCGTCTTTTTCCAGCAACGCCAAGGCGCGGCGGATCTTGTCGCGTTGGCCGTCGAGCCATTCGTCCCAGTGTTTTTCCGGGGCGCGCAGGGCGACTTCGTAACGCACCAGCACCGCAGCGTCCATGATCCCGTCGGCCAGGGAGGCCAGGGTCAGGCGACGCCAGCGTGCCGAGCCTTCGCGGGGAATCAGCGGGTTGCCGACGTGTTGGTGGTCGAGGTAATCGAGAATCACCCGGCTGTCATGGATGACGTTGCCGTCGGCCAGGCGCAGGGCCGGGATTTTGCTCAGCGGGTTGTCATCGATCAGGGGCAGGTCCGGGGCGACCGGGGTCAGCACACAGTTTTGCAGGGCGACGCGGTCTTGCTGACCGGTCTCGTGCAGCAGCACCATGACTTTGCGAACGAAGGGCGACAACGGGTTGTGGTAGAGGGTCATGCTCGGGGCGGACATGGCAGCATCTCGGTCGGTTTGCAGTGTCGGGAGCATAGCGCGTGGATCACGTAACTTGTAGGAGCGAAGCTTGCTCGCGAAGAGATCGCCTCGGTCCTTCAGTCAGACCGCGGCGATCTCTTCGCGAGCAAGCTTCGCTCCTACAGGTTTGGTGTTGTTAGCGGCGTTGCAGGAGGCCGCGCAAGGCGAGGACGGCCGGGATGCCCAGGCCCAGCCAGCTCAACGCATCCCATACGCCATCGCCCAGTAACGCGGCGAACAACCCGGCAGCGCTGAGCAGCGCGATGACCGTCGGCGTGGAGAAGACCTTCCAGAAGTTCGACTGCCGCGGCTTCATGCGTTGGCCTCCGCTTGTTCCAGTACAGGCCTTGCCGCTTTGCGCCGCACCACCCACAGGTAAACCCCGCTGCCGAGCACGATGATGGTCAGCACATCGAGGGTCGCCCAGAGGATTTTCATCGGCATGCCGCCGTAGTCGCCGAAGTGCAACGGCTGCGACATGCCCATGGCGTCCATGTACCACGGTCGTTCGGCCACGGCGGTGACTTGCAGGGTGCTGGCGTCGATCAGCACCGGTGTCAGCAGATGCGAGGTCAGGTGCGTGCTGCCCTTCATGAACACCGCGTAATGGTGCTCACTGGAAAACCGCGTGCCGGGGAAGGCGATGAAGTCTGGCTGCATACCGGGCGCGACTTCTTTGGCGATGTCGAGCAAGCGGGTCGCAGGCGCAAGTTGCGTCAGCGCCGGCGCATCGCGATACGGTGCGACCATCGCACTCAGGCTGTCATTGCGCCACGCGGCGATCAGCAGGTCGGCGCAGGCACTGATGACGCCGGTGACGCCGACCACCAGCGCCCAGGTCAGGGTGACGACGCCGATCAGGTTATGCAGGTCGAGCCAG
>Ga0208635_100267_pt1 | contig 14683 bp, 12 predicted proteins | sample LakWasMe93_HOW11_2_FD_183915 | JGI IMG/M metagenome (GOLD analysis project Ga0208635, IMG submission 183915) | Freshwater sediment methanotrophic microbial communities from Lake Washington under simulated oxygen tension - Sediment Metagenome... | ecosystem: Environmental > Aquatic > Freshwater >...
AGGTACTTGGCGGTGTACTTGCCATCGCCCTCCACCAGGCCGACCCGCAGGTCCATGTAGTCTTCCTGGGTGTGATCGAAATGCAGGCGGATCAGGAAGTCGCCGGCAATCTTGCCCTCTTCGCCCAACACCTTCAGGTACGGCGCGATCAGGGTGAAACCTTCTTTGTCGAGCTTCCAGGTCAAACGGGCGTTGGCCTGAATGTATTGCCATGGCTTGGCGAAAATCGGGTCCAGGTGCAGGGAAAAATCCTTGCTGTCCATGCGCAGTTCGCCGTGACCCAGATCACCGCTGATGCTGCCGCTGACATTCCGCGCTGCCGGGGCGCCGTGATAGGCATCAAAGCCGACCCGGTCGAGGTTGGCGGCAAAACTGACCTTGCTGTCGTCGGTGGCGTTGGGCCGGATGTCGACCAGCACATTACGCAAACCACCCGTCACCTTGAGCCGCTCGACGGCGGTGGCGAGGCCTTCGGGCAATGGCCCCAAGGCATTCAGCAGCGGAGTCAGCGGGGTGAGGTCGAGGCGGTCGGCTTGCAGATGCCAGAGTTCTTCGGTCGTGTCGGTGGCCAGGCTCTGTTTGAGTTGCAGGTGCGATTCCCAGCGGGTTTCGCCCAGGTTCATGGACAGGGAATCCACAGTCACCAGAAGGCCTGCTGCACTGCGCTGGAAATAGCTGTTGAGTGCCAGGTTGTTGATCTGGATCGGCTTGCGCTCGGCGTAGGCGCCCTTGAGTTGCGGCGCGTTCAAGCGGATCGCGGCGCTTTGCAGAGCGCCCTTATCCCAGTTGACCCAGAGTTCGCCACCGGCCTTGATTTCGGAGAAGTTCCATTGCCGGGTCACACGCTCGGGCAGCCATTTCGACCAGTCGCTTTGCGGCAGGCTCAGGTAGGCATCCGCTGCCCCCTCCTGCCACTGGCTGGCGCTAATGCGGGTGCGAACGCTCATGGCGACCGGCTGGCCGTCGGGCAGGGTCAGCCGTGCGTCGAGTCGCTGCCGGGAGACGCCGGTTTTCAGATTCAGCCCAACGTAGGTCAAGGTCAGCGGCGGGTGATCCAGTGGCTGCAAGGTCACTTGGCTGTCGAGCACCGACAACTGCTGGACCATCTGCATGCGATTGAGCAGTTGTTCCGGATCCAGCGGCTGATCCTGCTGCACCGGCAAGCCTTCCAGCGCCCAATGACCGTCCTCGCCTTCCTTGAGGCTGATCTTCAGACCGTTGAGTTCCAGATGAGCGATGCGCACTTCGCGGGCCGCCAGGCTGGCCCAGAGGTCCGGCACCGCGCGCACCTGATCCAGACGCAGGGCATTGGCGCCCTCGCCGACCATCACGTCGTGAGCCAGCAGAATCGGCGCGAAGCCACTCCAGTTGCCTTCCAGCTCACCGATATGCAGCGGCATGCCCAGGGCAGCACCGGCTTTGGTTTCGACTTCGGCCCGGTACTCGGCCACCAGCGGCGCCAGCTCGCGACCGAGACTGACGTAAAGCGCCATCATCACCAAAGCCAACGCGCACAGGCCCAGACCCCAGCGGGTCAGTGCGGCCAAAATGCGTGTCAGACGGTCCATGTCAGTTGGCTCCCATGGCAAAATTACTGCAAAAAGCTGAGGCCAGCTGTTCTAGTCGGGTTGAAACACAGCGATTCAGAGCAGCACCACGTCGTATTGTTCCTGGGAATACATGGTTTCCACCTGGAACCGAATGGTGCGTCCGATAAACCCTTCCAGCTCGGCGACGTTGCCCGACTCTTCATCGAGCAAGCGGTCGACGACTTTCTGGTTCGCCAATACACGATAGCCTTCCGCTTGATAGGCGCGAGCCTCACGGAGGATTTCGCGGAAAATTTCGTAGCAGACCGTTTCCGGTGTCTTGAGCTTGCCGCGCCCCTGGCAACTGTTGCACGGCTCGCACAGTACTTGTTCGAGACTTTCGCGGGTGCGCTTGCGGGTCATCTGCACCAGGCCCAACTCGGTGATGCCGATAATGTTGGTCTTGGCGTGGTCGCGCTCCAGTTGTTTCTCCAGCGTGCGCAGTACCTGACGCTGATGCTCTTCGTCTTCCATGTCGATGAAGTCGATGATGATGATCCCGCCCAGGTTGCGCAGGCGCAGCTGGCGAGCAATGGCGGTCGCGGCTTCGAGGTTGGTCTTGAAGATGGTTTCTTCAAGGTTGCGATGACCGACGAACGCCCCGGTATTGACGTCGATGGTGCTCATGGCTTCCGCCGGGTCCACCACCAGGTAACCGCCGGACTTCAGCGGGACTTTGCGTTCGAGGGCTTTCTGGATTTCGTCTTCGACGCCGTACAGGTCGAAGATCGGCCGCTCGCCCGGATAATGCTCCAGGCGATCTGCGATTTCCGGCATCAGTTCGGCCACGAACTGCGTGGTTTTCTGGAAGGTTTCCCGGGAGTCGATGCGGATCTTCTCGATCTTCGGGCTGACCAGGTCGCGCAAAGTGCGCAATGCCAGGCCAAGGTCTTCGTAGATCACGCTCGGCGCGCTGATGGTTTTGATCTGCTCGTTGATCTGATCCCAGAGCCGGCGCAGGTAGCGGATGTCCATGAGGATCTCATCGGCCCCGGCGCCTTCGGCGGCGGTACGCAGGATGAAACCACCGGCTTCCTTGATGCCTTCCGTGGCCACGCAATCGGTGACCACTTGCTTGAGGCGCTCGCGCTCGGCTTCGTCTTCGATCTTCAGGGAAATACCGACATGCGCGGTACGCGGCATGTACACCAGATAACGCGAAGGTATTGATAGTTGAGTGGTCAGGCGTGCGCCTTTGGAACCGATCGGGTCCTTGGTGACTTGCACGACCAGGCTTTGGCCTTCATGGACCAGGGAGCTGATGCTTTCGACCGCAGGGCCTTCGCGCAGGGAAATTTCCGAGGCATGAATGAACGCAGCGCGGTCCAGACCGATGTCGACGAACGCCGCCTGCATGCCCGGCAACACCCGCACGACCTTGCCTTTATAGATGTTGCCGACGATACCGCGTTTTTGCGTGCGTTCGACGTGGACCTCTTGCAGGACACCGTTTTCAACCACCGCCACGCGCGATTCCATCGGCGTGATGTTGATCAGGATCTCTTCACTCATGGCAGGGTCTCGTTCAGGCATGTTCACGATAATGGCCGCATCTTGTCAGTACGACGCTCAGCGCGCGTTAAGGGTTTGCCAACAGGGTATGCCGAAATGGCCAAGCAGCTCAGCGGTTTCGCACAGCGGCAGTCCGACCACCGCCGAGTAGCTGCCATTGAGCCCGGCGACAAACACCGCGCCCAGTCCTTGAATGCCATAGCCACCCGCCTTGTCCCGAGGTTCGCCGCTGGCCCAGTAGGCCGCCGCTTCATCGAGATCGATGGGGCGAAAACGCACCAGGCTGCGCACAACACGAGACTCGCAACGCTCACCGTCAAGCAAGGCAATGGCGGTCAGCACTTCATGTTCTTGTCCTGCCAACATCATAAGCATGGCGCACGCGTCGGCTTCGTCCACCGGTTTGCCGAGAATTTTGCCGTTGAGCACTACGGCGGTATCAGCGCCCAGCACGCAAAAATCGGCGTCGGACATGACCATGTCGCGCCCGGCTTCAGCCTTGCCGCGCGCAAGGCGCTCGACATAGGCCGACGGCGATTCATGATTCAAAGGGGTTTCATCGATGTCCGCGCTGATGGCGGAGAACGACACGCCGATCTGCGTGAGCAGTTCACGCCGACGCGGCGAGCCTGAGGCGAGGAATAGCTGTTTCATCAAGACATCTCCCTTGTCGTGGTGTGGGCAAATGCCTGACCGAATCAGTTAATTTTGTAACGTCGACGCAGACCGCGCAAACCGAAGCTGATCCACGGCCAGAGCAACGCACTGACCAGTGCCGGCAAGACCAGCGCCAGCGTTGGCTGACGATTGCCGGTCAGGGCGCTGAGCCACAGCTGAACAAGCTGCGCGAGGCCGAAGATCACCAGGATCACCAGGCTCTGTTGCCACATCGGGAACATCCGCAGCCGCTGTTGCAGCGACAGCACCAGGAACGTGATGAGCGTCAGGATCAACGCGTTCTGGCCCAGCAGCGTGCCGTAAAGCACATCTTCGGCCAGGCCCAGGCACCACGCGGTGACCATGCCGACTTTCTGCGGCAAGGCCAATGCCCAGAACGCCAGCAACAAGGCGAGCCATAGCGGGCGAAGGATTTCCATGAATTGCGGCAACGGCGAAACGCTGAGCAACATGCCGATGGCGAACGTCAGCCAGATCATCCAGCCATTTCGGGAGGCGGTAGCACCGACCATTATTCTCTTCCCCCAGTGGTAGCCGGTGCAGAGACAGGCGGTTTGGCAGCGGGCTTCACGACAGCGGGTTGTGTCGCCGGTGGTTTGGCGGCGGGTGCAGTCGCGGGCGGCTTGGCGGCGGCAGGGTGTGCGGCAGCGGGTTTGACCGGGGTTGTGGCAGCAGGCTTGGCCGGGGTCGCAGCAGGTGCAGTCGCTGGAACGGCGGCGGCAGCAGGTGCAATCACCGCAGCAGGTTTCGGCACGGTGGCGGGAATGATTGGCCCGCCGCCTTGCGCATCGAGGTTTTCCTGAGCCTGAGCGGCGTCGTTTGCACGCTCTTCCGGTGTACGCGTATCGCTGAACACCAGCAACAGGTAACGGCTACGGTTCAAGGCAGCGGTCGGCACGGCGCGGACAATGGCAAATGGCTGGCCGGAATCGTGAATCACTTCCTTGACCGTCGCCACCGGGTACCCCGCCGGGAATCGCTGGCCGAGACCGGAGCTGACCAGCAAGTCACCTTCCTTGATGTCCGCCGTGTCGGCCACGTGACGCAGTTCCAGACGCTCCGGGTTGCCGGTGCCGCTGGCAATCGCTCGCAGTCCGTTACGGTTCACTTGCACCGGGATGCTGTGGGTGGTGTCGGTGAGCAACAGCACACGGGAGGTGTACGGCATCAACTCGACCACCTGGCCCATCAGGCCACGGGCATCGAGCACCGGCTGACCGAGGACCACACCGTCGCGCTCACCTTTATTGATGATGATGCGATGGGTGAAGGGGTTGGGGTCCATGCCGATCAACTCGGCCACTTCGACCTTCTCGTTGACCAGCGCGGAGGAATTGAGCAACTCGCGCAGCCGAACGTTCTGCTCGGTGAGGGCGGCAAGCTTTTGCATGCGCCCCTGCAGCAGCAGGTTTTCGGTCTTGAGTTTTTCGTTTTCGGCGACCAGCTCGGTACGGCTGCCAAACTGGCTGGCCACACCTTGCCATAGCCGCTGCGGCAGGTCGGTGATCCAGTAAGACTGCATCAGCACCAGCGACATCTGGCTACGCACTGGCTTGAGCAGTGTGAAGCGGGCATCGACCACCATCAGCGCGACCGATAGCACGACCAGCACCAACAAGCGCACGCCCAGTGAAGGCCCTTTGGTGAAAAGCGGTTTAATAAGCCGCTCCTCCCAGGCAAATGTTTTCTTTATTCATACGGCAGACCGGCCTGGATACAGACTGACAGAAGGTAAACGCAAACAGGCAGCACTGCAAAGTGCCGCCTGCGCGCTCAACAGCATAGTTGCATCGGGCGATCACTCGCTCGACAGCAGATCCATGGTGTGTTTATCCATCATTTCCAATGCGCGGCCACCGCCGCGAGCAACGCAGGTCAACGGGTCTTCGGCAACGATCACCGGCAGACCGGTTTCCTGGGCCAGCAACTTGTCGAGGTCACGCAGCAAGGCGCCACCACCGGTCAGTACCAGGCCACGCTCGGCGATATCGGAAGCCAGCTCCGGAGGCGATTGCTCCAGTGCGCTTTTAACAGCCTGAACGATAGTGGCCAGGGACTCTTGCAGAGCTTCCAGCACTTCATTGGAGTTCAGGGTGAATGCGCGTGGAACGCCTTCGGCCAGGTTACGGCCGCGAACGTCGACTTCGCGAACTTCGCCGCCCGGGTAGGCAGTACCGATTTCCTGTTTGATGCGCTCGGCGGTGGATTCGCCGATCAGGCTGCCGTAGTTGCGACGCACGTAGGTGATGATCGCTTCGTCGAAGCGGTCGCCGCCAACCCGTACGGATTCGGCGTAAACCACACCGTTCAGGGAGATCAGTGCGATTTCAGTGGTACCACCACCGATATCGACCACCATCGAACCGCGTGCTTCTTCAACCGGCAGGCCGGCACCGATCGCAGCCGCCATCGGCTCTTCGATCAGGAACACTTCACGTGCGCCGGCACCAAGGGCCGATTCACGGATGGCACGACGCTCAACCTGAGTGGATTTGCACGGAACGCAGATCAGCACACGAGGGCTAGGCTGCAGGAAGCTGTTTTCGTGAACCTTGTTGATAAAGTATTGCAGCATCTTTTCGCAGACGCTGAAGTCGGCAATGACGCCATCCTTCATCGGACGAATGGCGGCAATGTTGCCCGGCGTACGGCCGAGCATGCGCTTGGCCTCGGTGCCGACAGCAACGACACTTTTCTGGTTACCGTGTGTCCGAATAGCCACAACCGATGGCTCATTCAGGACGATTCCGCGCTCGCGCACGTAAATAAGGGTGTTGGCAGTGCCCAGGTCAATGGAAAGATCGCTGGAAAACATGCCACGCAGTTTCTTGAACATGGGAAAGGGACCCTAGGCAACGCGTGGGTAAAAAAGTGCGGCAAACTCTAACAACGACAGGGATTTTGGGCAAGGCGCCAATATGTTAAATTGGCCGCTTTTCTGTGCACCAACCCCCACAATCGCGGCCTTATGACCGTAGAAATGCGGTAGTGTTCCGACAATCTAACACACGGATAGCATCCGTTCTGTTTTCCTTCCACTGGAGAATCCCATGACGCTTGAACGCTCCGACGTGGAAAAAATCGCTCATCTGGCCTGTCTGGGCCTCAATGATGCCGATCTTCCACACATCACTTCGGCCCTGAACAGCATTCTGGGACTGGTCGACGAAATGCAGGCGGTCAATACCGACGGTATCGAGCCGCTCGCCCACCCACTGGAAGCCAGCCAGCGCCTGCGTGCAGACGTCGTGACCGAGACCAATCATCGCGAGGCCTATCAGTCCATCGCACCAGCGGTCGAAAACGGCCTGTACCTGGTTCCGAAAGTCATCGACTAAAGGGAAAGAGCCTGCAATGCATCAATTGACTCTGGCCGAGATCGCCCGCGGACTCGCCGATAAAAAGTTTTCTTCCGAAGAGCTGACCAAAGTCCTGCTGGCGCGCATCGCCCAGCTCGACCCACAGCTCAACAGCTTCATCAGCCTCACCGAAGACCTGGCGCTCCAGCAGGCGAAAGCCGCTGACGCACGCCGTGCCAATGGTGAGAGCGGCGCCCTGCTCGGCGCGCCGATCGCCCATAAAGACCTGTTCTGCACCCAGGGCGTGCGCACCAGCTGCGGCTCGAAGATGCTCGACAACTTCAAGGCACCGTACGACGCCACCGTCGTCGCCAAACTGGCTGCCGCCGGTGCAGTGACCCTGGGCAAGACCAACATGGACGAATTCGCCATGGGTTCGGCCAACGAGTCGAGCTACTACGGCGCGGTGAAAAACCCGTGGAACCTGGAACACGTGCCGGGCGGTTCGTCCGGTGGTTCGGCGGCGGCCGTTGCCGCTCGTCTGTTGCCAGCCGCGACCGCCACCGACACCGGCGGCTCGATTCGCCAGCCAGCCGCGTTCACCAACCTCACCGGCCTGAAACCGACCTACGGTCGCGTTTCGCGCTGGGGCATGATCGCTTACGCGTCCAGCCTCGATCAGGGTGGCCCGTTGGCGCGCACCGCCGAAGACTGCGCGATCCTGCTGCAAGGCATGGCCGGTTTCGACAGCAATGACTCCACCAGCATCGACGAGCCCGTGCCGGATTACAGCGCCAGCCTCAACGATTCGCTGAAAGGCCTGCGCATCGGTGTGCCGAAGGAATACTTCAGCGCCGGTCTCGACCCGCGTATCGCCGAGTTAATCCAGAACAGCATCAAGGAGCTGGAAAAGCTCGGTGCCGTGATCAAGGAAATCAGCCTGCCGAACATGCAGCACGCGATTCCTGCGTACTACGTGATCGCCCCGGCAGAAGCATCTTCCAACCTGTCGCGTTTCGACGGCGTGCGTTTCGGCTATCGCTGCGAAGACCCGAAAAACCTGGAAGACCTGTACAAGCGTTCCCGTGGCGAAGGTTTCGGTGCAGAAGTGCAGCGCCGGATCATGGTCGGCGCCTACGCGCTGTCGGCCGGTTACTACGACGCCTACTACCTGAAGGCGCAGAAGATTCGTCGCCTGGTGAAGAACGACTTCATGGCGGCTTTCAATGAAGTCGACATCATCCTCGGCCCAACCACGCCGAACCCGGCCTGGAAGCTTGGCGCCAAGAGCAGCGACCCGGTCGCTGCCTATCTGGAAGACGTCTACACCATCACCGCCAACCTCGCCGGCCTGCCGGGCTTGTCCATGCCCGCCGGTTTCGTCGATGGCCTGCCGGTCGGCGTGCAACTGCTCGCCCCGTATTTCCAGGAAGGTCGCCTGTTGAACGTTGCCCATCAGTATCAGTTGAACACTGACTGGCACACCCGCACCCCAACCGGCTTCTGAGGAGAAACACATGCAATGGGAAGTCGTGATCGGGCTGGAGATTCATACCCAGCTCACCACCCGGTCGAAAATCTTTTCCGGTAGCTCCACCACTTTCGGTTCCGAGCCGAACACCCAGGCCAGCCTGGTTGACCTCGGCATGCCTGGCGTCTTGCCAGTGCTGAACCAGGAAGCGGTGCGCATGGCCGTGATGTTCGGCCTCGCTATCGATGCCGAGATCGGCCAGCACAACGTGTTCGCCCGTAAAAACTATTTCTACCCGGACCTGCCCAAGGGCTACCAGATCAGCCAGATGGAATTGCCGATTGTCGGCAAAGGCCACCTGGACATCGCCCTTGAAGACGGTACGGTCAAACGCGTTGGCATCACCCGCGCGCACCTGGAAGAAGACGCCGGTAAAAGCCTGCACGAAGAGTTCAACGGTGCCACCGGCATCGACCTGAACCGCGCCGGCACGCCGCTGCTGGAAATCGTTTCCGAGCCGGACATGCGCAGCGCCAAGGAAGCCGTGGCTTACGTCAAGGCTGTCCACGCGCTGGTGCGCTACCTGGGCATCTGCGACGGCAACATGGCCGAAGGTTCGCTGCGTTGCGACTGCAACGTGTCGATCCGTCCGAAAGGCCAGGCTGAGTTCGGCACGCGTTGCGAGATCAAGAACGTCAACTCGTTCCGCTTCATCGAGAAGGCGATCAACACCGAAGTGCAGCGTCAGATCGAACTGATCGAAGACGGCGGCAAGGTGATCCAGCAGACCCGCCTGTACGACCCGAACAAGGACGAAACCCGTCCGATGCGCAGCAAAGAGGAAGCCAACGACTACCGTTACTTCCCCGATCCGGACCTGCTGCCGGTGGTCATCGAGAACTCGTTCCTCGACGACGTGCGCGCCACCCTGCCGGAATTGCCGCCGCAGAAACGCGAACGTTTCCAGGAGCAGTTCGGTCTGTCGGTCTACGACGCCAGCGTCCTGGCCACCAGCCGCGAGCAAGCCGATTACTTCGAGAAAGTCGCGAGCATTGGCGGCGACGCCAAACTGGCGGCCAACTGGGTCATGGTTGAACTGGGCAGCCTGTTGAACAAACAAGGCCTGGACATTGATCAGTCGCCGGTTTCGGCCGAGCAACTGGGCGGCATGCTGCTGCGCATCAAGGACAACACCATCTCCGGCAAGATCGCCAAAGTGGTGTTTGAAGCGATGGCCAATGGCGAAGGCAGCGCGGACGAGATCATCGACAAGCGCGGCTTGAAGCAAGTGACCGACACCGGCGCGATCTCGGCGGTGCTGGACGAAATGCTCGCGGCCAACGCCGAGCAGGTCGAACAATACCGCGCGGCAGACGAAGCCAAACGCGGCAAGATGTTCGGCTTCTTCGTCGGCCAGGCCATGAAAGCCTCCAAAGGCAAGGCCAACCCGCAACAGGTCAACGAACTGCTGAAAAGCAAGCTCGAAGGCTGATGAGCATGGAGCCAGTATTCAAGCCTGGCTCTAACCCCTGTGGGAGCGGGCTTGCTCGCGAAAGCGGTAAAACAGTCAACATCGATGTTGAATGTGATACCGCTTTCGCGAGCAAGCCCGCTCCCACATTTGTTTTTGGGAAACCGTTTATGAAACGTCTACTGGGGGCCTGCGCCCTGTTGTCTTTACTGGCCGGTTGCGCCAGCACCGATGCCGTCGATCCTCACGGTTACGACCAGACAGGCGTGGCGTCCTACTACGGCGCCAAACACCAGGGCAAACGCACCGCCAGCGGTGAACGTTTCGACAAAAATTCCATGACCGCTGCCCACCGCCAACTACCCTTTGGTACGCGGGTGAAGGTCACCAATCTGAAAAACGACAAATCCTGTGTGGTCCGTATCAATGATCGCGGGCCGCACACTCGCGGGCGCCTGATCGACTTGTCCCATGAGGCCGCCGAGCAACTGGGCATGATCAAAAGCGGCACCGCACGGGTTCGCGTGCAAGCCCTCGACTGACTCACGGAGCCCCGACCATTTTCGGACTTGCCGACTTACCCCTGCTCAGCGTGATTGAACTGCTCAGCGGCCTGGTTCTACTGATCGCCGGTGCCGAACTGATGGTGCGCGCCGCCGTGCGCGTGGCCGCGCGACTGCACGTTCGACCGCTGATCATCGGCCTGACCATCGTCGCCCTCGGCAGCAGCGCGCCGCAGATGGCCGTCAGCCTGCAAGCCACGCTGGCGCAGAACGCCGACATCGCCGTCGGCAGCGTGATCGGCAGCAGCATCTTCAACATCCTCGTCACCCTCGGGCTTTCGGCGCTGATCATCCCGCTGCGGGTCTCGCGACAACTGGTGCGCCTGGATATTCCGTTGATGATCGGCGCCAGCCTGCTGGTGTTCGTTCTGGCATGGAATGAAGAACTGACCCGGGTCGACGGCGTCCTGCTATTGGCGGCGCTGACGGTGTATCTGGGCCTGCTGCTGCGCCAGTCGCGGCATTCGGCGCGTCCACAAACGAGCCCGCATGAAGGCCCTGAAGTTCCGTGGTTCAGCAGCCTGCTGATGATCGTCGCGGGCCTGGCGATGCTGATCTACGCCGGGCATTTGCTGCTGGGCGCCGCGGTGTCGGTCGCCACGGATCTGGGGCTGTCGGAACGGATCATTGGCCTGACCATCGTCGCCGTCAGCACTTCGTTGCCGGAACTGGCGACCTCGTTGATCGCGGCATTGCGTGGCCAGCGCGACATCGCCGTAGGCAACGTGATCGGCAGCAACCTGTTCAACCTGTTGGGCGTGCTGGGCGTTACCGCACTGATCGCACCGTCGCCGCTGTCGGTCTCGCCCAACGCGCTGGATTTCGACTTGCCGGTGATGCTCGGCGTCGCGGTGCTGTGCTTGCCGATGTTCTATTCCGGCTACCGGGTGACCCGCGCCGAAGGTCTGCTGTTTTTGGGTTTGTACCTGGCTTACGGTCTGCACGTGGTGTCGTTCACCACCGGCATGCCGCTGGCCGGCAAGCTTGAACACCTGATGCTGTTTTTCGTCCTGCCGGCGCTGTTGGCGTTTTTGCTGTTCACGTCGCTGCGCGCCTGGCGTCGCCAACACCACAAGAAGGAATTGCCATGACCGACAATAAAAAAACCGGCGTTGAAGTCCGCCGCCAAGTGATGGGCGACGCTTTCGTCGATCGCGCATTGGGCAATGCCACCGAGTTCACCCAGCCGTTGCAGGATTTCGTCAATGAACACGCCTGGGGCAGCGTGTGGAGTCGCGAAGGGTTGCCACTGAAAACCCGCAGCCTGATCACCCTCGCCGCGCTGACCGCGTTGAAGTGCCCGCAGGAATTGAAAGGCCACGTGCGCGGCGCGCTGAACAATGGCTGCACCGTGGAAGAGATTCGCGAGGCACTGCTGCATTGCGCGGTGTATGCCGGTGTGCCGGCGGCGATCGATGCGTTTCGGGCGGCGCAGGAAGTGATCGATACCTACCAGAAGTCGGAGTAAGCCTTCGAATGCTGTAGTGGCTCATCTTCCGCCATCGCGAGCAGGCTCACTCCCACAGGGGAACGCCTTCCAAATGTAGGAGCGAGCCTGCTCGCGATGAGACCCTGAAGAACACTACAAATCCCGACGCTAGATCCACCCACCCCACTGCAACAAAAAGATCCCGATATTGGTGGTCACCGCCGCCATCAGCGTGGTGATCACAATGATCGCCGCTGCCAGTTCATGATTGCCGTCGGCCTGACGCGCCATGACAAAACTGGCCGCCGCGGTCGGACTGCCGAAGTACAGGAACAGAATCCCCAACTCCGCCCCGCGAAAACCCCAGAGCCATGCGCCCAGCGTCGCCAGCACCGGCAGGCCGATCATCTTCACCAGGCTGGAACTGAGCGCCATGTTGCCGCTTTTGCGCATCGCCGCCAGCGACAGCGTGCCGCCGATGCAGATCAACGCCAAGGGCAACGTGGTTTGCGCCAGGTACTGCCCGGACTTCTCCAGCCAGCCCGGCAAGGCAATATTGAAATACGCAAACGGCGCCGCCGCAAACACGCTGATGATCAGCGGGTTGTTCATCACGCTTTTGCAGATACTCCACGGGTCGGACTTGATCACCGGGCTGTACACCGCCAGCACAATGGTCGACAGCGTGTTGTAAAACAGGATCACCAATGCCGCGAGAATCGCGCCGAGGGAAATTCCGTAATCGCCGTACATGCTCGCTGCCAGCGCGAGGCCGATAACGCCGTTGTTGCCGCGAAACGCACCCTGGGTGTAAATCCCGCGGTCTTCACGCGGGCACTTCCAGATCGCCCAGCCCCAGGCGATGGCGAAGCTGACCAGCGTGGCAATCGAAAAATAGATCAGCAGCGACGGTTGCAGCGCGGCGTGCAAGTCGGCATGCAGGATGCCCAGAAACAGCAACGCCGGCATGGTGACGTTGAACACCAGAGCCGACGCAGTGTGGATGAAATTGTCGTTGATCCAGTTGATGCGCTTGAGCAGCACGCCCAGAAACAGCATGGCAAACACCGGCGCGGTGATGTTCAGGGTTTCGAGGAAGATAGCCAGCATGCCGGGGGTCACCTTGGGTGGGCGTCGTTAGGGGGCTAATGATAAGCCACCCAGGGCGTTGGCGTCTGGTGGAAAGCCTTCGCGGGCAAGCCTCGCTCCTACAGAAGATCACCGGACCTGTAGGAGCGAGCGGTGCGGCGACCCGACTTGCCCGCGAAGAACGATGACGCGGTCTTACGTGATCGGCGCCGGGTTGAACAGGGTAATGTCGTTATGCAGCTTGTGCCGCTCCGACCACGTCTGTTTCTTCCCGCTGGCCACGTCCAGGTAGTAGTGAAACAACTCCCACCCCAGATCCTCGATCGACGCCCGTCCAGTCGCAATCCGCCCGGCATCGATGTCGATCAGGTCCGGCCAGCGCTGCGCCAGTTCGGTCCGGGTCGATACCTTCACCACCGGCGCCATCGCCAGGCCATACGGCGTGCCACGCCCGGTGGTGAACACGTGCAGGTTCATCCCGGCCGCCAGTTGCAACGTCCCGCAGACAAAATCGCTGGCCGGGGTCGCACAGAAAATCAGGCCTTTGCGCTTGAAGCGCTCGCCAGGGCCCAGCACGCCATTGATCGCGCTGCTGCCGGATTTGACGATCGACCCAAGGGATTTCTCGACAATGTTCGACAACCCGCCCTTCTTGTTGCCCGGCGTGGTGTTGGCGCTGCGATCCGCTTCGCCCTTGGCCAGGTAACGGTCGTACCAGTCCATTTCCCGCACCAGTTCCTGAGCGACTTCCTCGGTTTCGGCGCGGGACGTCAGCAGGTAAATCGCGTCGCGCACTTCGGTGACTTCGGAAAACATCACCGTCGCACCGGCGCGCAGCAACAGGTCAGAGGCGTAACCCAGCGCCGGGTTGGCGGTGATGCCGGAGAACGCATCGCTGCCACCACACTGCATGCCGAGGATCAGCTCGGACGCCGGCACGGTTTCCCGGCGACGTTGATCGAGCTTCTTCAAACGGGTCTCGGCCAGGGCCATGATCTGCTCGATCATTTCGGTGAAACCGTGACTCGAATCCTGCAAGCGATACAGCCACGGATCGCTCAAATCCACCGAGCTGTCGTTCTCGTGCATCACCTGCCCGGCCTGCAATTTCTCGCAGCCCAGACTGATCACCAGCGCTTCGCCACCCAGGTTCGGGTTGCGCGCCAGGTTGCGCACGGTGCGGATCGGGATGTACGCGTCGGTGGCCGTGATTGCCACGCCGCAGCCGTAGCTGTGAGTCAACGCGACCACGTCATCGACGTTCGGGTACTTGGGCAGCAACTCGTCCTTGATGCGCTTGACCGCATGATCCAGAACGCCGGTGACACACTGCACCGTGGTGGTAATCCCGAGAATGTTGCGCGTGCCGACGGTGCCGTCGGCGTTGCGATAACCCTCGAACGTAAAGCCTTCCAGCGGTGCCTGCGCCGCCGGCACCTCGGTGGACAGCGGCAAGCTGTCCAGCGGTGGCGCGGTGGGCATGCGCAGTTGATCTTCCTTGACCCAACTGCCGCGCGGAATCGGCTGCAACGCGTAGCCAATGGTCTGGCCGTAACGAATCACCCGGCCACCCTCGGGAATG
>Ga0208635_100272_pt1 | contig 14389 bp, 8 predicted proteins | sample LakWasMe93_HOW11_2_FD_183915 | JGI IMG/M metagenome (GOLD analysis project Ga0208635, IMG submission 183915) | Freshwater sediment methanotrophic microbial communities from Lake Washington under simulated oxygen tension - Sediment Metagenome... | ecosystem: Environmental > Aquatic > Freshwater >...
AGTTGTCGTACACCGCGATCAGCGCCTGCAGCGTGGTGCGGATGTCGTTGAACTGGATCTCCTGCGCGTGCAGCGAGCGGCCCGAGGTCTGGATGTGGTACTTGAGCTTCTGGCTGCGCTCGTTGGCACCGTACTTGTCGCGCATCGCCACCGCCCAGATGCGGCGTGCCACGCGGCCGAGCACGGTGTACTCGGGGTCCATGCCGTTGCTGAAGAAGAAGCTGAGGTTGGGCGCGAAGTCGTCGATGTGCATGCCGCGCGCCAGATAGGCTTCGACGAAGGTGAAGCCGTTGGAGAGCGTCAGCGCGAGCTGGCTGATCGGGTTCGCGCCGGCCTCGGCGATGTGATAGCCGCTGATCGAGACCGAGTAGAAGTTGCGCACGTTGTGGTGCACGAAGTACTCGGCGATGTCGCCCATCACCTTGAGGCTGAACTCGGTCGAGAAGATGCAGGTGTTCTGGCCCTGGTCTTCCTTCAGGATGTCGGCCTGCACGGTGCCGCGCACATTCGCCAGCACCCAGTCCTTGATCTTGGCGGCCTCGTCATCGGTGGGCTCGCGGCCGTTGTCGGCCTTGAACTTGGCCAGGTTCTGGTCGATCGCGGTGTTCATGAACATCGCCAGGATCGAGGGCGCCGGGCCGTTGATGGTCATGGACACCGAGGTGCTGGGGCTGCAGAGGTCGAAGCCGTCGTACAGCACCTTCATGTCGTCCAGGGTCGCAATGCTGACGCCGGAATTGCCCACCTTGCCGTAGATGTCCGGGCGCGGATCGGGGTCGTTGCCATACAGGGTCACCGAGTCGAAGGCGGTGGAGAGGCGCTTGGCCTCCATGCCCTCGCTCACCAGCTTGAAGCGGCGATTGGTGCGGAAGGCATCGCCCTCGCCGGCGAACATGCGGGTGGGGTCCTCGCCCTCGCGCTTGAAGGCGAACACGCCGGCGGTGTAGGGGAAGCTGCCGGGCACGTTCTCCAGCAGCAGCCACTTCAGCAGCTCGCCATGGTCCTCGTAATGCGGCAGCACGACCTTGCGGATCTTGGTGCCGGACAGGCTGGTGGAGATCAGGCTGGTGCGGATCTCCTTGTCGCGGATCTTCACCACGTACTCGTCGCCGGCATAGGCCCTCTGCATATCGGGCCACTGGGCCAGCAGCTTGCGCGCCGCTGCGTCGAGCTGGCCCTCGCGTGCCTGCGCCAGCTCGCTCAGCGCGTCGCGGGCGCGGTGCTTGTCGGGGTTCGCCTCCAGCAGCATGCGCGTGCTACCCCAGAGCTGCTGGATCTCGCGCGCGAGGGTGGCCTGCTGGCGCGCGCGCTTCTTGTAGCCGCGCACTGCTTCGGAAATCTCGGCCAGGTAGCGCACGCGCGCGCCCGGCACGATGGGGGTCTGGTTGGTGCTGTGGCGGGTGTGCACCAGCGGCAGGCGGGCCTCGCCAAACTGCAGGCCCAGCTCGGCCAGGCGGCCCTTGAGCGCCTGGTAGAGCGCGGTCACGCCGTCGTCGTTGAAGCGGCTGGCCATGGTGCCGAACACCGGCATCTCATCCGGCTTCTTGCCCCAGGCCTCCTTGTTGCGCTGCACCTGCTTGGCCACGTCGCGCAGCGCATCGGGCGCACCCTTGCGGTCGAACTTGTTGATGGCCACGAACTCGGCGAAGTCCAGCATGTCGATCTTCTCGAGCTGGCTGGCGGCGCCGAACTCTGGCGTCATCACATACATGGGTACGTCCACATGCGGCACGATGGCGGCGTCGCCCTGGCCGATGCCCGAGGTCTCCACCACGATGAGGTCGAAGCCCGCCAGCTTGGCCGCGGCGATCACGTCCGGCAGGGCCTTGGAGATCTCGCTGCCGAAGTCGCGCGTGGCCAGGCTGCGCATGAAGACGCGCTGGCCGTTCTTCCAGGGGCCGATCGCATTCATGCGGATGCGGTCGCCCAAGAGCGCGCCGCCGCTCTTGCGGCGCGAGGGGTCGATCGAGATCAGCGCCACGCGCAGGCTGTCGCCCTGGTCCAGGCGCAGGCGGCGGATCAGCTCGTCGGTGAGGCTGGACTTGCCGGCGCCGCCGGTGCCGGTGATGCCCAGCACGGGGGTCTTGATGTCCTTGCTGGCGGCCTGCAGCGCGGCCACCAGGCCGGCCTCGGCCTTGCCGTTCTCCAGCGCGGTGATGAGCTGGGCCAGCGCGCGCCAAGCGGCTTCGTCATGGCCCTGGATGGCTTCCAGCTGCTTGGGCGCGTGCACCGAGAGATCCTGGTCGCAGCGCATCACCATCTCGCCGATCATGCCGGCCAGGCCCATGCGCTGCCCGTCCTCGGGGCTGAAGATGCGCACGCCATGCTCGGCCAGATCGCGGATCTCGGCCGGCACGATCACGCCGCCGCCGCCGCCATAGACCTGGATATGCTCGCCGCCGCGCGCCTTCAGCAGCTCCACCATGTACTTGAAGTACTCGACATGGCCGCCCTGGTAGGAGCTGATGGCGATGCCCTGCGCGTCTTCCTGCAGCGCGGCGGTGACGACCTCGTCCACCGAGCGGTTGTGGCCCAGGTGGATGACCTCGGCGCCCATGCCCTGGAGGATGCGCCGCATGATGTTGATCGCCGCGTCATGGCCATCGAACAGGCTGGCCGCCGTCACGAAACGAACCTTGTGAGTGGGGCGGTAGTCGGCGAGGGCCTTGTACTCGGCGGACAAATCGGTCATGGCGTGTCTCCAGCGGGCAAAGCAGCGGCAATGCCCGGTTCTATCAGCAAAGGTAGGCGGATTCTAGAGGCCAATTGACGTTTACGTAAACGTCAATTGGCGCGATCACGTCAGCCCGGGGCAAGGGCTATGACCTATAGGCGGGCTTTGGGGGCCCACCTAGCATGCGCCGCACCTGAGGAGAAGCCATGCGACCCGATGCCCAATTGAACGCCCCCAAGCCCCTGAACCAGCTGGCCGCCGCCGGCCTGGCCCTGCTGTTGTCGCTGGCGCCGCTGGGCGCCGCGCAGGCCGCAGAGGGCCCCGCCGCCGCCGCGGCGGCTGCGGCCGTGCAAGCCGTGCAAACCACCTCGGCCGGCCATACCTTCACGCCGGCGGATGGCTTCGCGCTCGGCCGCGAGGGGGCCCTGCTGCGCCTCACCGCGCCCGAGGGCGACGCCCAGCTGGCCATCATCGATGTGCCGCAGGCCAACAGCGCCGAGGAGGCGGTGGCCCAGGCCTGGGCCCTGGCCCATCCCGGCTTCAAGCGCACGCTGCGCCTGGCCACGCCGCGCCCGCCGCGCAGCGGCTGGGAGGAGCAGCGCGTGTTCGACTACGAAACCTCGCCCAACGAGCGCCTATCGGTGCAGGCGATCGCGCGCCGCGCCGGCACGGCCTGGGTGGTGGTGACCCTGGAGGCCGCCGACGCCACGCTGGAAAAGCGCGGTGCCCCGATCGGCAAGATGCTCACCAGCCTGCGCCCCAAGGGCTATGAGCGCGAGAGCTTTGCCGGCCGCAAGCCCAAGCCCCTGGATGCCGAGCGCATCGCCGCGCTGCAGGCCTTCGTCGCCAAGGGCATGCAGCAGCTCGACATCCCGGGCGTGGGCTTCAGCCTGATCGATGGCAGCAAGGTGGTGTTCGAGGGCGGCCTGGGCGTGCGCCAGCTCGGCAAGCCCACGCCGGTGGACGCCCACACCCTCTTCATGGCGGCCTCCAACACCAAGGCCATGACCACCGCCCTGCTGGCCCAGGCGGTGGATGCCGGCAAGCTGCGCTGGGACCAGCCCGCCGCCCAGGCCTATCCGGGCTTCAGGCTGGGCGACGCGGAGGTGACCAAGCAGGTGCTGATCAAGCACCTGGTGTGCGCCTGCACCGGCCTGCCGCGCCAGGACCTGGAATGGCTGTTCGGCGACGGCCGCGCCGCGCCGACCACCAGCTTCGAGCAGCTCAGCGTGATGAAGCCCACCAGCCAGTTCGGCGAGGTGTTCCAGTACAGCAATCTGATGGTGGCGGCGGGCGGCTATATCGCCGCGGCAGCGCTGGCGCCCGGCCAGGAGGTGGGCGCCGCCTACGACCGGCTGATGGCCGAGCGCCTCTTCAAGCCCCTGGGCATGCTGAACACCACCTTCGATTACGCCAAGGCGCTGGGCGGCAACCATGCCGAGCCGCATGGCGACGACCTGCAGGGCCGCACCCAGCCGGCGCGCATGGACCTCAACTACACCATCGTGCCGGCGCGCCCGGCCGGCGCGGTGTGGACCAGCCCGCACGACTTCAGCCGCTATGTGCTGATGGAGCTGGGCCGTGGCCGCAGCCCCGAGGGCCAGCAGCTGGTGTCCGAGCAGAACCTGCTGGCGCGCTACCAGCCGCAGATCATGGTGGGCGAGGACAACGTCTACGGCATGGGCCTGTTCATCAACAAGCAGGATGGCGTCACCGTGGTGAGCCATGGCGGCGACATGCTGGGCTTCCACAGCAATATGTTCTGGCTGCCCGAGTTCGGCATCGGCGGCACCATCCTCACCAACTCCGACTCCGGCGTGCTGCTGCGCGGCCCCTTCCTGCGCAAGCTGCTCGAGCTGGTGTTCGAGGGCAAGCCCGAGGCCGACGAGCGCCTGCGCCTGGCGGCCGAGAACCGCAAGGCCGAGGCGGCCAAGAACCGCGAGTTGCTCACCATGCCGGTGCCCAAGGCCGTCGCGGCCACGCTGGCGGCGCGTTATGCCAGTCCGGCGCTGGGCCATATCAAGGTTAGCCAGCAGCGCGGCCAGGTGTTCTTCCAGTTCGACCACTGGAAGAGCGAGGTGGCCCTGCGCAAGGCCGAGGACGGCACCCAGTCCTTCGTCACCATCGATCCCGGCATCGGCGGCATCGAGTTCGTGCGGGGCGATGGCAAGGGCCCGCGCGCGCTGATCCTGCGCGATGCGCAGCATGAGTACCGCTTTGTGGAGGCCGCCGCGGGCAAACGGATGGCGGCGGCCAAGCCCTGAGCGGCGGCCGCTGCCTAGAGCCGGGCGACGTCGGGGGGAGCGCCGCCGAGCCAGGCGCGCGCAAAGCCCTGGCGCGCCAGGGACTCGGCCTTCGCGTCGCCCTTGCGCTTGTAGACCTCCGCAAGCCCGGCCAGCGCCCAGCCATTGCTGCGCACGCGGGCCAGCGAGTCGCGCAGCGCCTGCTCGGCGGCGTCGAGCTTGCCCTGGCGCAGATAGACCGAGCCCAGCGACTGGCGGATCGGGTAGTACCAGTAGGGCGGCTCCATATAGGCGAGCGCGTCTTCGATCGCGACCGCCTCCTCATAGGCCTTGGCGGCCCCGGGGAGGTCGCCGCGCGCATCCGCGAGGCGCGCGCTCGCAACCAGGCGCGCGGTCTGCACGATCTCCTTGCCCGGCACGCCCCAGTCGGCGTAGGGCTTGAAGTCGGCACGCTGCTCCAGCGCGGCGATGGCGTCGATCTCGCGCTGGGCGCCGCCCATGTCCTGCTTCGCCGCGAGCGCAAGCGCGCGCGCGTAATGCGCCAGCGCGGCCACCAGCAACTGCTCCTTAGGCGGCAGCTTCAGGGCGAGGATCACCTCGGGCGCGCTGAAGAGCGCGTGCGCCAGGTAGGGCGCGGCCTTGATGGGTTCCAGCACCGCGAACTGCGCGATCACCGCGTCGGACAGCGACGCATCGAGCTTGGCCGCCGCTTCGATCGCGGTCGGGCCGTCACCGCCCATCTGCGCCGAGACCAGCACGAAGTGGATGTTGTGCGGGTAGTAGGCCGAGCGGTACATCGGGTCCGACGGTGAGCTGCGGAAGTACTGCTCGTCCACGGCCATGGCGCGCTTGTTGATCTCCAGCGATTCCTTGTACAGGCCGACGCGGTAGTAGATGTGGGCCGGCATGTGCACCACATGACCCGCACCCGGCATCAAGGCGGCCAGCCGGCGCGCATGCGGCAGCGCGCGCTCGGGCCTGGTCGAGGCCTCGACCGCGTGGATGTAGAGATGGATCGCGCCCGCGTGCCTGGGGTTGCGCGCGAGCACCTTCTCCAGCACCGCGAGCAGTTCGCCCGCGCGCCCCTTGGGTTTGGCACCCGCCGCTTCCCAGTAGTCCCAGGGCTGGGTGTCCATGATGGCCTCGGCGTAGAGCGTGAGCAGGGTGTCGTCGGCCGGGTACTGCGCGGCCACCGCCTTCATCGCGTCGGCGAAGGCGGCATCGAGCGCGGCGCGTTCGGCCTTCGGGTCGGGCGAGTAGCGCTGCTGCAGCGCCGCGATCAAGGCACGGTCCTTCGGCGGCGCGCCGGGGGCCAGCTCGACCGCCCTGGCAAGTGCGGCCAGGGCCGGCGCCACCGCCTCGGGCAGCATCGGCGCGTTGATATTGGGCCCGAGCACCAGCGCCTCGCCCCACCAGGCCATCGCTAGCTTCGGGTCGGCCCTTTGCGCCGCCTGGAACGCGCGCTGCGCCTCGGCATGGTTGAAGGCGAAGGCCCAGCGTATGCCCTGGTCGAAGTAGGCCTGCGCCTTCGCGTCGCGCGTGCCCACCTTGAGGGACAGCGTGCCCAGGTTGTCGTAGAGCGGCACCTCGCCGCTGGCCGCCTGCATCGGCTGCGGCTTGAAGGGCTTGGTCTCGCTCTTCGTCCCGGCCTGCGCCAGCACGAGCTGTTGAAGCAGCGGCGGGCGTCCGGCCGCCGCCGGCGTGCAGAGCAGATTGCCGGGGTCGGAGAGCAGCGGGTCGTAGGCTCCGCTGCCTGCTGCCAGTTCGGCCGAGCCGAACAGGCCCGCCAGCGCGAAGCTCAGTGCGGTGAACTTCAGATAGGTGGGGCGTGCCGCTGCATCCATCGTCGTCTCCCATCGGCGCTTGACGGCCGAGTGAGCGATGTTGCGCGTCCTGCGGGCGCAAGTCCATAGCGCTTAGCTTCGAGGAGCGCTACCGCGAACGGGTGCAGCAGCAGATGCACCGACAGGTCAGACCGGCAGCGGGCAGAGTCCGGAGATGAAGAGTCCGGCGGACTGTTCATGCCTGACGCAGGGCCAAGTCATCGGCTTGGCGCGTACCCTTGGGCCCAAGGGTACGTGAACGGCATGGAGCCCCGCTGAGCGGTTCGTATCTGGGTCCGCATGCGCACAGGCATGCAACAAGGCCGTCTGTAGAGTGGCAGGCTGCTCTCTGTTCAGTTATTCAATACGCCGGCGTGCAGGACGGCCCTTGGCAAGGGTCAGGTCTTGATGAGAGCAAATTCAATGCGGCGGTGGTGACGTGGCGGGAAGTACCTGTCACTGGTTAGGCGCCACCGCGAATCCGCTCCCATGCGGCAGCATTGGCAGCAGCAGCATCGGCTTTAAGCCTTGCCAAATAGCGAAGTGCTTCGACGGCAATCCACGCAATGCCGATACACGCCCAAATGACGGGATTGACTGTAGGACCCGTTTCATTCGCGCTCCTGGAAATCCAGCCCGATACCGCGACTTGGTACAGATAGATTGCCCACGGCGCAAGTAGAGCGAGAAACAAAACTTTGAACAGATACTGGCCTTTGATTAGTACATAGATGACTCGCAGCGGCATGCCCACCACAACAATCGCCGGGACAGCCAGTCCCAGGCCCCAGTAGGCGACGAAAGGCAGCATCAAGAGACACAGGACTAGCGCTACGAGCAAGGCAAGGAATAGCACTATGAACTTGAGCAGAGTCACTTAGCGCGCCTAACGAAGCTGTCCAATAACCCATCTCCGACGCGTCAAGGCGTTTGTCGATCGGGACTGGGGCTGGTACAGAAGAGTTTTCATTTCGAGCCATTGTGGCCGCAACTGCGGGCGCTTTTGAGGGCTGCCGAGCCCTACTGACGGGGGATATCGCGGCCCAGGCCCATCCCTCACTGCCTCCATCCGCTGTGCGCCAACTTCTCGATGTTGTGCACCAGGCAGTAGAGCTTGCCACTGGGCGCGCACCTTGTTCGTGCCGCGCAGCGTGAAGCGGCTCAAGCGCTTGTTGTGCCTCAGGTTGGCGAACACCGGCTCCACGGTGGCGATGCGGCGACTGTAGAGCCGGCGTCCCTGCGGGCTGTCGATGGCCCGGCGCATGCGCTGGCTCGGATCGTTCGGGTCGATCTCGCTGGCGTGGAACAGCGAGACCTTGCGAGCGGCTGTGCGATCGGGCTGTCCACAAGCTGGCGGCCCCGCACACCTTGCGCTACTCGTTCGCCACCCAGCTGCTCGCGGCCGCGCTGCCGCCACGGCAGCGCAGGCTGCTACCCAGCGACGCCCGAGGATTCGGCTTTGCCTGGCAACGCCCCCTCGAGGGGGCCGCCGAGCGCACGCCCGGCTTGGCGAAGGCGCGGGTGCGGTGCACTTCGATCGCGCGCACCGAGACATGCAACTCGTTGACGACATATGTCCCCAGCCCAGCCCAGGCTTGCGCTCGCGCAATGCCGCCACGCGGCCGGCGCCTATGGTTTGAACAGCCGCTGTTTGAACGGAGGTCGCTTATGAAGACATCGCTGCTGGTCGCCGCCGCCATGCTGGTTCTGCCCGGCGCGGTCGTGGCCAACGAGAAGCTCGTGCAGGACAAGCAGTGCATGGGCTGCCATGCCCTCAAGGAGGACGGCGCCGCGCCCTCGTTCCAGAAGATCGCCAAGTTCTGGAAGGGCAAGGGCAATGCCGAGGTGGCGATGGTGGCCACCATACGCAAGGGCAGCGCCGCCACCGGCGGGCCGCACTGGAACAAGGCCACCATGCCCGACCAGAGCGAGCGCCCCCTGGTGAGCGAGGCCGAGGCGCGCCAGATCGCGAAGTGGATCCTCAAGCAGTGAGTGAGTGGGTGAGAAGCGGCCTTACTTGAACAGGCCCTTCACCGCCCGGCCCACGCTCTCCAGCCCCGACTCGGTGGACTTCAGCAGCTTGTCGAAGCTGATGGAGGCGCGCAGCTGCCGGTTGATGGCCTGGGCGATCACCTGGCCCAGTTCGTCGGCCGTCAGCCCGCCCTGGGCCTTGCCGATGTCGTGCAGGCTGATGTCGGGCAGGGCGATGGAGACGGTGTTGCCCTGCAGAAAGCCGGCGCTCACCTGCGCGTGCGCCTTGCGCAGCGCAAAGCTCTCGACGATGAAGCGTTTGCCGCCCGGCTTGCCATCCTCGGCGGGCGCGCCGCCGCTCGCACCCAGCTGCTGCGCGATATTCGCCTGCAGCGCATCGAAATTGGTGCGGCCGCCGGCCTTCTCGTAGATCAGGTCGGGGGCGATCAGCTCGATCTGCCGTATCAGCACCACCTCGCGGGTCAGCGAGGCCAGGTCCACGGCGATCGCGATCTGCTCGACGCGCAGCGCGTGGGCGGTCTTGAAGCCGGCCGGGTTGCCGATGCTGAGCTCGCGCAACACCCCCAGGCCGTCGCCGGCGCTGAGCTTGACGGCGCCCAGCCGCACCGGCGCCTGCGTCATCTGGCTGCCGTAGTCGACGATGGCGTCGCGCACCAGGCGGTCGAGATTGCCGCGCAGCCAGAACAGGCCGGCGGCGCCGAGGGCCAGCAGCAGGAGGAGGGCGGCGAGGGCGTAGGTGCGGCGGACGTTCATGTGCCCGGATTGTCGGCGCACGCCGCGCCGCCCAGCGCCTTGCACAGGCCCGCCTGCGCCAGCCAGGCGCGCAGGCGCAGCTGGATGCGGCCCTGCTCTGCGTCCAGCAGGGCACTTTGGGTCTGCAGCCAATCGGCGCGCGCCACCGTGCCGACCTCCAGGCGCAGGCGCGCCAGCGCCTCGCTGCGGCCGGCTTCCTGCAGGCGCAGCGCATTGGCGTCCAGCTGCTGCCGCAGGCGCTCGGCATCGCTGGCCTGGGCCTCGATCTCGGCCAGGGCCTTGTGGAGGGTGTCGCGCAGGGCCAGCGCGGCCAGCTCCAGCTCGCTGCGGGAAATGTCGCGCTGCAGATCGAGGCGGCGCCAGTCGATCAGGGGCACGCTCAGATTGGCGGCCAGCGAGGCGAGTGGCTGCGCCAGCCAGTCGCGCCATGCGGTGCCGCCGCTGCTGGCGCTGGCGCTGAAGCTGAGCTGCGGATAACGCGCCGCCTCGCTGGCCTTCAGGCGTGCCAGGGCCGCGTCGACGCCCAGGCGCGCGCGCTGCACGTCGGGGCGCTGCGCCAGCACCTCGGCGGGCGCAGGCAGCTGCCAGCGCGGCAGGCTGCTGCCGGGCAGGCGCGGCGCCGGCAGGGGCGGGCCGGGCGGCGCCTGGTCGAGCAGCAGGGCCAGGGTATTGGCCTGGATGCGCGCATCGGCGTCCAGGTCGCCCAGCCTCACGCGCGCCTGCTGCAGGGCGCCGGCGGCCTTGTCGATCTCGATCGGCAGCAGCTTGCCCTCGCGCACGCGCAGCGTGATCAGTTGCAGCAGCTCCTCGTTGATGCGCTGTTGCTGCAGCGCCAGCGGCCGCTGCTCGGCAATCGCTGCCAGCGTCCAGTAGCCCTCGGCCACGCGCGCACGGATCAGCGCCCGCGCGGCGGCGATGTCGGTGCGTGCGGCCTCGGCCTGCGCCTGCTGGGCCGCGTTTGTGTGCGCGAGGCGCTGCCACAAATCGAACTCATAGCTCACGCTGACGGAGGCGCCATAGCTGCGGCTCCAGCCGCTGTTGCCGGGCACGGGCACATTGACGCCGCCCACCTCCACATGGCGCGCGTCGCCCTGCCGTTCGAGCGCGTGGCTGCCCGAGGCATTCAGGCCGGCGTTGGGGGTCAGGCGCAGATCGCCGAGCCGGGCCTGCGTCTGCGCCTGCTGCCAGCGCAGCGCCGCCTGCGCGATGTCGCGGTTGGCGCGCAGGGCCTGGGTCTGCAGGGCCGCCAGCTGCTCGTCCAGCAGCCCGGCCCAGTCGGGGGCGGCACCGTCGCCCATGGTCTGCCAGCGAGTCGGCAGGTCTTGCGCCGGCGCCGGGCCGGTCAGGGGCGGCGCGGCGCAGGCGCTCAGCAGGAACAACAGCAGGCCGAGGGAGTAGCGGGTCATGGGAGGGTCTCGTTTCTCTTTTCGTTCACTCGCGCGCGAGCGCATCCACCGGGCTGAGCGCCGCGGCACGCCGCGCCGGCAGGGTGCCGAACAGCAGGCCGACCGCGCTGGAGACGGCAAAGGCCACCGCCAGCGCGGCCCAGCTCACCTCCACCTTGAGCTGTTGCTGCGCCGCGTTGATGCCTTGTGCGGCCAGCCAGCTCAGCAGCACGCCCACCATGCCGCCCAGGCAGCACAGCACCACCGCCTCGATGAGGAACTGCAGGCGCACATCGGCCTGGCGCGCGCCCACCGCCATGCGTATGCCGATCTCGCGCGTGCGCTCCGACACTGACACCAGCATGATGTTCATCACCCCTACGCCGCCCACCAGCAGCGAGATCGCGGCCACGCCGGCAAATACCAGGGCCATCACGCTGGTGATGTTCTGGAACTTGCGGAACTCCTCCTCGCCATTCCAGCTGCCGAAGTCCTCGGCGCCATGCAGGGCCTTGAGGCGGTGCGCAATCTGTTCGCGCACCTGCGCGGGCGGCACGCTCATGTCCAGCAGCACGTCGAAGTTGTCGACCTCGGCGCGTGTGTCGAGCTTGCGCGCATAGGTGCTGTGCGGCAGGTAGAGCTGGCCCAGCCAGCCGCCAAAACTGAAGGCGCCGCCCTCCGACGTCAGCACGCCGATCACGGTGAAGGGCATGGCAGCGCCGGGCGACGGCTGCGAGGCCCCCGGCGGCGCCAAGGCCGCATCGGGAACGCCGCCGGCCGGGTTCACGAACACGATGCGTCCGATCGGCGAGACGCCGGGCTTGAAGAGCGCGTCGCGCGCCTTCTCGTCCAGCAGCAGCACCTGCGCATGCTGTTCATAGTCCATGGCGCTGAAGTAGCGCCCCTGCGCGACCTTGAGCTTGCGCGCCTTCAGCGTGGCGGCGTCGCTGCCCACCGCCTGCAGCATGGCGTCGCGCGACTGATGGCGCGCGCTCAGCTGGGTCTCGCGGTTGATGGTGATGCCCTTCACGCCGCCGAGCGCGCGCAGCGCGTCGATCTCGTAGGGCCGGAAGGCCTTGGCCACGGCGCCGGGCGGCAGGTTGGGGTTGCCGCGCCAGACCGGGATGCGGCCCGAGATCAGCGAGCCCAGATCGCCCTCGATGGAGTGGCGCGCCGCGCTGCTGAGCGCCACGATGCTCACCACCGAGGCGATGCCGATGCTGATGCCCAGCATCGAGAGCGCGGTGCGCAGGCGGTTGCCCTGGAGCGCCAGCCAGGCGGTCTGCAGGGCCTCGCGCCACTGCACCTGCAGGCGGCGCAGCAGGCCGCCCTGTTTGAGGGCCGGGCCCTCGCTGTCGGGCTGCGCGGGCGGGCGATGGTCGGCGGGGGTGCCGCCATCGCGTATCACCTTGCCGTCCTTGAGCTCGATGATGCGGCGCGCGTGGGCCGCCACGCTGGGGTCATGGGTGACGATGATGACGGTGTGGCCACGTGCGTTGAGTTCGCGCAGCAGGCTGAGCATCTCGGCGCCCGAGCTGGAGTCGAGCGCGCCGGTGGGCTCGTCGGCCAGGATGATCTGGCCGCCGTTCATCAGCGCGCGCGCGATCGAAACACGCTGCTGCTGGCCGCCGCTCAGCTCGTTGGGGCGGTGGTGCAGGCGCTCGCCCAGGCCCAGGCGCTCCAGCAGCGCCGCGGCGCGCGCGGCGCGTGAGCCGGCGCCCACGCCGGCATAGACGGCGGGCAGCGCGGCATTGGCGCGCGCATCCAGATGCGGCAGCAGGTGGTAGCGCTGGAAGATGAAGCCGAAGCGCTCGCGCCGCAGCGCCGCCAACGCGTCGGGGCCGAGTTCGCTGGCGTCCTGGCCGCCGATCAGGAACTGGCCCTGGGTCGGGTTGTCCAGGCAGCCCAGCACGTTCATCAGCGTGCTCTTGCCCGAACCCGACTGGCCGATCACGGCGACGAACTCGCCCGCCTCGATGGCGAGGCTGACGCCGTCCAGCGCCGGCACGTCGATCTCGCCCAGGCGGTAATGGCGGGCGACCTCGCGCAGCTCGATCAGGGCCATCAGCCGCCTCCGGAGGCGGCCAATGCGGCCGACGCGGCCGATGCCGCGGCCTCGGCCGAGGGCGGCGCCAGCAGCACTTTCTCGCCCGCCTTCAGGCCTTCCAGCACCTGCACCTTGGCGCCATCCTGCAGGCCCACGCGCACCTGGCGCGGCGTCTGCTTGTTGGCGGCGTCCAGCACCTGCACGGTGAAGCGGCCGTCCTTGCCGCGCTCGCCCAGGGCCACGGTGGGGATGCTGAGCACCTGCTTGACGCTGCCGGTCTCGATGTCGACCTGCACCGTCATGTCCGAGAAGAGCTTGCGGTCGCGGTTCTCGACCTCGAACAGCACGTTGTAGAACACCGCATTGCCGGTGCGCTCGGGGATGGGCTGTATCACCCTGACCTTGCCCTCATAGCGCTTGCCCTCGCCGGAGAGGGTATTGAAGCGCGCCAGCTGGCCTACCTGGATGGCCTGGATGTCGGCCTCGGGCACGCGCGCGCGCACCGTGATGGTGTCCAGATTCGCCAGCGTCAGCATCACCGGTGTCACCTGCACCGCGATCACGGTCTGGCCTTCCTGCACCGGCAGGTTCACCACCGTGCCATCCATGGGTGCGGTGATGCGCGTATAGCCCAGCCGCAGCTGGCGGTTCGCCAGGTCGGCCTGCAGGCGTGCCACGGTGGCGGTCTGGCCGCGCACATCGGCTTCCAGCTTGGCCAGCTCGGTCTCGGCGCGCTCGGCCTCGGTGGCGGCGGTGGCCTGGCCGGCCAGCAGGCGCTGCTGACGCGCCAGCTCGCGCCTGGCCGTCTGGAGATCGATCTGGCGCCCGTCCAGCATGGCGCGCTGCTGCGCCAGCGCGGCCTCGGCCTGGGCCACGTCGCTGCGTGCCAGCTCGGGGTCCAGGCTCACCAGCAGCTCGCCCTTCCTCACCGCCTGGCCCAGCTGCACATGCAGGGTCTGGATCTGGCCGCTCACCTGGGCCCCCACCTCCACGCGGGTGCGCGCCTGCAGCACGCCGCCGGCCTGCACCGTCTGCGTCACATCGGCCAGGCTCGCCAATGCCGAGGGCGGCGCGGGCGGCGGCGCGGGGCGATGGAAGAACTGCCAGCCGGCCGCGCCGGCCAGTGCCAGGGCCGCCAGGCTGAGGCGGCCGCGCCAGCGGCGCCACCATGGTGCATTCTTGTTGTTGTAGTTCGTCGCTGCTTTGCTCAAGCCGGGCTCCCTCGGGGTCTATGGCCGCCGCAATATAGCCGTGCCATGTACCGAGGCAGGTAGTCATGTGGGGCATGGAAGTTGCGTATGGCTTGTCAGCCTTCCAAACACCATGCACCTACCCAATGCCCAACCCACCCCCGGCCTGCGCGTGCTGCTGATCGACGACGGCGCCAACCGCGTGCAGCTGATCCGCGAGGAGCTCACGCGCCAGGGCTGCGAGGTGGTGGGCGTGATCGAGCAGGCCACCCTGATCCACGA
>Ga0208635_100274_pt1 | contig 14377 bp, 12 predicted proteins | sample LakWasMe93_HOW11_2_FD_183915 | JGI IMG/M metagenome (GOLD analysis project Ga0208635, IMG submission 183915) | Freshwater sediment methanotrophic microbial communities from Lake Washington under simulated oxygen tension - Sediment Metagenome... | ecosystem: Environmental > Aquatic > Freshwater >...
TAACCCTGAGCAATCATTTCTGCGACGAAGCCCTTACGGCTCTGATCGACGATTTCCTTGTGCCAGCAGGCCTGGATGAACGCAACGCGCTCGCCCTGATGGTGTTTGCTTTTGCTGTCGATTGCGGTGGGTTGCATGTTCTGACTCCTGTTTATGTATAAAACAGGGCATATGAATCGAATGGGATTTAAGGGTACGCACGCTCGCAAGAATGCCTGCGGACGGCCCTTTGGCGCCAATCCCGTTCTCTCTTCATCCGGACTATGACCGTCGGCCCCGGGATCACACCGGGTCTGCTGACCTTGCCTTCAAACACCGCCGAAGCCGTGCCTGTCGCCAAGCGCTCGCGGGCTATGCGCATTGCGCGCAATTACCGCCGGTGGGGAGTTGCACCCCGCCCTGAGAACGTTTTGCCGACAGATTGTCTGGCGGCGCAGCGTTTTTAACACATATTTCTCAGCCGTGCATTGCTGCTATCTGATGATTGCTATCGACTTTTTCGCTCACTTGCTGCGTCTTTTCCTCGCCCAAGGGTTGATTATTCGTCGACATGACCGCAGTAATTCCATTCCGAAAGGGATTTTCCCCTGCTTACCGAGGCCAGATTCATGAGCGTTATCGATCTTCGCAGCGACACCGTCACTCAGCCGACTCCAGGGATGCTCGACGCGATGGCCAACGCGGCCACCGGTGACGACGTCTACGGTGAAGATCCGACGGTCAATCGTCTGGAAGCCGAGTTGGCGAAACGCCTGGGCTTTGCCGCGGCGCTGTTCGTGCCGACCGGCACCATGAGCAACCTGCTGGGCCTGATGGCGCACTGCGAGCGCGGTGATGAATACATCGTTGGCCAACAGGCGCACACGTACAAGTACGAAGGTGGCGGCGCGGCGGTGCTCGGTTCGATCCAGCCGCAACCGCTGGAAGTGCAGGCCGACGGATCGCTGGACCTGGCTCAGGTGGCTGCCGCGATCAAACCGGACGATTTCCATTTCGCCCGCACCCGCTTGCTGGCGCTGGAAAACACCATGCAGGGCAAGGTGCTGCCGCTGGAGTATCTGGCCCGGGCGCGCAGTTTTACTCGCGAACACGGGTTGCAACTGCACCTCGACGGCGCTCGCCTGTACAACGCGGCAGTCAAACTGGGTGTCGATGCCCGGGAAATCACCCAGCACTTCGATTCGGTGTCAGTCTGCCTGTCCAAGGGGCTGGGCGCGCCGATCGGTTCGGTGTTGTGCGGCTCGGTCGAGTTGATCGGCAAGGCGCGCCGTCTGCGCAAGATGGTCGGCGGCGGCATGCGTCAGGCCGGGATTCTGGCGGCGGCGGGGTTGTACGCTCTGGACAATAACGTTCAGCGTCTGGCGGACGACCATGCCAACGCGCAATTCCTCGCGGACGGACTGCGAAAAGCCGGTTACGAAGTCGAACCGGTGCAAACCAACATGGTTTATGTGCAGATGGGCGACAAGGCCGAGGCGATCAAGGCGTTTGCCGCTGAGCGCGGGATCAAGCTCAGTGCCGCCGGTCGTCTTAGAATGGTCACGCACATGGACGTGAGCCGCGCGCAAATCGAGCAAGTCGTCGCGACATTCGTCGAGTTTTCGCGCAACTGACAGCGTTAGCCGTCCAATTGACCGTTTCTATCGTATAAACACGCTGTACCCCGCGCGCTGGGCCGATATAATGCGGCCCTTTGCCGTCGCTTCGTCTGTTGACGTTTCGCACAGGCCTTTGGCCGCAGCCTCCGTGGAAGAACCTAATGAAAAGCGCAGAAATCCGTGAAGCCTTCCTTCGCTTCTTCGAAGAGCAAGGCCACACTCGTGTAGCCTCCAGCTCTTTGATTCCGGGCAACGACCCAACCCTGCTGTTCACTAACGCGGGGATGAACCAGTTCAAGGACTGTTTCCTGGGCCAGGAAAAACGTGCGTACACCCGTGCGACCAGCAGCCAGAAATGCGTGCGTGCCGGTGGCAAGAACAGTGACCTGGAAAACGTCGGTTATACCGCTCGTCACCACACCTTCTTCGAAATGCTGGGTAACTTCAGCTTCGGTGACTATTTCAAGCACGACGCAATCACCTACGCTTGGACCTTCCTGACCGGCGTCCTGAAGCTGCCCAAGGAAAAACTCTGGGTAACGGTCTACGCCTCGGATGACGAAGCCTATGACATCTGGACCCAGCAGATCGGTGTGCCGGTCGAGCGCATGATCCGCATCGGCGACAACAAAGGCGCGCCGTACGCCTCCGACAACTTCTGGACCATGGGCGATACCGGCCCGTGCGGTCCTTGCACCGAGATTTTCTACGATCACGGCGCCGACATCTGGGGCGGCCCACCGGGCTCGCCGGAAGAAGACGGCGACCGTTACATCGAGATTTGGAACAACGTGTTCATGCAGTTCAACCGCACCGCCGATGGCGTGTTGCATCCGCTGCCAGCACCGTCGGTCGATACCGGCATGGGCCTGGAGCGGATCAGTGCGGTGATGCAGCACGTTCATTCCAACTATGAAATCGATCTGTTCAAGAACCTGCTGAGCGCATCGGCCAAGGCCATTGGCTGCACCAATGACGATCAGTCTTCGCTGAAGGTCGTGTCCGATCACATCCGTTCGTGCGGTTTCCTGATTGCCGACGGCGTGATCCCGTCCAACGAAGGTCGTGGCTACGTGCTGCGCCGGATCATTCGTCGTGCGTGCCGTCACGGTAACAAGCTGGGCGCGACCGGCAGCTTCTTCTACAAGATCGTCGCGGCGCTGGTTGCCGAGATGGGCGAAGCCTTCCCGGAACTGCAGAAGCAACAAGCCAACATCGAGCGCGTGCTCAAGGCCGAAGAAGAGCAGTTCTCCAAGACCCTGGAGCACGGCCTGAAGATTCTCGAGCAGGATCTGCTGGAACTCAAAGGCACCGTGGTGCCAGGCGACGTAGTGTTCAAACTCTACGACACCTACGGTTTCCCGATGGACCTGACCGCGGACATCGCCCGCGAGCGCAACCTGACCGTCGACGAAGCCGGCTTCGAACGCGAAATGGAAGCCCAGCGCGTCCGTGCCCGTTCCGCCAGTTCGTTCGGTCTGGACTACAACACGCTGGTCAAGGTTGATGTGGCCACCGAATTCACCGGCTACAAGGCCACCAGTGGTTCGGCGAAAATTGTTGCCATCTATAAAGAAGGCAAGTCCGTCGACGTCTTGAGTGAAGGCGAAGAGGGCGTGATCGTTCTCGATCAGACCCCGTTCTACGCTGAATCCGGCGGTCAGATTGGCGACTGCGGTTACCTGCAATCGAACAACGGTCGTTTCGACGTGCGCGACACCACCAAGACCGGTGGCGCGTTCCTGCACCACGGTGTGCAGGCATTGGGCAGCCTGACTATCGGTTCGCCGGTCGAGACCCACGTCGAAGCCGACGTGCGCCACGCGACATCGCTGAACCATTCGGCCACTCACTTGCTGCACGCTGCATTGCGTCAGGTGCTGGGCGATCACGTTCAGCAGAAAGGTTCGTTGGTCGACAGTCAGCGCCTGCGCTTTGACTTCAGCCACTTCGAAGCCATCAAGCCTGAGCAACTGAAGGCGCTGGAAGACATCGTCAACGCCGAGATTCGCAAGAACACGGCTGTTGAAACCGAAGAAACCGATATCGAAACCGCCAAGCAAAAAGGCGCCATGGCGCTGTTTGGCGAGAAGTATGGCGACAACGTGCGCGTACTGAGCATGGGCGGCGATTTCTCCGTCGAACTGTGCGGCGGGATCCACGCGAACCGTACCGGCGACATCGGCCTGCTGAAAATCATCAGCGAAGGCGGTGTGGCTTCCGGTGTGCGTCGTATCGAAGCGGTCACCGGCGCTGCGGCGCTGGCATACTTGAACGCTGCCGAAGAACAACTCAAGGAAGCGGCCAACCTGGTCAAGGGCAGCCGCGACAACCTGATCGACAAGCTGTCGGCTGTGCTGGAGCGCAACCGTCTGCTGGAGAAGCAACTCGAGCAGTTGCAGGCCAAGGCTGCCAGCGCGGCGGGCGACGATCTGTCGGCTTCCGCCCTGGACGTCAAAGGCGTGAAAGTGCTGGCCGTGCGTCTGGACGGTCAGGATGGCAAGGCGCTGCTGGCGCTGGTCGATCAACTGAAAAACAAACTCGGCCGCGCAGTGATCCTGCTCGGCAGTGTCCATGAGGAAAAGGTCGTTCTGGTTGCAGGCGTAACCAAAGACCTGACTGGCCAACTCAAAGCCGGTGATTTGATGAAGCAAGCCGCTGCGGCAGTGGGCGGGAAGGGCGGTGGTCGTCCAGACATGGCGCAGGGCGGTGGTACTGACGCTGGCGCACTGGATGCGGCATTGGCCCTGACTGTTCCATTTGTAGAGCAGGGTTTATAAGGCAGTGTGTCCGGCCCACAGTCTAGTGGTGGGCCGGAACGCTGTTTGAGTGATTATTTGGGCGCCCTTCATGGGCAGAGGCGGCTTTGAAATGGCTTTGATCGTACAGAAATTTGGAGGCACCTCGGTCGGCACTGTCGAGAGAATCGAGCAGGTCGCCGACAAGGTTAAGAAATTCCGCGATGCCGGCGATGACCTGGTGGTTGTGCTGTCTGCAATGAGCGGCGAAACCAACCGTCTGATCGATCTGGCCAAGCAAATCAGTGGCGACGGCCAGCCGGTTCCGCGTGAGCTGGATGTGATCGTCTCCACCGGTGAGCAGGTGACGATTGCCCTGTTGGCCATGGCGCTGATCAAGCGCGGCGTGCCAGCGGTGTCCTACACCGGCAACCAGGTACGGATTCTGACGGATAGCGCGCACAATAAAGCGCGTATCTTGCAAATTGATGACCAGAAGATTCGCGGTGATCTGAAAGCAGGTCGTGTGGTGGTTGTCGCCGGTTTCCAGGGCGTCGACGAGCACGGCAACATCACCACCCTCGGTCGTGGCGGTTCCGACACCACCGGCGTGGCGCTGGCGGCAGCCTTGAAGGCTGACGAATGCCAGATCTACACCGACGTCGACGGCGTCTACACCACCGACCCGCGTGTGGTGTCCGTGGCCCAGCGCCTGGACAAGATTACCTTCGAAGAGATGCTGGAAATGGCCAGCCTCGGTTCCAAGGTGTTGCAGATCCGTGCGGTGGAATTCGCCGGCAAGTACAACGTTCCGCTGCGCGTACTGCACAGCTTCAAGGAGGGTCCGGGCACCCTCATTACTATTGATGAAGAGGAAACCATGGAACAGCCGATCATTTCCGGCATCGCTTTCAACCGCGATGAAGCCAAGCTGACCATCCGTGGCGTGCCAGACACCCCGGGCGTTGCATTCAAGATTCTCGGCCCGATCAGCGCCGCGAACATCGAAGTCGACATGATCGTGCAGAACGTTGCGCACGATAACACCACCGACTTCACCTTCACCGTACACCGCAATGACTTCCAGGCCGCGCAAACCGTACTGGAAAACACCGCTCGCGAGATCGGTGCCCGTGAAGTCGTTGGCGACATCAAGATCGCCAAGGTCTCGATCGTCGGTGTCGGCATGCGCTCCCACGCAGGTGTGGCCAGCCGCATGTTCGAATCCCTGGCGAAAGAAAGCATCAACATCCAGATGATCTCGACTTCGGAAATCAAGGTTTCCGTGGTGATCGAAGAGAAGTACCTGGAACTGGCTGTGCGCGCCCTGCACACGGCTTTCGAACTGGACGCGCCGGCCCGAACGGGCGAGTGATGCGTTTGCCGAAGGGCGCGGTCTGACCGCGCCCTTTTGTTTTTTTGAATGGTGCGGCTCGAAGCTGTTCTTTTGCCCGCGCTAGTCAATACTCAGGCATGTAGGGCTACGATCTTTCAGGTTGTAGGTCGAGTGCCTTTTTTTTGCAGACTGTTGTCCCTGAAATGAAATGCGTGAGGAGAAAGGTATGCTGATTCTGACTCGTCGGTGCGCAGAAAGCCTGATTATTGGTGATGGAGAAATCACCGTGACCGTGCTCGGCGTTAAAGGAAATCAAGTGCGTATCGGTGTCAACGCCCCGAAAGAGGTTGCGGTCCACCGTGAGGAAATTTACCTGCGTATAAAGAAAGAGAAGGACGAAGAACCAAGCCATTAATTTTTATCGTTTTTTATGTTTGCAAACGGGGAAGAAGCTGGTTAATATACGCCCCGTGTTGCGGAGAGCTGGCCGAGTGGCCGAAGGCGCTCCCCTGCTAAGGGAGTACACCTCAAAAGGGTGTCGGGGGTTCGAATCCCCCGTTCTCCGCCATTATTTGCGTAGTACGTTGTAATCTGGCTTCTTCGGTAAGTTGTTGAAATTACTAGAAAAAAGCGCTTTACAAAAAGATTCGACGGCCTATAATGCGCGGCAACAAATGCACTCGTAGCTCAGCTGGATAGAGTACTCGGCTACGAACCGAGCGGTCACAGGTTCGAATCCTGTCGAGTGCACCATTTAAGAGTTGTTTGCAGTGATGTGAGCTACTCTGTTTCAACCAGTTGTGATCTGGTCTAAAAACACAAATTGCACTCGTAGCTCAGCTGGATAGAGTACTCGGCTACGAACCGAGCGGTCACAGGTTCGAATCCTGTCGAGTGCACCAAACAACAAAAAGCCCGCGTTTAACGCGGGCTTTTTGCCGTCTGGGATTTGGCTTTTCCTCTGGTGCATCCTCTCTCATCGAATTCGACGTGTGCGCTACGACCTCGCTTGGTGTCGTATCGGTAACTCGTGGCCGAATTGCGAATACTGATCTTGTCTGGCTTGCCGAGGGCGCTTTCGACGTCTTGCCGGGTCATGCCGGCGACAATCCGTTGATTGATGATTGCTTCCCTGCGTTCCCTGGCATTGATCTGGTTTCCACAGTTGTCCTCTGCCTGGCCGACGACCGTTGCCTCCCTCCTTTTGATATTCGTACGTGATGTTTCGCGAAAGTCCGCTTCCGGCATAAGCGACACTGTGCTGCCGGGGGTAAACGTGCGTACTTCCTGGAGCGAAAGGCTTTCTCCGGCCGTGCAGCTCAGCGTGGTGAAGGTGATGCGGCCGTTTGCTGCCTCGCAGCGGTGAACGGTTGAGGCAAGTGCCACGGGCGGCAGGCAGAGCAGGGCGATCAGCAGAAAATAACAGGCATTCAATGGCATCAAACGTCCTCCATGACGGTCTGACTCAAGGGTAGCTGCTACATTTTTCAACGCTGGTGTGTTTTCTTTTCAGAATGAGTCGTCGCATTTTCACGGATCAGGACGGCGCTCAGGTTTGTCTCGCAAGCGCTTGTTTCAGCCGCGATTTTTTAACATTTAAAACCGTTGGGCGGTGTATCATTGCGCCCGTCAGCCCCGCCGGGGCTTGTGGAATACCTCCATGGACTTACCCAGTAGTAATTCAGTAAACCGCTTTTCCAATCATGAATTGACTGATTGATCCTTCCGGCGTGCCCCGCTGCTGGGAGTGGAGTTCGCCTATGTCCGAAGTTGAAGTAAAGAAAACGCAAGAAAGCCTGCAGGACCGCCTCGCTCAAGTGATTGAGCTGTTGCAGCGTCAGCGGGTGGTCGAAGACCTGACTCATCGCCAGGAAGGTCCGCATCACGACCGGGTCGAAAACCTGGTTCACCGGCAAAACCTCGTCGAGCTGCAACGCAAGCTCGATGATCTGCACTCCGCCGACGTTGCCTACATCCTTGAAGCCTTGCCGCTGGACGATCGTCTGACGCTCTGGCAATTGGTCAAGGCTGACCGCGACGGCGACATCCTGCTCGAAGTGTCCGACTCGGTACGTGAAACCCTGATCGCCGACATGGACGATCACGAGCTCCTGGCGGCGGCCAAGGACATGGATGCCGACGAACTGGCTGACCTGGCCTCCGAGCTGCCGCGAGACGTCGTCCACGAGCTGATGGAAACCCTCGACGGTCAACAGCGTGAGCGCGTTCGCTCCGCGCTGTCCTATGACGAGGAGCAGGTCGGTGCGCTGATGGACTTCGAGATGGTGACGATCCGTGAGGACGTCAGTCTCGAGGTGGTGTTGCGCTACCTGCGTCGGCTCAAGGAGCTACCGGGTCACACCGACAAACTGTTTGTGGTCGATTACGACGGCGTGCTCAAGGGCGTGCTGCCGATCAAGCGTTTGCTGGTCAACGACCCGGAAAAACAAGTATCGGAAGTGATGGCCAGCGACCCGGTGAGTTTTCACCCGGACGAAGACGCCTACGATGCTGCACAAGCGTTCGAACGTTACGACTTGATCTCGGCCCCGGTGGTCGACAAGAACGGCAAGCTGATCGGCCGTCTGACCATCGATGAAATGGTCGACCTGATTCGTGAAGAGAGCGAAAACGAAGTTCTCAACATGGCGGGTCTGCGTGAAGAGGAAGATATTTTTGCGTCAGTCTGGAAATCCCTGCGCAACCGCTGGGCCTGGCTGGCAATCAACCTGATCACCGCCTTTATTGCCTCTCGCGTGATCGGATTGTTCGAAGGTTCGATCGAGAAACTGGTGGCGCTCGCGGCCTTGATGCCGATCGTGGCGGGCATCGGTGGCAACTCGGGTAACCAGACCATCACCATGATCGTTCGCGCCATGGCGCTGGATCAGGTGAGTACCGGCAATACCTCGCGTCTGATGCGCAAGGAGTTGGCCGTCGGTTTGATCAACGGTTTGGTGTGGGGTGGGGTGATTGGTGCGGTGGCCTACCTGCTTTACGGCAGTTGGTCCCTTGGTGTGGTGATGACCGCTGCCATGACGCTCAACCTGTTGCTCGCGGCGTTGATGGGTGTGTTGATCCCCATGACCCTGGCGAAGATGGGGCGCGACCCGGCGATGGGCGCCAGCGTGATGATTACGGCCATGACCGACAGCGGTGGTTTCTTCATCTTCCTCGGGCTGGCGACCATCTTCCTGCTCTGATCCCCAGGCAGAACAAAACCCGCCATCCGGCGTAGAACTGTAGGAGCGAGCCTGCTCGCGATGGACTCAAGAACGACGCGTTTATCCAGTATTAACGCATCATCGTTTACGTCCATCGCGAGCAGGCTCGCTCCTACAGGTTTCCGGGTGGCGGGTTTTTTTGTGCCTGAATTTCAGGCAAAAAAAAGCCAGCGATTAAGCTGGCTTGAGCGTTCGGATGAATCAGGAGGCGTCTGCGGCCATTTCGGCGTCGTGGGCAATCAGCGAAACGAGTGCGTTCTGCTGACGGTGGGAGAGTTGGCGGAAGCGCTGCAGCAGTTCGCGTTCGTGCAGTGACAGCTCCGGGCTGTCCAGTCGCATGCTCAACTCTTCACCCAGTGCGCCTTCCTGAATGAGACTCTGCTCAAGGCGCGCAATGATTTCGGAGTTCATGCTGCGATGATGATTGCGAGCCACCTCGGCAATGCGTTCACGCATTCCGTCTGGCAGACGTACGACGAACTTGTCAGCCGTACGGCTGGAATAAATTGCCTGTTTCAATGGGCGCATATATTTAACCGGTTAGTTCAGGGGAGCGGTTCTCGGGATTGGCCGCGCGATGTCTGATAGGACAAGGACTCTGGCCAAATGTTCAACCTGAATTGATAGAGGCTCGCATCATGCCTCAAAGAAGCCAGATCATTGGCGTCAATTCTGTGACAAATATTGAACTGGATAAAGGCGTTATGCCAGCACCAATTATCAGAAATGCGGACTGGTTTGAAAAGACTACCCATGTCCGTATCGCTGGCCGCGTCCTATTGCACAACAGGAGATGTCCTGAGACACCTGAAGGTGCATGCTGTGCGGATTTCGATCACGATTCCTTACTTCGTACAGAATAGTGGCAATTGGCCGATTTACTAGTGGCAACCACGACATGGGGGGCTAATTCAGGATGGATGGCAGACTGATTTACCTGATGGGGCCTTCCGGATCCGGCAAGGACAGTCTCATCGAGGCTGCTCGCGAGCCTTTGCAGGCAATCAACTGCGAAGTGGTGCGTCGGGTCATTACGCGTTCAGCCGAATCTGTGGGCGAGGATGCCATCGGTGTTTCCCGTGAAGAGTTCGCGCGCCGCAAAGAAGAGGGCGACTTTGCGCTGTGCTGGCATGCCAATGGCCTGGATTACGGTATTCCCGTCGTGATCGATCAATGGCTCAAGGAGGGCAGGGATGTCCTGATCAACGGTTCCCGCGGGCACTTGGCTCAGGCGCTACGCCGTTATCCGGCGTTGGTGCCGATTCTGTTGACGGTCAAGGAGGACGTGCTGCGAGAGCGCTTGCTGCGGCGCGGGCGTGAAAGTCTGGCGGAGATTGAGGCGAGATTGCGCAGAAATGAACTGTTCACAGCGGAGGCCTCAGTCGGTGAGACGCCAATCCACCGGCTCGACAATTCAGGCGAACTATCGGACACAGTGGCCGACCTGTTGAAGCTGATACACGTCAGCGCAACACCGGATCAAACTTGATCTTGCGTCCAGCGACCAGCGCCAGCACAAACAAAGCACTGAAAACGCCGCAGGCAATCAACGGCAGGGTGACGACTGCGTCCTCTACCAGTGATAAATGAAGAATGGCGCTGAGCAGGGCGAGGACGAAAAATCCTGCGGCTGATTTGGACATGCTGTGCTCCTGATGGGTTGTTCAAAATGCCAGGCGTTCTGAAGACTGCGCTGGCAGCAGGATATTTTCCTGGCTCACTTCTTGACCGACAAAACCCTGCTGATTACCCAACACCGCCAATTGAGGTGCCTTCTGTACCTGGAGGTAATGAGGCATTCGTTGGGCAACCGGCTCGGCACCGCTCTGCGGGGCAAAATGAAAACCCAAAAAAACCGCCAAAGCGATCGCGTTCGAGAGTAAAAGGGCGCGGTTCATGAGGGCTGACCTCCGTTGTTCTTTGAGAACAGCTGAAGCAGCCGACGTGCCAAGAGTCTAACGGCTATTAAATCCTTTAAAAACAAAGAATTAAGATAATCGTGCAAGGTGGTCTCATTGCAATTTGCAAGGATGGCTTTTTGCGGTGATGCAATTTGCACGGTTAACAAATCCCGTGCTGTAGAGGGGCGTCTGCCTACACTTAAAAAGCCTACGGACGACATGACAAAATCAGACCCGCCCGTTAACATGCACGCCGTCCATCGCATCGCATTTCTCGCGGGCGACATGTGTCTCAGTAGCTCAATTGGATAGAGCATCCCCCTCCTAAGGGGAAGGTTGGCAGTTCGAACCTGCCCTGGGACACCATCAATTTCCAGCCCTGTGGCTGTCAAAAAAGCCCCGCCAGGATCTTGTATCCGGCGGGGCTTTTTCGTGTGCGATCACCTGACGACCAACATTTGAAAGACGCTCATTGCTGTGCCTTACTCCAAGGACCACACAGGGAGCGAAATCGATGCGACGCAGGGGCGCCCAATTCTGGTTGTGGACCAACACGCGATTGCCTCTGCACACCCACGAAGAAGTGCTGGGCAGTGGCGTGCAAATCGAGGTGCAGGCGCGGATCAGTGTTGAAGGGGTTACCCAGATTTTTGTAGGTGTCTACGGCGCTGATGGCTGGCCGATTCGCGAGGAGCATCATGACCTCAAGGCCGGTGAGCATTACTGTGCCGCATTGAAGTGGGGTACCCAGCGGGCGAGGGAGATTGTGGCGGACACTCAGGAGTTCGTCGCGCCGCACCGGGTGCAATTGACGTTGAGTCCGGTGATTACCGATGAGTCGGTCGTCGCGTTGCGCCGGATGGAGATGACCGAGCGTGAACGCTTGAAGCTCAGGTCTGCCGATGCCTGGTCAGAGTACCTGGACGCCAAGGAGGCCATGCTCGTCTTGATGCGTTCCACCAAGGTTGACCCTATGGTCTGGGCCGATCACAAGGAGCGGCTCAGGCAGGCGATCGATCGGCGCGCCTGCGTGCAGCGCGACTATCTGAACTGAGCGCGCTTCAGCGCTGGTTGCGCAGCGTCTCGATGGTCTGGATCAGGTCATCGTAGGACACCGGTTTGCCAACATGCTGGTCAAAGCCCGACTGTCGTGATTTCTGAATGTCGCTGTGAGCCCCATAGCCGGTCAGGGCGATGGCCGGTACATCCTTCGCGAGCGGCAACTCACGCAGTGCGCTCATCAACTCGTGGCCGTTCATGACCGGCATGCCGAGGTCGGAAATGATCAGGTCGAACCGAGTGCTTTTTGCCGCGTCCAGCGCCGCCACCGGGCGGTCAAAGGCAATCACTTGCGCATCTTCCATCTCCAGCAGCATTTTCAGGGTTTCCAGCACGTCCGCAGAATCGTCCACCAACAGAATCGTCAGTCCGCTCAGTCTGCCGCAGGCCTCTTCGGTCTGGGCAGCGGCTTGTGCTTCGCCGGCGGTTTTGGCCAATGGCAGGTAGACGGTGAACGTGCAGCCCGTGCCTACGCCGGCAGAACTCACCTCGACTGCGCCGCGTTGCGCCTCGGTCAACTGACGGACCAGTGACAAACCAATCCCGAGCCCTTCACGGTTATGGGTGGCATGTTGTTTTTCAGCCTGGCCGAACAGGTCGAACACGTGATCAAGGTTTTCCGGGGCAATGCCGACGCCATTGTCTTTGATGTCGAGCCGCGCCATGTCCCCGGCCTGGCTGGCGATCAATTGCACACGCCCCTTGGTCGGGGTGAATTTCAGTGCATTGTTCACCAGGTTCCAGATGATTTGTTCCAGCCGTGTCGGGTCGGCCTGGACCATCAACGCATCGGACGGCACGAGCAGTTCGACCGTGACGTCATGTTGGTCATTGAGCACGACAGTGTGGACATCGCGCAGCACACTGGCGAGGTCGACGGCGACCGTTTGCAGCTTGAGCTTGCCGGTGCGGACCCGGGCCACATCCAGCAGATCGTCGATGATCCGTGCCTGGCTGGTGACCGCGTCGCAGATGGTGTTCACCGCCCTGGCCGCCGGTGCCAGCGACTTGGTCACCGGCAAGCGCCGCAGCAATTCTGCGTTGAGCTGGATCAGGTTCAGAGGATGCTTGAGCTCGTGGGACATGACCGCAAAGAACTCGTCCTTGAGGTTATTGGTGTTACGAGTCTCGGCCAGCTCCTGACTCTGTTCTTCGTGCTGGCGTTTATGGCCGGTCAGGTCGCGGGCAATTTTCACGTAGCCCTGCAGGTTATCGCCGCTGAGCAGAGTCACTTCGCCGCTGCAAAAGAAGCGGCTGCCATCCTTGCGCAAATGCCAGCGTTCATCGTCGCTGCGGCCGTGGTTGCGCACCGTCAGCAGCTCGTTTTCCGGCACGCCCGCCGAGCGGTCCTCCGCAGAGAAGATGAAGTCATAGTAGGCGCCCTCGGCCTCGGCCTTGCTGTAGCCGAAAATCAACTCCGCGCCTTTGTTCCAAGTGGTGATCACCCCTTGTTCATCGAGAGTGATGATCGCGTAGTCGCGGGTGCTTTCAGCGACCAGGCGCATGCGCTCTTCGCCCAGGCGCAGCTCTTCTTCGGCCGCCCGGCGCTTGGTGATGTCGATGAAGGTCAGCACGGTGCCGTCGATGTGGTCTTCGCTGGAGCGGTAGGGCAGCAGGCGGGCGATGTACCAGCGATTGTCGGTGCTGCTGACTTCACGCTCGATCATGTTCAGCGATTCGAACACCAGCGCCGCGTCACCGGCCAGATTGTCGTAATGCAGGCGGTGGGTGATGTCGAGCAGGGAGCGCCCGGTGTCCACCGGCAGCATACTGAAAATGTCGGTGGCACGCGGGGTAAACCACTTGATGCGCATGCTGCGGTCGACAAACACCGTGGCGATGTCGGTGGAGGCGATCAGGTTGGTCAGGTAGTCGTTGATCTTGTCGGTTTCTTCGACCTTGGTTTTCAGCTCGAAATTGACCGTCAGCAACTCTTCGTTGATGGATTGCAGCTCTTCTTTACTGGTCTCCAGCTCTTCGGTGGCCGAGCGCAGTTCTTCGTTGATCGCCTGCATTTCTTCGTTGGAGGCCTTGAGCTCTTCGCTGGAGACCTCCGATTGTTCGATGGTGTCCTGCAAATGCAGCTTGGTGCGTTGCAGTTCGCGTTCGAGGTTGGACAGCACCTGGTTTTCGTTCTGCAGCACGGTGGTTGCCGCCAGCTCTGAAGGATCGACTTCGACCTCCTCGAAAATCACCAACATGTACTCGCTGTCCGAGCCTTCATCCTTGTAGGGATGAGCGACCAGATCGATCAGATAACGCCGCTCATCACGCTTGATCGACACTTCGCGGGATTTGACCGACAGACTGCTCTGCTGAACCTGGAACAACGTGGTGCGCAGTTCCAGGCGCAGCTCTGGAAGGATCAACGTCAGTAAATTGCGCGACATCTCACCGCCGACGTGCCGCAGGAAACGCCCGGCACTTTCACTCATGTGCAGAATGTCGGCGTTGGCGTCGACGATCACGCTCGGTGGCGCGGACTGTTCGAGGGCGCGTTGATGGATGTCGGCGAAAGAGG
>Ga0208635_100289_pt1 | contig 13964 bp, 9 predicted proteins | sample LakWasMe93_HOW11_2_FD_183915 | JGI IMG/M metagenome (GOLD analysis project Ga0208635, IMG submission 183915) | Freshwater sediment methanotrophic microbial communities from Lake Washington under simulated oxygen tension - Sediment Metagenome... | ecosystem: Environmental > Aquatic > Freshwater >...
TCGCGGCGCAGGTGGCCTGTGGGTCGGCAATCGCCACCACCTTGCCGGCCAGGCCGAGGTCGCGGTCCTCGGCGCTGCCGCCTTCGATCAATTCCCGGCACGAACCCACGTCGCTGCTGACCACCGGCGTGCCGGCGGCCCAGGCTTCGAGAATCACCAGCGGTTGCGCTTCACTGATGGAGGTCAGCACCATCAGGCCGAGCTTCGGCAGGATCTCCTGGATGCGCTGGAAACCAAGGAAATGCACCTTGCCCTCCAGACCCAGGCTGGCCATCAGGCTGCGGCATTCGCTGACGTATTCAGGGTCTTCCTCTTCGGGCCCGACGATCCAGCCTTCGGCCTCCGGTATGGCGCTGATCACACCGCGCATGGCCCGCAGGAAGGTTTTCACGTCCTTGATCGGCACCACACGCCCGATCAAGCCCACCACTGGCACAATACCGGGCGCACGGGATTGCAGTGCAGCGGTCCACTGCGGCAAATCGATGCCGTTCGGAATTACCTGCGTGCGGGCAGGGTCGGCGCCGTCCTTGATCTGCCGCTGACGGTTGCCGTCATACAACGCAATGATGTTATCGGCGCTGTTGTAGGTCAGTTGACCGATGCGCTCAAAGAAGCGAATCCACAAGGTGCGGATGTAGCCCGAACCGGCATCGAGGCTGCGGTTCAGCGCCTGGCCGGAGCTCTCGGCGATCCACGTGGCCTGGGCCAGGTCGATCTTGCGTTCCTTGGTGTAAATCCCGTGCTCGCTGAGCAAGTAGGCACAGTTCCAGCGCTGCTTGAGGATGCATCCCAGCAGCCCGGCGTACCCGGTGGAAATCGAATGCAGTACCCGCGCCTGCGGCATGTTGCGCGACGCTTCGGCGAGCATCAGCAACGGCGACTGCATCGAACGCAGGGTCCAGAAATAGTTGACGAAAGACGGGTCGGCACAATGCTGGCGATAGCCCTCGCTCAACACTTCCCAACTGGCGCGACTGCGCAGCACATCGTCGAGGCTCAGGCGACCCTGTGCGATGCAATCGAGCAAGCGCTCACCCAGTTCGGGCTCCGGCGCATCCGGGTGATGCAGGAAGCGATACAGGTCCAGCAGCTGTTGCGGATCGGCTACTCGCGGCGCGGCGCGGGTGTTGGTTGGACGCGTCGCATCTTCGAGAAACACCTCTTCAATGTGCAACACATTCGAGGGCACTTCGTAGCGCCGCGACGGATAGGCCGAACGTTGGCCGCCGATAAACATCACCGAAAAAGTCAACTCCGGCAGGCCGAGGATCATCTGATGAATCCAGCTCGACACGCCGCCACGCACGTAAGGCCAGGTGCCTTCGAGCAGCAGGCAGATGTCGGCAACCGGGGCTGCTTCCTTATGCTTCATGTCCAGCTCCTCACCAATTCAGCGAAAGGAGGCCGCTGACGGGTTTTCTCCGGAAGGCTTGCGAGCAACCCCGGAATTTCGTGATAACGACCGGCCTCGAACGCCAGCTCGGCGTGAAACGGCAACACCTGCGCGGCCCCCATGCCGTTGTCCTGGGCCTGATGCAAAAGGACTTCGGCGCGCTCGATATCACCCCGCTCCAGGGCAATGCGCCCCGCCAGCAGAAACAGTTCACCGCCCTCGCCCGCGCTCAAACCCTGTTCGGCATGATCGCTGGCCCGGTTGAGTACGTGTTCGAGCACGCTGCCTTGCGCCAGGCCGAGATACGCCAACTCCCAATACCAGCGCGCCAGGGTGCCATGCAGCGCACCGGCCACTTTGGTGTTGGCATCGGCCAGTTGCCCAAGGGCGATCTGGATGCGCAAGTTGATGTCGCTTTCCTGCTTGTCGAGCATCGAGTACGCCAACAGACGTACGTCGTCACTGGGATCGCCAAGCGCCAGTTTGAGGATCGGCACCGCTTCTTTGCCCGGCATCCGCCGCGTAGCAAGCAAGGCGGCCAGACGCTGATCCGGATCCGGTGCATGACGCAGCACATCCTGCAAACCGCCGTCGGCAAAGATCGGCGAATGCGACTGCAACTGAGCGCGAAACGGCAGGCTCGGGATTCCGACCGCTTGCCAGGCTTGCTTGTCACGCTTGCGCGGCAGGTACAACGCAGGAAATATCGACGCGACCACACCGATCGCCCCGATCACCGGGACAAAGAATGCCAGGCTGAAAATGAACAGCGGACTCCAGGGCAACGGCGCCCGGTAGCGTGCCGGCAACAACAGCCACACCGCGGCGCACAGCAGCACGCAGGCCAGGCCATGGCTGAGGGTGAACACCAGCAATTGTTGTAACTCGGGCGCTGCCAGCCACAAACTGGCCCAACTGCCCGCCTCTAACAACAAGGCTCCGCTAAACAGCCACTTGCTGATCATTCAGGCCACACTCGTTGAACAGGAAATTACGCAGCCCGTTGCGTTCACAGCCAGGCTCCAGATTGAAAGGCATCACCCGCACACCGAGGCTGTCCAGGTTACTTTCAATGCCAAAGTGCTCATGCAACAACAGGCTGATGCGCGCCAGATAACCTTCGGTGCCCTGCGGGCTGGTCAACGGCAAAAGCACCAGCAACAGCCTATGACCCCGGTTGTTAAGCACCGGCAAATGCAAATCGAGACCGCGCTGACTGCGCTCCATCAAACGAGTCAGCTCTTCGTTGGGACGGGTCATTTCAAACGCAAACAGGCCGGCCGGCAATTTGTGCTGCTCGACATCCACCAGCGAACGTTTGAGCTGCAGGGTGAATTGCTGTGCATCGGCGTCGGGCAGTTGCAGGACTTGCGGGTCTCGACGCAACAGGTCGGCGATGTGCCCGGCGAGCAGCGCCAACAGGCTCAGAGTGCGATCCTGGAAGGCGAAGAACGGCATCTGCCGAACCGCCAGAATCGCCAGCAGACGACCCTCGGCATCGATTAACGGAATGCACGCCTGCAACGATGAGAACTGCGCGGAGGTACCGGAATCGATCAGCTCCTGACGCACACTGACCAGTTCGCCACGCTCCAGGCACAGCTTGACCAGACCATCCTCAGTGCCCAACGCCCCCATGACACCGATGGTTGCCAGCGCGTCAGGGAGGACATTTTCTTCGCGCACGTCCACGCGGTACAGACCGGCCACTCGCAGCGCGCCGTATTGTCCGAGCATCGCCACGATCGGGTCTGCCAGCGCGCCCAGCGCATCGTTGTCCTCCGGCATCACCCGAAGTTTTTCGCGCAGGCCCAACAAGGAGCTGCGCAGGCTCTGGTCGCTACCGGCCACGCGCTGCTCCAGCAGGTCGTGGGAAACCCGCAGAATCTGGTGCGCGCGGGTGAATTCATCGAGACGGTATTGACGATATTCGTTGGCCATCTGCAAACGCTCAAGGCGCCGCATCCACAGGTCACGCACCTCGCCGACCAGCATCCCGCAAACCAGCACGCCGACGATGAACGAAGGTTCGAGCCTGGTGTAGTTTTCATGGCCGCTGTAGCGCAGCGCAAACAGCGCCGCCACCAGCAGGCTGGCACTGAACAAACCGCGCACAAAACCGTAACGCACACCCAACAGCAGCGGCGCCAGAATCGGCCAGGGGAAACCACCGCGCATCTGCAACGGGTCTTCGGGGGTCAGCCACAAGCCGAGGCCGATGGCCAGACCGGTCACCAGTAACGTTTCCAGCCAAGACACCGGGCCGCTGGCTTGAGGCGCCAGGCTGTAATCCATGTGGGGAGAATTCATTGCAATCACTCGAACCGAAGGGCGCCAACAAGTTTTTCGAGCACCGTTTGGGCGGTGCCCGCGAGGCTTTCACGGGACCAGCCGGCACGTGCGCCACTCTTGCTCCAGAGTACGCGACCGCTGCTGCCATCGAGTACACGCAGGCTGATGCCCACCGCTGGCTCGCCGTCCAGGCCGTTCTTGTACTGCCACTCTTCAACGCTGCCGGCGATCACATAATCGAGTTTCTGCTCACGCGCCCATTCCAGGGCTCCGGCCAGACGCTCGTTGTCATCCATCAGCGCTTGTTCGCCCTGAGTGCTGACCGGGTAAACCCGTGGTTGCAGGCCGTGGCTGCTGAGCACGCTGAGCAGGATCTGCTCGCTGCGTTCACCGGCCTGTGGCGTCTGCGAATAGTTGACCATCGGCACAATGCCCCACTGCGCATTGCGCGGCAGGTTCGGGCTGGCCTCATCGGTGAAGCTGGCGCAACCGGCGACGAACAGGACTGCCAGAGCCAGGCTCAGATTACGAATTACTTGCATAGGTTTTTCTCCTGTAGACATTCCATGATCAGCGTCCAAAACGCACGCCGTAGCTCACACCCAGAGTTCCGCCCGACTGACCATCCCCGCCTTGTGGCGCGGATTGGTAGCCGAAGGTCAGGGCCAGTTCGTCATCACCCAGCACTTCGAAGCCGATCCCGGTGTTGATGCCGTAGTTGAAGGTTTGATCCAGCCATTGCCAACCGGCCGTCACGTCCACCAGCCAGGTGTACTGCGGCTTGGTGCGCACCAATGCGCCCGGTATCCCGCGACGCCATGAGGTGCCGACGTACAGTTGCCCGTAGCGGCTCTGCAGCAGGTCGCTGCCCATGACGGTTTGCGTATCGCTGGCGTCGAGTTCTCCGGTTACGGCATCACGCTCCTGATCGGGCACGATTACCGGCCCGCCGTTGCGGCTGGACAGGTCGTCCAGGCGGCGGTCGTTCACGTTGTTGTGCTGATAGTCGACACCGCTGCGCACGGTCCAGTTGGGCCCGGCGAATTCCAGCGTGTGGTTGTATTCCATCTTCAGCGCCTGGCCATTACCCAGGTTGTCGCCGGCACGGGTGGAGAATGACTTCTGCGCCACTTCCCAACTGAGCTGATCACGCGCGGAGAAACCATGGCGACCACCGACCCACACACTGTCGTGCTGACCAAAGGCGCGCATCAAACCGCTGTCCTCACTCTTGCGATGCCAGTCCAGACCGGTTTCGAGTTCATCGCTGACGCCCAACTGCCACGTACGGGAAAGGCCCAGGCCATTGCGGTCGTCGTCCTTGCGCTGACTGGTGTCGGCGAACAGTTTGTAGCGGCCGTTTTCCACCGGACGGATCAGCGTCAGGGCCGCGTTGCGCTCCTCGCCGAGTTGCGAAGAGTTCACGTCGTCGCCGCTGTAGGTGCCCTGCTCCAGCTCAAGATCAGCGTACCAGCTGTCACCCAGGTTACGGGCGATCTGCAGACGTGGCGCGTTGAATTCCAGGCCGCCGAAATCCTGCTGATGCCAGGACAGCTGCGCCCCTTGTGGCGTGGCTTCGTGGATTTCCACCGCCTGACGGCGCAGTTGCTCACGCACGGCGCCAGGCTGCTCGTCACCGAGCGCGGAGAGGTTGACGTCCAGTGCTTCGCCCAGACGCCCCAGACGACTGAGGGCCTGAGCGCGCTGCGCCGGGTTCAGATCGCTGCTGGCCAACAGCGTTTCGACCTGTTCTTTATTGCGACTGCGCAGGGCCTGCTGAATCTGCTCGTAGCGCTCGACCTTCAGGCCCTGGCTGCGTGCCCAATCCAGCCACTGGTCTTTCTGCGATTCCTGATTCGTCGCGTCGAGACGCGCCAGCAACCGTTCGAACCACAATTGCAGCATCGCCGGCGAACCATCCTTCCACTTCAACACTTCCTGCTGAGCCTTGCGCGGCGAATAGCTGCTCGCCATCAGGCGCAACCAGATCGCATAACGCTGGGACGACGGTTGAATGCTTTCGCCCTCGGGGCTGCGCAGCAGCTTTAAACGCAAACGCTGGGCAGCGTCCTGATAACCGGCGCTGTCGAGTGCATCGGCATAGGCCGCGCGCACCAGCCAGTCATTCGGGCTGCCCTTGAGGTACATGCGGTACCAGGCCAACGCTTCACTGTCGCGGCCAAGCATCTGGCTGGCACTGGCGAACGGCAGCCACAAGAGGCGGTCTTCACGCGCCTGCGCACGCCATTGACTCAGCAGCGGCTTGAGTCGGGTGGTGTTGCCCTGATCGACGTAAAGCCACATCAAGCGCTCGCGGAACAGGTTGTCGTCGGGGTAACGCGACAAGCCCAGCAGGTACAAGCGCTCGGCCTCGTCGCTCTGCCCCTGCTGCACCGCCAGCGCACCGCGCACCGCCAGCACTTGTGCCTGCTCATAGGCCTGCGGGTATTGCTCGGCATCCTTGAGCAGTGCAATCACTTGCGGCCAGTCCTGTAACTCCTGTGCTTGCTGCAAGGCCTCGACCAGGCGTTGCGGATCCCTTGCGCGGTACCAACTGCCCACCATCAGTTTCAAGGCACGTTGCGGATCGCTGGTGCGATACAGGGTGATCAACTGGCTCTCATCGCCGCTGGCCAACTTGCCATTGAGGGCGAGCATTCTTTCCAGCGAGACCTGCAAGTCTTCATCGCGCTCCAGATCCCAGGCCAGAGAGGCTCGGATCCGCCAGTAATCCGCGTCCGTAATACGCTCGTCATTGGCCTGTACCACGCTCCACGCCGCCTGGTCATCAAACAGTTTCAGGTAGGTGTTGGCCCAGTCGACCTGTTCGGTGGTGTTGAGCTTGAAACGTTTCGAATAGTCCTTGTAAACCTTGGCCTTGGCGGCGAACTGCCCGGTGTTTTCCAGGTTCTGTAGCAAACGCGTCCATGCCAGACGGTGCGTCGGGTACTTGCGCAAATAGACATGCAACCAGGCTTCGGCCTCGTTCGGCGTACCTCGCGATTCGTGACCATAGATCAGCGCATCGAGCTCGATGTCGGTGAGCGCGCGCATCTGCATGATGTCTGCGAGCAACGGAATCGACCGATCAAAATCGAACTGCTGACTCGCCAGACGCCACGCGTGTTCGCGGGTCTGGGGGTTTTCCTGCAACGCGAGCAGACGAATCCAGTAACCCAGCGCGGCTTCGCTCTCGCCACGCCATTCACCGAGGTGGGCCATTTGCTCGAGCAGCGCCGGATCATCCGGATGGTCGATCACTAACTGCTGACCGGTTTCCCAAGCCCCCGCCAGATCGCCAATGGCCAGGCGCATGTGAAAATCTTTCTGCAGGATTTGCGGGTTATCCGGCTGCAGGACTTGCCACTGTTTGAGCACTCGCTGCGCCAGGTCAAAACGCTTGCTCGCCACCGCGACATCGACGCCCTGCTCCAGCCACGGGGCATCGGTTTGTGTATTGTTCAGCTGCGGTAATTCATCGGAAAGCACCTGCGCAGCCTCGTCGCCACGACCGGCGGACAACAGGCTGTCGAACGCCAGTTTCGCGTAGTCGCGACGCTCGGTTGCTTGCTGGCTGTCTCGTTTGAGTTGCAGATAGACGTCCGCTGCCCGAGCGGGTTGCTCGCCCGCCATATACCACTGAGCAGCGGACTTAAGCGACTCGGTGCGCAACTGCGGATCACGACCGGCAATCTCCTCGAAGACACTGGCCGCAAAGGCAGGGGCCTGCAACGTCAGCGCCAGCTTCGCCAGGTTCTGCAACAACGGCACCGGCAGTTTGCCGTGATCGAAGCTTTTCAGTCGTTCGACCAACGCTTGCTGCGCAATCAGATCGCTGCCGTTTGCCGCGACCAATGCATCCAGCTCCAGGCGGTAGTAAGCCTGGATGTCGGGCAGCGGCTTGGGCCAGGCCTCCAGATGTTGCCGTGCCTTGGTGTAGTCGCCGAGTCGAATCAGCAGATCGACCAGTTGCATACGCAAATGATCATCCTCCGGGTGAGCCGTCAGCAGCAGCTCGGCGTAGTTGGCCGACACCGCATCCGGCTCACGACCATCGGGCTGGAAGGTTTCTTCGCGCTGGAAAGTCGCCCACAGCAGACCGCCCACGGCGACCGCCACCACCGCCAATGCCCAGGGGTTGAGCAGACGGCCGCTTTTGGTGGCTGAGGAATTAGTTGCAGACGAGCTGACCATTACTCACCTGCTTCATCGGTAATTGAAAAGTCCACAGACCGGCCGAGGCCTTGCCCGCAAAACGCTGGCCGTCCACCTCCACCCGGCAAGCGCTTGTCGAGCGTACCGAGAACGTCAGATCGAACTGCCCTGCAAACGAAAAGCTCACACGACGATCATCCAGGTAACGCCAGTCCACCAATGGCAGATTGGCCTCCTCCAGCGCGGGTCTGTCGTCCCGATCGGGTCGCAGCACCAGCAACGCCCGGTCGCTGCTCAAATGCACATAGCGCCCTTGGGGCAAGTCGCGCACACCGGCAATCCCTTGTGAACGCAGCAAATCCGGCCAACCCATTTGCGGGTCTAGCCGCACCGTGCGCAGCGCGTCCATGCCGCGAACCTGCCAGGCACCGTCGGCAGTACGCGCCAGGCTGGCCTGGTACAAGCCGTGCAGACGATCGATGTAATCGCTCATCCACAGCGACATCGGCTGCTGCTCGCGCATGTAGCCGTAGATCTCGTGCATCGCCTTGATCGAAGCCTGCTTGGTGCTTGAGTAAAAGTGGTAATAGAGGTGCAGCCCGCGCAGACGTCGCGGGCTGTCAGTCAGTTCGAAGGTGTCGACCAGATCGCGGAAGCCGTAATACGGACCTTTCCACAGGTTGGTGAAGAGGTTCTCGTTGATGATCGGCGCGTAGTACTGCAACCCACCGGCGGTCGGTCGCAGCAACGGGTTCAACCCGGTCAGCGACGGATCGGCCTTGGTCATCCTGGTCTCGGCGCCGTTGACGTTTTTCAGACCGGCGTCATAGGCCAGCTTCAACGTCGCCGGCGAAGGCAATGCATCGCCTGGCCAGAACACCAGCTTCACCGGCTTTTGCGCGGTGGTGAGGTTCTGGTTGATGTAATCGCGCGAACCGAAAATCTCGCGGCGGAAATCGATCTTGTCGTAGCCCGGGATGGCCATGTTCAAACCGTACTCCGGTTTGAAGTTTTCGCGTTTCCTGGCTTTGTCCGGCTGCATGAAAAATGGGTGGCTGAAGGTGTGCGTGGCCGCTTCGACTTTCGGGTTGGCGAAGATTTCACGGGCGATCGGCTCCAGTTCACGCGCCAGGAACGGGAACATTCCGCGCGGTGAAATCTCGCCTTCGACGATCGACACCGAGGTCAGAAACGGGTTGGGCTTGATGAAATCTTCCAGCGTGTGTCGGCCGGCGTATGGCGTGCCTCGCACTTCGGCGCGGGATGGAAACCCGTCGCCATCGATGTGCACCGTAGCGATGCGACGGCCGTTCTCCGTGGTGGTGTCCGGACGCGGTTGCACCGGCAGACGCAAGCTGGCCTGAAGGAACGCGAACGGGTCGAGAATCCAGCGGCTGCGTTCGTTGTTCACTTCGAGAATGTACGGCGCAAGGGCCAGGCCGCCCCACTCGCCAATCACCACTGGGGTGAAAACTTCGCCACCGGCATTGGTCAGCGACAATGCTGCTTTCGGCCCGTTGGGCAGCACTGAAACAGCGGTCAGGTCACGGGATCGGGGCTGCACCGGTGCTTCGAACGCCCCGAGCAGCGCCTTGTCCTGATGAGTAATGGTCAGCACTTGCGTGCCCGGAGGTGCATCGCGCTTGAGGCCCAGGCGCTTGAGCAGGAGTTTGTCTTCAATCGGCAGACCGGAGAAGAAAACCACCGGCACGTGCTCGTCCAGACGCGCGTTGATCCAGCGGTTGAAGGCCGGACTGTCCTGCGGCGGGCCGCTGGTCATCCAGGTAACGACACCGGCATACAAGCCACTGAAACGGTAGCCCGGCAGTGAGTTGTCGGCCGGCAGGTAATCGACACGATAACCGAGGTACTCGAGCAGACCGCCGAGCAGGCTGTGCCCGGCGTTGTCGGCCAGGTCGCCCTCGCGCGGGTCGAAAACCAGCGCTACGCGGCGAGGCTGCACTTCGATGTTGCTAATGCCCATCGAGTCCAGATCAGGGGTGCCGATGTACGGGATGAACCCCTCGTCGCGCAGACGCTTGGCGAGTTTGCGCGCCTCTTCGCGACGCTCCGGCGGCAAGTAGTCGATGGCGACCAGCGGGATGCCTTTGGCACGCAAGGGTTGCAGGTGTGTTTCGAGCCACTGACGATCGGATTCGGACACCGGGCGATAGCGCTTGGCGGACGCATCCCAACCGGCGTAGATGGACTCGACGGCCACTGCGGCGGCAACGCCGTCAAGGTCTGGAAGCACTTCAAAGCCGCGGTTGAAAAACAGCTTCAGCTTCGGCTCACGCTGGTGCAGTTCACGCAGGAAACTGGCGAGGGCGACGCGCTGGGCTTCTCGCGAGGCTTGCGGCAACAACTGAAAACTGTCGAGGGTATCGAGGAACAACCCGGCATACCCTTCAGCCTGCAAAGCCTTGGCGGCGCTGAACAGATGCTCGCGCCAGGCCGGCGCGGAGAGGTCCATGACCTGGCTGTCCCAGGCGTCGTTACGCACCGGGCTGACCGCTTTTTTCAGGCCGGCCTTGTCGATTTCAACCTTGGTGCCACTGAACTCGCCGACCGACAGATAAGCGAACGGCTGACTGCCCAGCTGGCGCAGGGTTTTGACGTCCTCGGCAGTCATATGGCCCGGCTCGACCACGGACCAGTCGAACTGCGCCAACTCGGGAATTGGCGGTTGGTCGGCGTACCAGAAGGTCACGCTGGAGGGCTGCGGCAAAGCGGCAGCCTGGACGGCCGGCCCGCTCACGAAGAGCGCCAAGGCAGCCAGCAGCCGCTTGACGACCGCGCGGATAGGCATCCTGCGAAAAACGATTTCCATAATTCACTCTTGAAATGACTGAACTGATACGGCGCGAACCGGCCGGATTACAAACTGCGCAGAAGCTGTGCCAGGCCCCGGCCGATGGAAGTCGGTGCAGGGAGGGTGAAACGCTCAAGCAAACGAGCGTTGTTGGCGCGCGAATGACGAATATCGCCTCGACGTGGCGCTTGATAAGTCACGGTCAAAGGCCTGCCGGTGGCGCGTCCCAGTTCAGTGATCAGGTCGTTGAGGCTGGTGGAACGGCTGAGCCCGACATTCATCGCACTAGCGCTCGGCTCGGTTGTTTCAACCGCCTGGACGAGGATGCTCACCAGGTCTTCAACAAAGACGAAGTCGCGGGTCTGTTCGCCGTCACCGAAAATCGCCACAGGTTTGCGGGAGATCGCCCGTTCAGTGAAGATGCTGATCACGCCGGAATACGGCGATGACGGGTCCTGGCGTGGACCGAAGATATTGAAGAAGCGCAGGACCACTGGCTCCAGACCGTGCTCACGGCGATAGAAATCCAGGTAGTACTCGCTGGCCAACTTGTCGCTGGCATAGGGCGTAAGCGGGGACTTTGGGGTGTCCTCATCGATCGCCGAACCTTCGCCATTGTTGCCGTAGATGGCCGCGCTGGACGCAAACACCACGCGCTTGATCCCCACCTTCAACATTTTTTCGCAAACGTTGAGCGTGCCGACGAAATTGCTTTGATGAGTGCCAACCGGATCATCGACCGAGGCTTGCACCGATGCCACCGCAGCCAGGTGAACGACTGCGCTGCAATCACGCATGGCCTGTTCCACGACTGCAGCGTCCGCCACATCACCGACCATCAGGTCCAGATTGGCATGACCAACCGGCAAGTTATCGACCTTCCCGGTCGACAAGTTATCCAGTACACGCACGTTGTAGCCTTTGCCCAGCAACGCTTCCACGAGGTGTGATCCGATGAATCCTGCACCGCCGGTAACCAGTATTCGCCCAACAACCATGAGTTTTCTTCCTGAAGATTCAAGCGCAGACATCGCGTGAACGTCCGCTAGACAGTGGCTTTGTAGAAATCATTACCCAGACTGATGGCGTTTAGCCCGCAAACCAGAACTGCGACATCGTCCAAATCCTGAAGGTTCAAAATCATTGGGACGATCTGCTACCTGTGCGTCGTTTTTATGGCGTAGAGCCATCAAAACGCGGCCGATAATGTGATACCAAAGAGATACTGTCAATGTTTTGTCTAATTTCTTTAAGGCGTCAAAAAACACACAAAAGACGCCGTTAAATTGACGACCCTTATTAGATGCATGGTGACATGCAATACCGCCCGGACCATCGCCGAAACCAGTCAACTCCTCGAAAAACCTCAACGAGGAGCGGCAGCTTTAGCGTCGCCCAGGCTCTATGCTGATGTGTCAGATGCAGGGGCGACACACCGAACTGCAGCACTCAGGAAGATCAACATGAACCTCTGGGTCACTGCCCTCCTGGCGACCATGTTTTGCCTGCCGACAAACGCCGCCACCAAGGTCGCGACGCGTGTCGAACAGATTGATTTCAAGAGCGACTCTGACACCGTCAAGCGCTCCGGCTCGATCAAAGGCCAGCTCACCGCTCAGTACCGTCTGAGCGCAAAAGCAGGCCAGATCCTGAACGTCGACCTCGAACCGCCCAACACCTGCGCCCACTTCAACATCACCGCCAAAGGTGCCGACTTTGCGCTGTTCAACAGCTCGGTCATGGGCAATCACTTCCTGGGACCGCTGCCCGCCGATGGCGAGTACACGGTTCAGGTCTACCTCATGTGCAACGCAGTGCGGCGCAAGGAAGTGGCGAATTACCGCCTTTCATTGAACCTCAGCCCCGCTGACGGCACACACAGCACTGCGCCGTTTGACCAGATGCTCGAACTGCAGGGCATTCACTTTCATGTGAAAAGCGAGCTGGTGGGCGGGAGTCGGGCATTGCGTATTTCCCCCTTAGGGCTGGAAATCGACAACTCGGACATCACTCGCCCCCTGACCGGCGACATCGTCCGGGCCGAAGTTGCGGACCTTGATCAGAATGGCTCACCCGAGGTGTACGTCTTCGCCAGATCACCTGGCCCCAGGTTGCCGGGCGAGCTGATTGCCTACGCTGCCAATCAGAAAAAATCGCTCAGCGAAATTTATCTTCCGGATATCAGCGAGAACGCGAAAGCGGCGCAGGGTTATCAGGGTGAGGATGAATTTGCGGTGGTGGAAAACGCATTGGCGCGGCGGTTTCCGGTGTATGACGGCAGCGATGCCGGAGCGGGCAGAACGGGGCGAATGCGGCAGATTCAGTACAAATTGATGCCTGGAGAGGCCGGGTGGGTGTTGAGGGTTGATGGGGTGACGGAGTATTGAACAATCCCTGAGCGAGACCTATGCCTAACCTGTGACAGAGGCGGCGATTGCTTACGCTGATTTCGCAGGATTAACAATTTCTTGTCATAAAAAGACTAAATGAAACAGGCACTTGGAGAGCAAACACCAAGTGCCTTTTTCCAAGAGATGTTTTTTCAACGAACCATCAAGGTTGAACACCTTTGATTTTTTCCAGTCGCAGTGGGTAACCCGAGGCTGGCTGAACCACTGTCTCGCTTTCAACGGTTTGAATCACCCGACCGTCAGCGTCCTTGGTAACGGCGATGGTCTTGCTATAGGTGCTTTGCACCACACAGCCGCTCAACACGAACACGGCACCCAAGATCAAAGAGCACTGGATAATCTTCACGCGGGAGTTCCTTCTCTTGAACATAAGAACAATCACTTTAGGGACCATTACTGCCCACTTCAACATCAAAATGACATCAACCAACTTGAAGCAGTGCTTTGAGCATTTTTCTCTACACTCACCCCATCCAAGACAAATCCTTCGGATACCAAAACCTGACCTTTCATCACTTTTATTTACCGAGCCCCCATGACCCTCAAAGACCGCTTGAAGCAAGGCAAGGACGCTCGAAAAAACTGCCCTCGCAGTGCTCAAGCGGCCACCGGAAAAACCAGTCGTGACCCGCTGCCACTGATCAAGCGATCCAGCGAGGGACGGGTCAATTCTCTGGTCGAGTTACGCTATGGCCGCATGCTGGTGTCGCCGTTCACCTTTTATCGCGGCAACGCGCTGTTGCAGGCTCACGACCTGGCCGGCACGGCGAACATGGGTCTGGTGTCGACGATCTGCGGTGACAGTCACTTGATGAACTTCGGCGGTTTCGCCACGCCAGAGCGCAACCTGCTGTTCAGCGTCAATGACTTCGATGAGGCCCATCCCGGCCCTTGGGAG
>Ga0208635_100295_pt1 | contig 13769 bp, 11 predicted proteins | sample LakWasMe93_HOW11_2_FD_183915 | JGI IMG/M metagenome (GOLD analysis project Ga0208635, IMG submission 183915) | Freshwater sediment methanotrophic microbial communities from Lake Washington under simulated oxygen tension - Sediment Metagenome... | ecosystem: Environmental > Aquatic > Freshwater >...
CCCTTTTTGTTTGCTCACACGCTTCTGTTGTGACATTCTGTGCAAGCCTCTGTAAAATCACTCACACCAGCCCGCAGGGTTGAGGCTCTCTACAATAAGGTATCAATAAAAGCTGACCGATGAAATTTGATCCGCGCAATAACAAATTCACTTCAATTTTTACCAGAGAAATGCTGGAGGCCACACTGCCTTCAGTTCTGCTGATCTGCCTGGCCCTGTTTTTTGCCTACAAATTCATAGACCCGGCGCCACCACGCAAGATTGTGATCGCTACTGGTGAGGCCGATTTAAACTACAACGCCTATGCCGCTATCTACGGCGTCTACTTGCAAAAGGAAGGCATCACGCTGGAGTTGCGCAAAACGTCAGGCGACACGGAAAACCTGCGTTTGCTCAAAGATCCGGAGTCCGACGTCGATATTGCCTTTATCCAGGATGGCATGGCCCATAGCGAAGGTGCGGGCTCATTGCTATCCCTCGGCAGCTTGTATTATCAGCCGGTATGGATTTTTTGCCGCTGCAAAGCCACTACCTCGCATTTATCAGCGCTCAAAGGCAAACGTATTGCTATCGGCTATGCTGGTAATGGCACCCATACCCTGGTCAGTACACTACTCACAGAAAGTGGCATTAACAATAGCAATACCAAGCTCGTATCCATTGGCGGCGAAGAAGCCGCGACTGCGCTAAGACAGGGCAAACTGGATGCCGCACTGTTTGTGGATGTCGCCAATTCTGGCATGATTCACGAAATGGTGACTGACAAACGCCTGCGCTTGCTGAGCATGGATACTGCAGAAGCCTTCTCGCGGAAATTCGCCTTTATGCACCATCTGGTGCTGCCTGAAGGCGCCATGGACCTGGCGCGCAACATTCCGGGGCATGATGTGCACTTAGTAGCGCCTACAGCCACGCTGGTGGTGAAAGAAAGCATGCATCCTGCCCTGGCTTACCTGATGATGAAAGTGATTGCCGAGGTACATGGCGGCCCTAGCCTGTTTAATACCAAAGGCGAGTTTCCTTCAGCCAAAGATACCGACTTCCCGCTGAGTACGCAGGCGCTTAACTTTTACAAATCCGGCTTACCGATTATTGATAAATACCTGCCGTTCTGGGCCGCGACATTTGTGAACCGCACCTTGATCGTGATCTTGCCATTGCTGGCCTTGCTGATCCCGCTGACCAAGATTATCCCGATGGTGTATGTGTGGCTGGTCAAACGTAAACTATTCCGTTATTACGGCGAGTTGCGCTTTCTTGATACCCAATTACAAGAGATCAAGAGTGCTGCAGATGTAGAGGAATGCCTGGAAAAACTCAATGAAATTGAAGCGAAAGTGGTCAATGTGAAATTACCAGTGCCATTCTCACAATATGCTTATGAGTTACGTGCGCATATTGAGCTGGTCAGGTCAAAGCTCAATCATCACAAGTTTCAACCAGCATCCGTTTAAATGCCAGGCGACACACTTATGTGCGCCTGGCGCTGACCCACTGTTGCAATGCCTGCGCTTCCATCGGCTTGGCGTATAAATACCCTTGTACCAGATCACAGCCCAGGCTTTTCAGGTATTCAGCTTGCGCCTCGGTCTCTACGCCTTCTGCCACAATCTGGTAATGCAAGTTTTTGCCGAGCACGACAATCGCACTGGTGACGGCTTCTGAACGCTCTTTGCCTGGCACGTCATTGACAAAAGAACGATCCACTTTTAAATAATCGCCGGGGATATCACGCAAGTAAGCCAGGCATGAATAGCCAGTGCCAAAATCATCAATCGCCAGTTTGACCCCAAGCTGTTTTAGCGCCTGCAAACTATCGGTGCCCTTGCAATCAGAATGAATCAGCGCACTCTCGGTCAGCTCAATCACCAGGCGTTCTGCGGACAGGCCGGTTTCGCGCAGGACTTGCAACACATAATCGGTAAATCCCGGCGAGCGCAGTTGCATGGGAGAAACATTGACTGACACTTTGACCTTGCTCAACGCCCCCTCTTGCCAGGCAGCCACCTGCTGGCAGGCCGCTTTCAGCACCCAGGCACCCATAGGCACAATCAGGCCGGTCAGCTCTGCTACACCAATAAATTTGGCAGGCGGCACCACGCCTTGTTGCGGATGTTGCCAGCGAATCAAAGCTTCTACGCCTACCAGTTCGCCGGTCATAAAATTCAGCTGCGGCTGGTAAACCAGGTAAAACTCCTGATGTGCAATCGCAGCTTCCAGTTCACTGGCAAATGCCAGGTCTTCAGGTGGCAAGACTTGCTCATGCATCACGCCTTTGCGGTAATAAGTGAAGGTCATGATACACACGACGGAAATCAATGCCAGCGTGATGATCAAAGGTGTCAAACGGTAATCATGCTTAAAATAAACACCAACACCGCCGAGGACGATCGCGCATAAAAACAGCAAACTGACGATCCAGCGCAGATGCTTACCGGTGTCGTCCATCAATAACAGATAACTCATTGAGGTTTGCGACACCTGCTTGGCAAGCAAGGCAGAGGCACAAAGCACGCCGCCCAAACAAGACAGCAGAGACAGCTGGCCATAAGCATCCGGGATACCATATGCTCGCGCCAGTAAACCAGTCACCGGCATCAGCAACGCGACACTGAGTACCGCCTGGCTTGCGCGGTTACATTGAAAGTGGCATAACAAAAAGCCTGCGATCACCAGCAACGACATGCCGAAATCGGTCGCAATCTGGCCATGGCTGACCACTTGTGAAAAACTGTTGATGGAAGCAATATGACTAAAAGAGGCGTGGCTGTTTAATAGCCAATAAGTTTGCAGCATATAACCGAGTAACACACTACCAATCAGCCAGCCGATCAGAGGATGCTCACGCCTGGTGTCGTAAATGACGCGCAAACTCACCGCGACAAAAATGAGGTAGCTCACACTCTGCAGCACACTTAACTCAAAGGTGTGGTGCAGCTCACTCAATGGGAATCCTAGCAGCACGCTCACAATGCTGGCAAGCGCCAGCCAAGGAGAGTACTTCTGTACTGTTCTAAGAAATCGATGCCGCATGTACTGGCGTTGCGTTGTACATTCCTGAACAGTTACTGTCGGCCAGTCAATGCTGGATACTGACATGTTGCCCCCTGTCGCTATCTATTATTATCGCCTGCGCTCGCAGGCAGTTTTGTTTTACTATAGGCGCAAGTAGATTGAAGTCAACATAAAAGAAAACAGGGTTTTATCATCCTTTAAATCAAATTAAATTGATACTCATGGATGATTCGCTATGGAACAGCGTGTTTTTATAAATAAGGCCACCTCAACAACAGGCATGGCCATAGCCACTGATTAAGTGCTTGCTGATGCAGTCTCTACGGGCAGATTGTTCGCCACCCATTGTTGTAAAGCCTGGGCTTCCAGCGGCCGGGCAAACAGAAAACCTTGTGCGATATCGCAGCCTATACCTTTGAGAAAACCGGCCTGGGCTTCAGTTTCGATGCCTTCGGCAATAATACGGTAATCCAGACTCTTGCCTAAGCTGACGATGGCCTGAATCACCGCCTCGGCCTTGTTATGGCCAGGCAATTCCATCACAAATGAACGGTCCACTTTTAAATAGTCGCCAGGAATATCGCGCAGGTAAGACAAGCACGAATATCCGGTGCCAAAATCGTCAATCGCCAGCTTGATACCCGCTTGTTTCAGGCGATGCATGATGCGGGCATTTTCACCATCATCCTGCACAAAAGAGCTTTCGGTGAGTTCCACCACCAGCCGCTGTGGCGGCAAGCCGGTTTCAGCCAGGATTTGTAAAATATCCTCCACCAGCGTGCCTGACTTGAGTTGCAGGGCGGAGACATTAACCGCCACTTCGATCTTGCCCAACACAGGGTCATGGTGCCATTGCGCAGCCTGCGTGCAAGCCGTGCGCATGACCCATTTGCCTAAAGGCACAATCAGACCGGTCAATTCGGCCACCCGGATAAACTTTTCTGGAGAAATAATGCCTTTTTCCGGATGTCGCCAGCGTACCAGGGCCTCGACACCTTTTAACTTGCCGGTATTGAAATCAACTTGTGGTTGATACACCATAAAAAACTGGTGGCTATCCAGCGCAGCTTCCAGTTGGCTGGCAAAATCCATATCGGTCGCTGGCAACACTTGTTCGTTGCTTTGCCCTTTGCGGTAATAGGTGACAGTCATCGTATAGACAATCGCTAAAATCGCCACCACAACCAAAGCAGGCAATGCGCGCATATTGTCTTCAAACTCAACACCGGCTCTGGCCAGCATAATGGCGAAAAAGCTTAAGAAAACGATACTGAAGCGTATCTGCTTGCCATTATCATCCATCAGCAACAAGTAACTCATGGGCGGATGCGACGCGTGCCTGGCCAATAAACCAAAGGCACACAACAAGCCACTTAAGGTTGCCAGCGGTGGCATCAGACCATAAGGACGTGCAATGCCGCACAAAAACCCCAGTAGCGGAATCAATGGAATCATGACGGCGACGCACAAAATAGCCTGGCTGGTGGCCAACCAACCAGAGCGCTGAAACAAGTAGGAAACTGCAATCAGACACGCCAGCAAAGCGCCTGAGGCATATTCCACCAGCCTCGAGTCTTGTTGCACTTGTATATCATTCGCGATGCGCAGCAACTGCGCAGTATCGTTAAAGTCGGCGGCGTAAGGAGAAAGTTGCACCATGAACAAACTGATGGTGACCAGTGACATGGTGAGCATGGCCAGATTGGTGCGACCGTTTTCCAGCAGCAAATTATAGCTGACCAGAATAAAGGTGAGATAAGTCAGTAATTGTGCCAGCCAGACATTGTTATCAACGTCTAACAGGTAATGCGGAAAACCCAGCAAGCCACAGATCATGCTGGCCATGGCCAAGAAATGAGTATTGTCCTGCACTTTACGCACAAGACGATGACGCATAAACTGCCGCTGCGTTATATTTTCGTTGAGTGGCGCCAGCTCGCCAATCCCAGTTTGACTCATTATTTACCCTTTAACCGCTATCACTGCATCATTCTCTGCCACAAGCAAAAAAGATTCTTGAGTCAGGTCATTAAACCTTAAATCTCAATAGTGTTATCGGTTAAACAAACGGATAAATTTAGACCTAATTTAAAAAAAATTAATAATTAGGGCCGAGTCACGGTAAATCGCATGATCAGGCCGCCTCGAGCACGCGCTGCATGCCATCCGCGCTATTGCGTGTATACACGACCTTGAGGCCACGCTTGTGGGCCACATGCTTGATGCGATACATCATGGAATGATTGAGCCAGCCGGTGACCAACACAATCACATTGACGTTTGCCGGTAGCTCGCGCTTGACGTCCCCAGGCTTCCTGCCGGTCCAGTGATCAATTTTATCGATCCCTTGTGCCTGCAATACCTGTTTGATGCCTTCTATACGGTCACCACCAATCACTAATGCTTTTGACATGAAACACTCTCCTTGTTGTAGAGAAAGAAAAAGGCATTGGGTAAATGCCTTTTTCTGTTGATCAAATCTTATTTCTGATAAATCTCGTCAAACACGCCACCATCAGCAAAATGTGTTTTCTGAGCCTTTTGCCAGCCACCAAACACATCGTCAATCTTGATCAAATTGACCTTTGGAAACTGTTTTTCGTATTTCTTGGCGACAGACTCCAGGGTTGGGCGGTAGTAATTCTTCGCCGCAATTTCCTGGCCTTCTTCACTATACAAATATTCCAGGTAAGCTTTTGCAACCGCTTCGGTGCCATGTCGCTTGGCATTTTTGTCAACCACCGTCACAGGCGGTTCAGCCAAAATCGACAAGGAAGGCACCACGATATCAAACTTGTCCGGACCCAGTTCTTTCAACGCCAGGAAAGCCTCGTTTTCCCAAGCCAGCAACACATCACCAATGCCACGTTCAACAAAAGTGGTGGTTGAGCCACGCGCACCGCTATCCAGCACCGGCACGTTTTTAAACAGCTTTTTCAGGAAGTCCTTGGCCTTGGCATCGTCGTTATTGTTCTGCTTGAGTGCATAAGCATAAGCAGCCAGGTAGTTCCAGCGTGCACCGCCCGAGGTTTTCGGGTTAGGTGTAATCACCGAAGTCCCTGGTTTCACCAGATCATTCCAGTCCTTGATGTTTTTCGGGTTGCCTTTACGCACCAGAAACACAATGGTGGAGGTATAAGGTGAGCTGTTATGCGGCAGACGTTTTTGCCAGTCTGGCCCAAATAAACGGCCTTTGCTGCCCACTTCGTCAATGTCGTAAGATAAGGCCAGTGTCACCACATCAGCCTGCAAGCCATCGATCACTGAACGCGCCTGCTTGCCTGAGCCACCGTGTGACTGTTTAATAATCACATTGTCGCCTGTTTTGGCTTTCCAGTACTTGGCAAATGCATCGTTGTAATCTTGGTACAACTCACGGGTCGGGTCATATGACACATTGAGCAGGTTGACATCGGCAGCTGATGCAGCCACTGGCAATGCAAAGGCGACTGCGGCAATCACCTTAAATAAGGTAGTATTAAATTTCATGCTGTTCCCCGATTAAAAACCTAACAAAGTGAGTTCGGTGTAGAAAAAGTCTGAGCTATCAGAACGGTCAGACTGACCCGTTACTCTGCGTGAAGTGGTCTTCACAAAGTCACCCGCCCAGAAATGTGCATAGCCTAGGTTAAGTGAAGCGTATTGATTGAGTGGAAAGCGAATACGCAAGTCATACTCTTTGCCCAAGTCAGAGCCCGCGTTGCCTGTTGCATCTTGAAGATTGTTACCAGCAGCCCAACGGTCCGTCGAATCATCCAGGCGATACCAGCTGAAGCCCGTATCCACTTTTACGTTGTCCAGAAAAGGGACTTTAGGATCAAACTCTGCACGCACTTTAGTTGCGCGAATATTGTTCATCTGAACATAGTCGTTGTTTGACCAAGGCCGGGCAAAACCGAACAGGCGATCAAAACCCTGATTATCGGATGTATCCTTACCGGTATTTCCACCGGAGACATGATCACCTGTTGCAACACCGTAAGAAGCGCTAAATCTAGGCTTCCATGAAAGTTTATTAAATGTATAGCCTACCTCTGCATTGTATGCATAAGCATCATGGTCGACAGTAATGTAACGTCCATTGGATATGGAAAGCGGCTGAGCGCTACTTGTTACAAAACGTTGTACATTACCCCACTGCTTGTTATAGCTAACATCATAGTCCCACTGTGTACCGGGCAATATACCGAACGCGCGAATACCCGCAGTGTTGATCTCTCTATCGACCCTGGCTTGTGCTTGCCTTACTGCATTGTAAACGCTACGATCGCTGTAGGCAGTTCCATTGCCGTCATACTCCACCTTGCTGCCATCTTGTTTTAGGTAGAAGTAATATGGCTGAATGGTCACGTACTCAGACCAGCCACGCCAATCGCCGACCAAACCGTAAAACTTTTGTGCATGATCAACCTTATCCAACTCAGACGCAAACCGTTGCACAGGTTGTACGGCAAACGCCTCTAATTGCCAGTCGTTCTTCTTTTCACCGATATTGGCGCGAATGCCCTGGAAGGTATTAGTCGTGTTACGCCACTCGTTACGGGCAATCAAACGACGATCCAGATCTTCCCAAGCCAGACGGCCGCCACGCACCCAGAATGGACGGTTGTTACCTAAATCATCCTTACCAAAAATACTTTCTTTGAAATACAACTCCAAATAAGCCTGCAGGAAATCGGCATGGTCAATATCTCTTGGATCGCTGGATAGTCGACGATCATTGTTATTATTGTAGTTGCCGTTGTAATCACTGTGATTACGGCGTGAGTCCTGCACCTCAACCGCAAAACGGAAAGGATCTAGAATATTTTTCAAACCAACATAGGCACGCGTACGCAACAAAAGTGGCTCGTCAATATTTTCTTGTGCTCGACGGAAGTCGTTTTGGCGGCTTTCAAAACGGGCGCGATGTTCAAAGCCGAGGTCAAGCCAGTCAACATCAGCAAATGCATCAAAATCTTTCAGCCAGGTTTTGTTAGCCTGTTTTACATACTTTGGTGGCTCGGTTTCTTTTTGTGTGCCATAACTACGGCGCTCAACGTAATAGCCACTTGCTGCTTTGGCAGCCGCTTTTTCTTCAGCCTTGATTTCTTCCAGGCGTGCTTTTACTTTCTTTTGTTGCTCAGCATCCTCTACTTGTGTCTCTGCCAGCTGTACCTCTTCTGCCGCCGAGGCCACGCCATTACCCAGCCACCACACACCTGCGGTTGCCAGTGCAAGACTTAATTTCTTTAACTGCATGTATATCTCCCGTTAATTAATGACTTCCAGCAGCCTGGTCAGTGCTCAGTAAAATCTTATCAACTACTTCTTGGGTTTTATCTGGTGATCAAAGCGCACTTTCTCACGCCGTTCAATTTGCGTCACCCGCCCATCATGTACTGTAATTTCAATAGAACCATAACCGGTATCCTTCTGCACAGCCGCAATGGCCGCCGCAACAATCGCCAACAAGGCTTCGTCAGCTTGTGTTTCCGGTTTGTTTAATACTGTAGACATGATGCCCCTCACTGCATTGAATGAAGGGCATTATTTCAGACTATTTATATTTTAAAAAATAATTATTCGTTATTTTTATATTACTTTTAACTATATATGAAATAAAAAAAATCCCGCAAGGCTGCGGGATTTCAATTTAAGTTTTGATACGTCTGTTATTAGAAGTTGTACTGTACTTGTACGCGCAATGCATCTGCGGTAAAGCTTTGATAATCCAGCGTACCAGCACGGTTACCAGTCACTAGGTTATTACGCTTCATATGATGGTATTCAGCCATAATTTCGACCTCTGGTGCAAGTTGCCATTCAACACCTAACTCCCAATCGTTAACGTGGTTCTCAGGCGCATTGGTTTCTGCTTTGTTATAACCATCAAAGTATTGCCATTTGATAAATGGAATCAACGTACCATTCGTCTCCAGGAATTGGAAGTTATCAATCTTGTACATCACTTGTACATAACCACCTTGCAGGCTTTTCTCTGCAATTTTATTTTGAGCAGCATCCATACCTGGTGTGGTACCCCAGTTCCATTCAGCTTGTAAACCAAATGGTTGCGGATACATCACAAAACTCACACCAACACGTTGATCTTTAAAGCCTTTGGCATCTGCAGTTGCAATGGTAGGCGTACGTGTTGCACCAGTATTCGCAGATGAACTCACGTTAGCATTACCGTTGAAGTTATAACGACCTGTTGTCGGCGCATACTCACCATGATAACCCTGAATACTGGCTTCATAAATCTGGCCGGATTGCGTCTTCCAAGGGTAAGTAGCACGCGCTACCACATGGTAATTGTCGTTTACGTCACTGCGGTTTGCGCCTTGTCCGTTATACAAACCTGCACCCAACATACCGTAGTTGCCAGAATGCTTCAGGCCTTTATCGTTGATTTCTTTAAATAATGCTTGAACGTTTTCTGGTGTGTAGTAGTAAAACGCACCCGTGTCACGCTCATCACGCACCGCACTGTTCATTGCGTCTACACGATCCATCGCCAAACGGTTAGAAGACGATTGCAAGTTTTCGAAACCATAAGGGACTTTAGATTGGCCCACACGCACGCGGTGTACTTTCGCCTTATCAATATTGATATCACCATAAGCATCACGAAGCTGTGCAATGTTGTTCGTACCACTCGCCGATGAAGCAAAGTCCGGCTGAATGTAGTAGCTTAAGTGGTCACCAAAATCACCAAAAATAATGATGCGCGCACGACGAATCAAAAAGTTTTTATCCGGGTTGATTGAGTCATCGGTACCTACTGAGCGATCAGACCACAAATCGACAGGATGGGCAGGATTATCACCATCATTACCAATCATTGCCGTGACGCGGTTCTGCACATAACCACGGATATTCACACGGCTAGTCCAGTTCTTACTTTCCTTCTTTTTCTGCACTTCAACTTCATTAGTACGGCCCTTCATCAGCAAAGCGCCTTCTTCTTCAGTCAAAACACCTTTGCTAATCAGCGCCTGAACCAGGTCAGTCGTTGAATCAGCATGCGAGACAGACGTCAAACCTGTTAACAGACCACCAGCCAAGGTTGCCATCAACAAACGACGAAACTTCAAATTCATTTTTATCCCCTGTTATAAGATTACATGTGTGTATCCGGGACGTATTTTGAATTTTCAATATGACAGTTTGATGACAAACCTTACACATTTCTTACAAACAGACTACTAGTAACAAAAAAGCCACCCTTACTGGGTGGCTCTATGTTATTTTGATGGGTTTAGCTCTCTGCGCGCATGTGTGGGAACAGAATCACATCACGTATGCTCGGACTATCGGTAATCAGCATCACCAGGCGGTCAATGCCAATGCCACAACCACCAGTCGGCGGCATGCCATATTCCAAAGCACGGATAAAGTCTGCATCGTAGTACATGGCTTCCTGATCACCCGCCTCTTTGGCTTTCATTTGGGCATGGAAGCGCGCTGCCTGGTCTTCAGCATCGTTCAACTCGCTAAAGCCATTGGCCATTTCGCGGCCAGTGATAAACAGCTCAAACCGTTCGGTGATTTCAGGATGCTTATCCGAAGCGCGTGCCAAAGGTGAAACTTCCACCGGGTAATCGATAATATAAGTAGGCTGCCACAGTTGGCTTTCTGCTGTTTCTTCAAACAGGGATAACTGCAATGAGCCCAGGCCTGCGTGAGCAAATGGTTTCACGCCAAACTTCAATAACTCTTGACGGATAAAGTCAGCATCATTGAGTTGCGCCAGCGTATATTGCGGCGCATATTTCTGGATCGCGCCCACAATGGTCAAACGCGCAAACGGCTTGCTTAAATCCACTTCTTTGCCAGCGTAGCTCAACACCGCTGTGCCGTTCGCGGCAATCGCTGCGGCACGGATACATTGCTCGGTAAAGTCCATCAGCCATTGATAGTCTGTGTAAGCCGCGTAGAACTCCATCATGGTGAACTCAGGGTTATGGCGAACGCTGAGGCCTTCATTGCGGAAGTTACGGTTGATTTCAAATACGCGCTCAAAGCCACCGACAATGAGGCGCTTCAGGTAAAGTTCTGGCGCAATGCGCATAAACATCTGCATATCTAATGCATTGTGATGCGTAACAAATGGTTTGGCTGACGCACCACCAGGAATCGGGTGCAACATAGGAGTTTCTACTTCGAGAAACTCGTTGTCATTCATAAACTGACGAATCGCCGCCACCACTTTTGAGCGTGCCTTAAACGTGGCGCGTGTTTCTTCAGACGTGATCAAATCAACATAGCGCTGACGATATTTGATTTCCTGATCTTGCAAACCATGAAATTTTTCCGGCAATGGGCGCAGTGACTTGGTGAGTAAACGCAACTCGGTGACATGTACAGAAAGCTCGCCAGTGCGGGTTTTAAACAAACGTCCGCGCGCACCCAGAATGTCGCCCATGTCCCAATGCTTAAAGCTCTCGTAGAGGTCTTCACCAATTTCATCACGTGCGACATACAATTGAATACGCGCGGTGCTGTCCTGAATCGTTGCAAAACTGGCTTTGCCCATCACACGTTTCAGCATCATGCGACCAGCAACCACAACGACGATCTCTTGCGGATCCAGCGTTTCTTTCTCGCTGGCAGCATACGTCTCTTGCAAAACAGCCGCTTTATGCTCAGGCTTAAAGTCGTTAGGAAAAGTAGCCACTTGTGCTGATTGCGCTTGTTCGCGCAGCAAGCGCAACTTTTCGCGACGCTCTGCAATCACGTGGTTCTCATCAACGACTGACTCTGTCGCGCTGTCTGGGTTGGAGTGTTGTGCTGTCATAAAGTATCCGGCAATCTTCTGCGTTATTCGTAAACCCGCTATTTTAGCATTGTTACATCCAATTTTTGGACTCTTGATCGCTAGGTGCCTCATGCTTTTCAGGCAAATGGATACGTATCATAAAACCATGCGGATTAAGATTGGTTGCGTTGACAAAACCACCATGCGCCTCAACGATATGCTTGGTCATCGCCAGGCCAATGCCATGCCCATCTACTTGTGATGCGCGACGACCGCGTACAAATGGCCTGAAAATCTGCTCCAGCTCCTGCGGTTCCACGCCCTGGCCTTGATCCTGCACTTCCAGAATCACCTCTCCCGTGCGTGCGCTGTGTTGCAATTCAATCGCCACCACACCATTCTCCGGACCATATTTCACGGCATTGCGGATCACATTATCGATCGCACGCTGCAGCAACTCCAGCTGGCCATCTACCACTACAGCATCTTCCGGCATATCCAGATGCAGCTTGGCTTCATGCTTTTCAAAGAGCACATCGCCCACAATACCGGTCAATAGCCCTTTTAAATCCACCTCAGTTTTTTGCAGCTTTTGCATGCCTGATTCAAAACGAAAGATTTCCAGTAACTCAGAAATCATGCGCTCCATGCGCACAGCTTCCAGCTCCACGCGCTGTAAAGAGCTTTGCATTTTTTTGGGATTCTGCATCACCAGGCCTACCGACATCTGTATCCTGGCCAGTGGCGAGCGTAGCTCATGGGAAACATGGTGCAGCATTTTGGACTGGCTTTTGATCATGTTATTGAGGCGTAATGCCATCAAATCAAACGCTTCACCAAGCTCAGCAAACTCATCGTGGCTGGCCTTGATTTTAGGGCTGACCCTGACTAGCAGATCGCCTTCTGCGGCACTCTTCAGATGTTCAAGCAACAACTTGATCGGATGCGAAATAGACCAGGCAAGGACGCCGGCAAAAATCGTGCTGGAGATCAGGCTGTATATCAAAACAGAGAAAGGCAAACTAAAAAGTTGCCTCTCAGTCCAGCGCTGGTCGGTCTTGGCGGAGAGTGGTTCAGCCTTTAACGCATTTGGTGTTGTCTCACAGCTGCTTCCAGACGAACAAATCTGCGAGACTTCATGATGCTCAGGTGTTTGTTGATGGGCCTGCCACTCGATAATATTACCAACGATAAGATCGGTGGAGACGAGCGCCAGAAAAAATGCTAAAAATAACTTCCAGAACAGGCGCCCCATAACCCTCGCATTAAATCACTTACTCTCTAACAAGTTGATATCCGACGCGGTAAATGGTTTGTATCACATTCACACCGCCAGATACTTCTGATATTTTTTGACGGATACTGCTCAAATGCACGTCAATACTACGGTCATACTTCACTAGCGGACGGCCCAGTGCCTTAATGGACAAATCTTCTTTGCTGACGATAGTACCTGCATGTTTAGCCAGAATTTCAATCAGGCTAAATTCGGTGCTGGTAAACACAATCGGCTTATCCACCCAAAACACTTTTCTACGTTCACTGGAAACCACCAGTTGGCCAACCACGATATCGTTGCCTTTTGGCGTGTCACTGGTGTGACGACGCAAAATCGCACGAATTCTGGCAACCAACTCTCTTGGCAGACAAGGTTTCTGCACGTAGTCATCCGCGCCGCCTTCCAAACCTTCAATGCGGCCCTCGTTGTCGTCTTTAGCCGTGAGCATCAGCACAGGAATATCAGAATGTTGTCTGACATTCCGTAACGTCTGCAATCCGTCCTGACCTGGCATCATTACATCAAGAATCACCAAGTCGAATTTACCGGCAAGCACGTATTGCTCACCCGTCAATCCATCATGCGCAGTCGTCACCGCAAAGCCCTCTTGCGTCAGAAACTCCTTCAGCATATTGGCTAATTCAACATCATCGTCAATCAACAGCAGCTTGCTCATTTATGTCCTTTTTTAAAAGATAACACAAGGCTTATCCTAATATTTAGCCTCGGAAT
>Ga0208635_100304_pt1 | contig 13537 bp, 18 predicted proteins | sample LakWasMe93_HOW11_2_FD_183915 | JGI IMG/M metagenome (GOLD analysis project Ga0208635, IMG submission 183915) | Freshwater sediment methanotrophic microbial communities from Lake Washington under simulated oxygen tension - Sediment Metagenome... | ecosystem: Environmental > Aquatic > Freshwater >...
AACGTAAGCGACGGTAATAATTAAATTTTTTTTGAAAACTTGCTTGACGACCCCCTGAAAAACCCGTTTAATGCGCCCCGTTGCCCAGATAGCTCAGTCGGTAGAGCAGGGGATTGAAAATCCCCGTGTCGGCGGTTCGATTCCGTCTCTGGGCACCACCTTTCGTTTCCAGGTGATGCCAAGCACACCCGGAAGCACACAAAAAGCCCGCCTTGTGCGGGCTTTTTGCTTTCTGTGGTTCCCCACCGTTCCCTTGTAAGCCCAAACAGATGTGAGTAGATTCGTGAGTAGATCCAGTTCGGTCTAGAAATCTACTCACACCACGTCGGCAAAACGCCCGCCTGGTGCGGCCTGCAAGGAGGCTGCGTTGCCACTGTCAGATACCACCATCCGTACCGCTAAGCCGAAGGAAAAGCTTTACCGCCTGACCGACGCCAATGGTCTATGCCTTGAAGTCACCCCAACTGGCTCAAAGCTCTGGCGCTACCGCTACCGCTTCAACGGCAGCGCAAAGATGTTGGCACTCGGCTCCTACCCTGTCGTCACTTTGCTCAAGGCTCGCCAGATGCGCGATGAGAGCCGCCAACTACTGATTGATGGCGTAGACCCCGGCGAGCAGAAGAAAGCTGTCAAACATGCACAGAAGGTCGAAGGACTGACTTTCGAGACGCTTGCGCGCGAATGGTTCGCCTACAACGCGCCGCGATGGGCAGAGAGCACCACGTACAAGGCGAAGCTCTACCTGGAGAACGACCTGATACCAGGCATCGGATCGCGGGCCTTGAAGTCCATTACCCGGCCTGAACTGGTAGAGCTTGTTCGGAAGGTCGAGGCGAGAGGTACATTGAATGCCGCCGGCAAGATCCGCCAATGGCTGCACCAGATCTTCCGCTTCGGGCTGGCCAAGGGTGTCGTCGACACAAACCCGGCAACCGATTTGAACGTGGTGGCCGCCCCCGCGAAAACACCTCGACATCACCCACACGTCGTTTTTAATGAGTTGCCCGAACTGCTCGGCAAGTGTGAGTCCGCGAACATCCATACCCTGACCCGCCAAGCCATCAAACTCCTGGTGCTGACGGCCGTTCGCCCGGGCGAGTTACGCCAGGCGCCCTGGTCGGAATTCGATCTCGATGCTGCGCTGTGGACAATCCCCGCCGTTCGAATGAAAGCCCGCCGGCCACATGTTGTGCCCCTACCCCGCCAGGCCGTCGATATCCTGCGCCAACTCCAGGAAGTGACCGGGCGTTATACGTTGGTCTTTGCTGGCGCCAATCCCGAAAGACCTATGAGCGAAAACACGGTCAACAAGGCATTGCGTCAGATGGGTTATGAGGGGCGCCAGACCGGCCACGGGTTCCGCCACTTGCTCAGCACTGAGCTTAATGGCCGCGGGTACAACAAGGACTGGATAGAGCGTCAGCTCGCCCATGGCGACACCGACGAGATACGCGGGACTTATAACCACGCGGCTTACATCTCGCAACGTAGTGAAATGATGCAAGCGTGGGCCGACTCAATCGACGCCCTGTGTGCCGGCGCGAACGTAGTAAGCATAAAACTTAAGGCCTGACGGTTAAGGCCGGTCTAGCTCGACGGAGCGAAAAGCGGGTGCCCACCCGCACGGCCGGCCATCTTTTTTCGTATTGGGGCGCGCCTTGGGAGGCGTAAACATGACCACTCAGCAAATCAAAAACTACAGCACCTGGGCGTTACGCGGTGACGGGGACGCGAGCTGGTACGAGTCATACGCCAACCGATCTATATTTGAGCTGGGTGATGCCGCTTCTATCTTGGCAAATGTGCAGCCTGAATACCCGGGCACCCTGGACGCGGGCTGTCTCGCCGAAATAAGCCAATGGGTCGAGACATTGAAGGCAAACGTCCACGAATTGCTAGCCCAATCTGGCTACAACGAAAAGGAACCACTCCACCATCGACTATCACACCAGAAGCTAAGAGCCTGGTGCAGAAAGATCGAAAAAATTTGGCCCATACCTGAAAGCCGGATCAAAGAGATTGAGCTGCAGCTTGAAGTGGAGCGCATGCTCCGAGCAGATGCTGAGCGGAGAGCAGATCCGGCGATGAGTCTGTTTGTTCAGGACGGCGTGCATACCCGACCTTCGGCCTTGCGCCTCGGCGACCCCGAAGAGGTCTATCGCCACCTGGACTACCTCACGGAAGACCAGGCACTTGACTGGATGAACCGCATTTCTGGCCACCAAGTGGAATGGGAAACCCTCTGGGCACTGGTCGGCTTCGATATGTGTCGTGCCTTCATGGACTGCCGATCTGTCCAAGGGCTCACATACGCAGCAGAGGGAGAATATGAGCATCGGAAGGTGTTCGGTCTGGGCATTTGCCAAATAATGAACGCAGTGAGAGGTGAGGGTACTCCTCTCCACCTCCAAGGCCCGGCAATTCACGTCGACATGGACGGTTGCCAGGAGATCGTGCCCCAACGCTCTTGGTGGATAAACAACGCCAAAGACTTCGACGTACTTTTCCGGCCTTCCGACATAGAGAAAATGGGCCAGATAGTTAATGAGCGAGGTGGCTGGTCTAGCGTAGAGCCGATCCAGGCTGAAGAGCAGACCCAGGAATACAGCGGTTCAGATCTAGTTCAGCGCCTTGGGAAACTGCAGATTTCAATCAACAGTTTCCATGATCAGATTAGCTACTGCGTTAGGTTCGAAGATGGCCAGTTCCTCGCCGAGCTGGGATCGGATCTCGCTCCTATTGCCGCAACTGTGCTTTCTACCTCTGCTGAGCGGATGGAAGGCGTCTCAGGCGAGAGCCGCGACAACGGGGCCAACCAAGCTGATCAAAATGAGATAGCCAGACTTCGTGAGCTTGTTGCGGAGCAATCCGCGCTATTGGAAAACCTGCAGAAGAGCAATGGCCCGAACATCGACGAGGAAACCACCGAGATCACCTTTCCATACTCCACCAAAGAGCTTGAAGCCATGAAGGCGGTGGCCATAGAGAAATGGGCGGCCCTGGATCCGAACCATCGCCAACCAAAACAGGCGGCCGTACAAGAGGAAATTCGTAAGAAGCTCGGGATAAGCCTCCTGAAGGACGGAACAATGCCGAACAAAGCGATTTACCTGGCTACAGCTATCAGGCCTGACGGATCGCCAAGAGCCTGACACGCGTAGATGTCATGGTGATCTGACACTATGACATCTCTTTCTGACATGCCTCCTCCCCATCCAGCATTGCCATCGTCGATTACCCAAACCGCCCTAGGAGGCGCAGACGATGGCAAGCGCTACCAATCAAGCCCCGTCCCGCAAGTTCATCAAGATCATCCACGTCAAAGAGCTGTCCAGCCTTTCGACGTCTGAGGTCTATCGGCGTATTGCCGCTGGCACATTCCCTAAGCAGGTCACCCTGGGCCCCAAGTGTGTCGTCTGGATCGAAGCCGAGGTTTTGGCCTGGCTGGATGCTCGCATTGCCGAGAGCCGCGGTGAAGCGGCATGAATCGTTATCAGCCCTTCTCAGTGCTTGCCAAGCCTTATCAGGACGACTACAGTTCGCCTGTCACTGCAAATTCAGTGGCCGGGTGTAGGAACCCGAGCAAGCAAAAGGCGCCCAGCGCCCAGAACTCTATGTCAGGCGTTTTTTTATGCCTGAAATATCGTTTTATGGCGGCTGTGTGTGGGAGGGCTTCGGCCCTGCCGGGTTCCTTTTGCCCCGGTATTCCTACCCTGCACACAGCTGCCACCCAATCCTGTAGGAAGGATCGTGGCAGCTCCTCAGCAGAAGGAGCTCCACCCATGTACGCCCTCATTCCGTCCAAAATTCGCGCATTTGTTCATCGCCACCTGGCCTTGACCGCACTTCGCGCAAACTCCTCTATCTCCGTCCGTCTCGCACACTACAACGCCCACATGTCAGCAGCCCGCACCCTGGATATCCTCGGAGATGCGCAATGAACAGCCAACCAGAAGCGGTGGACTTCAAGGTAAGCGGCAGTGAAGAAGCTCACTATCAGGCAGTACCTGGTATTCCGGCAGTACCCGCCATCGAACAAGCCTACGGCCTGCTTGACTCAGTCGAAGGTTGCTTGAGCGAAGCCATCGCCGGAGGCTACTTCGACCCAGTCCTGCTCCGGCTGGCAGTACGGGCTGCAATGGCGTCATGCATGACTGCTTTGAATGACCTTCCAGAGGAGGCCATCCAATGAACGCAGGCACATCCATTGCCATCAAGCACGGCGAACTCCAGTCCACCACAAACGCTAACGGCTCTGTTATCGGCCCAGTCTCACTCTCCACGTCTGAGCTGATCGGTCTGCGCAATGCCCGTGCGATGTTCGACGAATTAAGGTCGCTCCTTACCGATGCTGTTCTCCCGGCTATCGGCGGTGCGCGCCATCCAGTGAGTGTTCGTCTGACAACGCTGCTGGGCGAGGTTCATCTTCACTCGGCTGGCTTCCTTGCTCAGCACTGGCGTGAGGCTGATCGCTTCGCGGAAGCCAAGGAGGTGACAAATGTCGACCATCGCAATCACTAACCCCGGGGTAGCGCGAGGTGACAACTACTTCCTGGTCATGACGCCGGCTAAGCAAGGCAATGACATCCTCATTGCCAGAATCGTTGCTCCGTTTGCGACTGAAGCCGATGCGATGGCTGCAGTTGAGCTGCTGAACAATCGATACCCCGGCTGCAAATCAGACGTCGGCTCTTCTCAATACACGACTGATCACGACGCTGAACACCTGTACTGGCTTTATTGCCAGGCGCGCGGCGACCTCGCCGAAGTGCTAACTGACCTTACCAAGAGGGCCGTGCGATGAGCGCTCTCAAGCACTTACTGATCGACCCTGAAAGCTTCGGGAATACCTCTACCGAGAAGCTGAAGAGCATAGGTTCTGCCGCACATGACATGGGTGGAACCATCAGCCATGGCATAGCCGCTATAGGCGTGATTCTGGCGAGTGCCGCGATGAACGAGGATGCGGGCTTGAACGCCGATGCCGTGGCCGATCTTGGCTGGCTACTGCAAAGCTTGGGCAAGCTCAGTTCAAGCGTGGACGGTATCAAAACAAGAGCCACCTCTCACATCGAACTCCGCAGCACCCAGAAAGAGGCTTAACCCATGAACATTCAAAACGGCGCCCAAGCGTCGACGGGATCGGCTTGCCTGAAGAAAGTCACCGAACTGTTCTTCGTCTCGCATCCCAAAGCACCGAAACCGCTCATGGGGCCCTTTCTGACTGAGTCCGACGCCGAACACGGACGCGTAGTTATGCGTAGTCCTGGTGCCGTAGTGACATCGAGCCAGGTTGAGTCCGTGGACGCTCCTACTTACTGGCGCTGCATGAACAATGGGGCAATCGCCCGCACGTTCTCTGGCGCAGCCCCTTCACAGCCAATCACCGTGGAGGCACTGCCATGTCTGTGATCCCGTTCGATCCGACAATGAGCGTGTCAGCGAAAGAGCGCCCACACATCGACGCTCGCAGCCTGAACATGATCAAGGTTGGCCTGGATCATCTGATCAAGCTGCGTGATCGCGAGCAAGACCCTTTAGGTAAGGAATGTCTGGACGGCATGGTGCAGTTGCTTACCGCAATCGTGGAACGGCACAACTCGCCGTTGGGTGCAGCATGACGGACTCAACCATCCTGTTTCGTGACGCACTCCAGGCCGTCTATGGCCAGCTCGACTGGCTTCCCGTGGCCGACGGCGCTATCCACCGGTTCCGTGTGCCGGAGGATAAGCCCGGCTCCATAAACGGTTGGTACGTGCTGTACCTAGACGGTATTGCCTCAGGCGCGTTCGGCAGTTGGAAGGCCGGCAGCGCCAGCACCTGGTGTAGTCGTGAACCGGTGGACGCCCGGGAAGCCGCGCAGATCCGCGAGCGCGTTGACCAAGCTCGGCGCCAGCGCCAGGCCGACCAGCATCGGCGCCAGCAGCAGGCCGCCGAGAAGGCCAACCACTGGTGGCGCAATGCTCGCCGCGCCGCGCCAGATCACCCATACCTCACAGCCAAAGGCGTTCGCTCCCACGGCTTGCGCCAGCGCGACGCTGATCTGCTGATCCCGCTGTACCTGGATGGGCGTCTGGTCAACCTGCAACGAATTGCTCCGGACGGCGCCAAGCGTTTCTTGCCCGGTGGCCGTGTGAAGGGCACCTATTCCCCGCTGGGCATCATCGAGCCCGGTGCCGTGCTCTGTATCTGCGAGGGGTGGGCGACGGCCGCCAGCCTGCACCAGCACGGCGGCTACGTCGTCGCCGCTGCCATGAACGCAGGCAACCTGATTCCAGCGGCCATGGGGCTGCGTACTCGTTACCCAGGCCAGCCAATCGTTATCGCGGGCGATGACGACCGACTCACAGACGGCAATCCAGGACGCACAGCAGCGAATGCTGCAGCGGCGGCTGTGGGCGGCCAAGTGGCGTTTCCAGAGTGGCCAGAAGGCGCACCCGATGACCTCACAGACTTCAACGACCTCGCAAACTGGAAGCTCGCAAATGGCCAAGCCTGACACCAACGTGATCAACCTTCGGCCTGAAGCGGCGGCTATCGCGCCTGAGCGTCCTTGCTGGGCGCTGTACGAGCAATGGGTAACCAACGAGAAAGGACGCAAGCTAAAGCCCGGCGTTTACTGGCACGGCTTCAAGCGTGCCTCTGATCCAGACGAAGTTGAGGGCGATGGCGACGACCGCGCCATCACTGATGAATGGATCTCCAGCCCGGTCAAGGTTGTGGCTCGCACCACCAACAGCGACGACGGCAGCGAGGGGCGGCTGCTCCGCCTGGTCACCGAGGCCGGCATCAAGGAATGGATCATCGCCATGGAGGTGTTCGGCGGCAGTGGCGAGGATGCCCGGCGCGCCTTGTTCGGCATGGGCGTGATTATCGCCCTCAAGAAGCGCAGTTCCTTCATGGAGTACCTGCTGGAACAGCGTCCCACCGAGGTATTTGCCACCACGAGTCGGCCAGGCTGGCATGAGTCGGGAGCGTTCGTTTTACCTGGGCGCACCATCGGGAGTGACAAGGTTCGCTACCAAGCGAGCAGCCAAGCGCAGAACCTATTCAAGACGAAGGGCGACCTCGCTACCTGGCAACTGGAGGTTGCAGCCAAGTGCGCCGGCAACCCGGTACTGACACTCGCCATTGGCTGCGCATTGGCTGGGCCTCTGTTGAGCCTGGTCGGTGTTCACGGCGGAGGTGTTCACCTCGTAGGCGACAGCTCAAGCGGCAAGTCATTAGCCCAGTTGGTCGGATCTTCGGTGTGGGGTGACCCTGGCGTCTTCGCCGCATCATGGGACATGACCAAGGGCGGCCTGGAAATCGAGGCGTCTTCGCGAAACGACACCCTCCTCCCTTTGGATGAAATCAAGCGCGCTGACCCCAAACGTGTGCAGGAAATGGCCTACGCACTGGCGAACGGACAAGGCAAAGGCACGATGACCCGGGAACGTGAAGGCAGGGCCAAACTGAACTGGCGCCTGCTCGCACTCTCAAGCGGCGAACGATCTCTTTCCGAACACGCAGCAATATCCGGCAACGCCGCCCACGCCGGCGCCGAGTTGCGAATGGTCGACGTGAACGCGGGCACGCGCACGCATCGCGCTTTTGATGAATTGCATGGACTCGAGGGTGCGGACTTCCACCGGCAACTGACGGTGGCCGTCACTCGAAACCACGGGCACGTGGGGCCGGAGTTCGTTGAACGCCTGCTGGCCAGCAACGACCGCCCTGGGCTGCTGGAGGATTTTGCCCGGGTACGCACCACGTTCGCTGAAGACAACGCACAGGCCGGGCGCGTCGCCGACCGTTTTGCGGTCATCGCGTTGGCTTGCGAAATGGCAATCGCCTACGGGCTGCTCCCATGGCCCGAAGGTAGCGCCTTGGTGGATTGCCAACTGCTGTACCGCGAATGGTTGAACCGAGTGGGCAGCGGCAACGCGGAAGATCGCCAAATCTTGTCCGGCATTCTCGACTTCATCGATCGACACGGCAGCAGCCGGTTCTCCGACGTCGGCGAAGGCCAGTCAGAGGCGAAGGTATCCAACCGCGCCGGCTACTGGGAGATGTCAGGCACCAAGCGGCTTCACCTGTTCAACAAATCGGCCCTAGTTGAAGCCGCGCATGGCTATGGACTGAGTCGCATCGTCAAAGCTTTAGAGAGCGCAGGAGCCCTGGCCAAACGCGATTCCGACAAGAAGCGCCACACAAAGAAATACCGACTTCCAGGCGGCGGGACTAGCGGTCTGTACGTCGTCGACTCTGAGGCGTTGGATCGTGAGGCGCTCGGTCAATGAACATTCTCCGCGCCCCTATTGAGCCAAATCCGAACAGCGATCTTGTTCCCACCAATTTTCTTAGTGGGAACAAGTGTGAACGCCTGGAGCCCTTGCTGGCCGTGCTTGTTCCCCCAGTTCCCACTGTTCCCACCATTTTCAGAATCACAGGAACACTTTGTGGTGATCGTGCTGAGAACTCTCGATTTCAATCCCACCTTTTGAGGTTGTCGCATCGGGCAATTGAAAAAAGTGGTGGGAACGGTGGGAACGGTGGGAACAGCCAGAGAGGCCGTGGCCTGCGAGCGTTCCCACTAATACAGAGAGGTGTGAACAGGTGGGAACACAAACCTGTTCTGGAGAAGCGGCCATGACAGTCCTGGGCGGCATGTTTGAGCGACTGGGCGCGGCATCACCTCCCCAAGAACCACAGCCAAACCCCGAGAAACAGGCAGAAATGCGGAGCGCCCCGACGGTGCCTCACCACTCCCATTGGCATGTAGTTCAAGACGGAAAAGTGCTCTGCAGCATGATTGGAGAGCCCATGACAGAAGCCCAGGCTTTGGAAGAAATCCGGTATCGCTGGCCAAACGCCGAGGTTATCCGACCGGAGCCCGGCCCCGTTTCACCACTCACAGCCAGATCTCGTCCTCAACCACAAGTACACACACAGGAACCACGCCATGGGCATTGAAACGATTATTCGAACCTGCACGGTGGCGGAGCTGGAGAAAGCCGGCGCATTGCCTGAGTTACTGGCTGCCTATGGCGATGAATCGAGAATCCCTGAGTTCGGCGAGGTGAACGCGTGCTTTGAAACCTATCAATCCATGGAGGCATCTGGCGCGCTTCACATTATCGGCGCATTCGCACCTGGTCTGGTCGGCCTAGCGTCTCTGCTGGTTTATGGCTTGCCGCATTACGCCGGCCGTCGCATCTGCGCCATGGAGTCATTCTTCGTTGCCCCGCATGCCCGAAAAAATGGGGTAGGCATCAAGCTTCTGCGTACAGCCGAGATTCGTGCGCATGAACTAGGAGCCACTGCCCTGATGGTTAGCGCGCCGGTCGGTGGAAGACTGGCAATGGTTCTGCCCCGCTCCGGATACCGGGAAACCAACCAGGTATTCCTGAAGGTGCTCGCATGAACAACATCACCTCAGCGGCACCATCACTCCCCGCTATGACAAGTGCCGACGTTGAGAAAGTCCGGGGCTTGGAGTCGCATCTGCTTGGTATGGAACAAGTGGCCATCCAGACCCAGCACCACTTTCACGCGGGACTCTACACCCGAACCATCCGCGTTCCCGCCGGCGTAATGATCACTGGCGCCCTGATCAAGATCCCCACGCTGCTGATCGTGTCGGGCCACGTCACAGTTTTCATCGGTGGCGAAACAGTTGAGCTGAAGGGATACCACGTCGTCCCAGGGCAGGCCGGCCGTAAGCAGGTGTTTTTAGCGCATGCCGACACCGATCTGACCATGACCTTTGCCACCCAGGCCAAAACGGTTGAAGACGCCGAATCTGAATTCACCGATCAACCCACAGCACTCATGTCGCGCCAGCAAAGCGACGACCTGATCATCACCACTGGAGAATAACCATGTCTGGATACACCGCTGCTATCGCCGCCGCAACTGCCATCGCCGGCACGGCATATTCCGTCTATTCAACTCAACAGGCTGCCAAGCAGACTCAACAGAACTACAACGCGCAGGCCGAACAATCACAATTGGACGCTGACGCCGCCTCCAGCGCTTCGGTGGTACAGGCCGACCGCATACGCCGCGTTGCGCGCAATCAGGCAAGCGAGGCGAACGCTGCTCTTGCGGGCTCGGGCGTCGAGGTTGGCGAGGGCACCGCGATCAACATCAACGAGGAAATCATCGGCAACGCAGAGGAGGACGCGGTACTGACCATCTTCAACGGCGAAAACCAGAAGAAGCGCGGTTATGCCGATGCTACCAACATGCGACTCGCAGGATCGCAGGCAAAGTCCTCAGCAAACATGCAGGCAGCTGCCAGCGTTCTCTCGACTGGGGGGCAGATCGCCAGCGGATGGAAGGCATCTGCTAGTGGTCGAAATATGCAGGGCCAGACCCAGGAACTGAACACCAACCCAGCATGGGTGAGGAATTCCTAATGGCACGGATACCACTAGGCCCCGGCGTTCGCGTATCGCCCGAGGTAACTCAGAATCGCGTGATTACTCCAGATCCAAACACTTTGAATCGTGGTGCGCAGCAGTTAGCGGGCACCATTCAAAACGTTGCTCTGACCCAGCTTGATCAGCAAAACAAAGAAAATCGTGAGCTTGCCAAGGTCAAGATTAGCAACGCGCTGTTGGACTATGAGGGTCAGCTCGACACTGGGGTAAACGAGCTGAGCGGGAAACTGAAAACCTTGGAAGTCCAGCCAGATCAAGGCGAATCGAGCTATCAGCAATTCATCAGCAAGCTTGATCCGGTCAAAGTCGACGGGCTGGACGCCGCTGACCAGGAACATCTGAACCTTGCCGTCCGCAAGATACAAGCAAACAAGCTTCAGCAGATCCAGGGATCAGTGCAGGAAGCTCGTACAGGTGTGGCAAGGAGTGAACTTCGCTCCAGGTTTGACATGCTGGAGAGCGCCGCTGCCCGACCCGATGCTGATTTGGGCCAAATTTTCAGCCGGGCGCGCGCTGATGGTATTCAGACGGTTGGGCGTAACGCATATGGCATAGACGGCTGGGACAAAGAAGTGCGCACGTTCGAACAGTCTGCCTACTCAGCTAACGCTTTGGCACGCATCCACAACGCGGGGAACGACTCTCAGCAACTCCAGCAGGTTCAGCGAGACTTGGCCAACTGGGATGACGGCCCATACGCAGCACTGACACTCAAAAACCGTGAAAGCCTGACCAAGACCCTCAACCCGCTACTGGATCGAAGCATTGGCGTAACAGCCGGTCAGCAAGCGATCCAACAGGTGGCCAGCGGTAGCAACCAGCTTTTCTCAGCAATGGTTCAAGCCGAAAGCGGTGGCCGGCAGCTTGATGATGCTGGAGCTCCAATCACGTCGAGCCGTGGCGCGGTTGGCATTGCTCAGGTAATGCCCAGCACCGGCCCAGAAGCTGCCAAAGCTGCAGGTCTGCCATGGGATGAGCAGCGTTTCAAAACAGACGCGAGTTACAACCGATCTCTGGGAGAGGCCTATTTCGGCAGGCTGCTCCAGTCGTTTGATGGCTCGGAAGCATTGGCTGTTGCGGCCTACAACGCAGGGCCTGGGAAAGTACAGGAATGGGTCAAGCAAATCGGCGATCCCAGAAAAGGGGAAGTCAGTGAGGCCGAGTTCATTGAGCGTATTCCTTTCCGAGAAACGAAGGATTACACCCATAAGGTCATGAACAGTGCACGGAGCGAGGCACAGCCGACGTTCGGCCCGATCGCCCAGGCGATTGACGCACGCACCGACCTATCCGGGGAGCAGAAGCGTATCGCTATCGCAGATGCCCGCGACCGATTTACTTGGCAACAGGATCAGGTGAAGCAAGAGCATGTCCAAAACCAAGGGCAGGCCTGGGACTTCTTGTTGAAAGGGAATAAGTGGCAAGACATCGATGCGGATGTATGGGCGAAGCTGCCGGCGAAAGACCGAAAGCAACTCATGGGCTACCGTCCGAATCAGCAGACTGATCCTGAGGTGTATACCCATGCTAGGGATCTCATCGCTCAAGGCAACGAAGTCAACCTGCTCAACATGCGCGACAAACTGAGCAACGAGGATTTCACGCGCCTCACCGACCTGCAGATCAAACGGCTCACCGGCGGCCCCGCAGCAACAGCATCGATCTCTACGAGCACAGCCCTGTTTAACGACGCCCTGCGTAATGCAGGCATGCCTTCCAGCCCTAAGCCTGGATCAGCAGTAGCCAAGCAAGTGGCAACGGCACGCCGCTATGTGGACGACCAAATACGCGGCCTTGAAGCGCAACAGGCCAAAAAAGCCACCCATGAACAGGTGCAACAGATCGTGGATCACGCCTTCATCGAAGGAACGGTTGAAGGGTCGGGACTGTTCGGTTTATTCACCGACAAGCAACGCGCGTTTGAGAGGAAGCCTGGGGACAACGTTCGGGTCACGGACATCAAGCAGATTCCCGCAGATGAGCACGAGCAGATTACCGCGGCGCTTAAGCGCCACGGCCGCACTGCGAGTGATGCCGACATCCTCAACCTGTTCAATGAGGCCAACCAATGAGCCAGTACGACAACATCCTCGCCGGCAAAGAAGAACCTCAGGGCGCAGAGGCAAACAAGTACGACGTGGCCATCCAGCGCCAGCAGAGCAAGCCCAACCCCCGCACGGCTCTGAGCTACGTTGCTGACACCAACCCGGATGAGCAAGCCAGCATTCAACGCCTGGCCGAGCTGACAGGGCTCGCCCCCGACCTGGTTGTTCGCAACCGCAAGCAGGTTGAGCGGCAAGCCAAGCTGGCATCCGTGGACTACGACGCCCTGATTGAGCGAGCGCCAGCCACCAATCAGTTCCTGACTGACCCGGACAACGCCAGCGTAGCCCACGATGATATCGACGGGCTATCGAACGTCGAAGGCGCATTTGACAGCTTCGTCAAAGAGTCGGGACAGCAACATTCGACGAGCAAGGGCGACGCCTTGGATAGAGGTTTTGGTCAACTTGGCATAATCGGCGAGGCCGGCGCCAACATGTTGGACAAGGCGCTGTCTTCGGTCGGTGGCTTCTTTGTGAACGCGCTGGCGCCGCAGAGCGCACTGGATCGCAACGAGGGAGAAGTACCGAACTACACGGGGCGCACGGAAAGCAACATCACCAACACTGCCCAGGGGTACTTGGCGCTACCACGCGACCAACGCATTGCTTTTGCAGGGCAGATATTCGACAAAGCCCGGGCTGGTGGTGCTGGTGTGGGCGGCGCGGCAGGTGATACGGCCCTGTACGCATTGCGCAACCCTGGACTGATCGGCAGCGCACTGACTGAATCGTTACCAAGCCTTTTGGCGGGCGGGGTTGTAGGCGGGATTGCGGCGCAACCGGTGAAGAGCTTTGCCGTCAGTCGTCTTGCCGGTGCCTTCGCGCAGCGCGCTGCTGAAAAGGCCATCGTGGTCGGGGGCGTGAACTTTGGCGCAGGTATCGCCGGCGGTGCCGGCGAGAACCTGGCCGAAGGGCTCAAGAAAACCGGTGATTTAGATCAGGCTTACGCCTACAGCTTCAAGCGCACCCTGGCTGAAGCATCGATCAACGCGCTGGGTGGCATGG
>Ga0208635_100309_pt1 | contig 13319 bp, 8 predicted proteins | sample LakWasMe93_HOW11_2_FD_183915 | JGI IMG/M metagenome (GOLD analysis project Ga0208635, IMG submission 183915) | Freshwater sediment methanotrophic microbial communities from Lake Washington under simulated oxygen tension - Sediment Metagenome... | ecosystem: Environmental > Aquatic > Freshwater >...
CGACGGGCAGTCAGCGGGTCGATGACTTCGAAATTCTGCCGCTGAGCCTGCTCGACCGCCCACGCGTGGACGTGACCTTGCGCGTGTCCGGGTTCTTCCGTGATGCCTTTGCCAATCTGATCCGCCTGTTCGATGCGGCAGTGCAGGCAGTCGCTGCGCTGGATGAACCGGACGATCTCAATCCATTGGCGGCCAAGGTCCGCGCCGAACGCGAGGCGCTGCTGCAATCGGGCCTCGATGAAGAAGCGGCCAAACGGCAGGCCGGTTGGCGCATCTTCGGCGCCAAACCCGGTGCTTACGGTGCCGGCGTGCAAGGGGCAATCGATGGTCGTTTGTGGCAGAGCCGCGAAGACCTGGCCGAGGTTTACCTGAATTGGGGCGGCTACGCTTACGGCGGTGCCGACGAAGGCACGGCGGCCCGCGAGCAGTTCGCCCAGCGCCTGAGTCAGGTTCAGGCCGTGCTGCAAAATCAGGACAACCACGAGCATGATTTGCTCGACTCCAACGACTATTACCAGTTCCAGGGCGGTATGCTCGCGGCCGTGGAAAGCCTCAGCGGCGCAGCGGCGGCCAGTTACCATGGCGACCACAGCCAACCGGACTTGCCGAAAATCCGTACGTTGAAGGAAGAACTGAACCGGGTGATCCGCTCGCGGGCGGCCAATCCGAAGTGGATCGACGGCGTGAAGCGCCACGGCTACAAAGGTGCGTTTGAACTGGCGGCGACGGTCGATAACCTGTTCGCCTTCGACGCGACGACGCAGTTGATCGACGATCACCAATACGCGTTGCTGGCCGATGCCTATTTGCTGGACCCGGCGACCCGGGATTTTGTCCGCGAGCACAATCCCCATGCGTTGCGCGACATGACCGAACGGATGCTGGAAGCGCAGCAGCGGGGGATGTGGCAGGAACCCGGCGCCTATAAAGAAGCACTGGAAAACCTGCTGCTGGACATAGAAGAAGACACCTGACACACCGTAGATCCCCTGTAGGAGTGAGCCTGCTCGCGATAGCGTTGGGTCAGTCAATATTGATTTGCCTGACACACCGTTATCGCCGGCAAGCCGGTCTCGCTTCCACAGTTAGAAGCATTTCACCGACCATGACCGAGATTTGATAATGACCGACACCCCGCATTTCCCCTTATCCGCCGTGGTCGGCGCCGACGATCTCAAACTCGCCCTGTACCTCACCGCCATCGACCCGAAAATCGGCGGCGTGCTGATCGAAGGCCCGCGCGGCATGGCCAAGTCCACCCTGGCCCGAGGCCTCGCGGACCTGCTCGCCAGCGGTCAGTTCGTCACCTTGCCGCTGGGCGCCACCGAAGAACGCCTGGTCGGCACCCTCGACCTTGATGCTGCCCTGAGCGAAGGTCGTGCGCAGTTTTCGCCCGGCGTACTGGCCAAGGCTGACGGCGGCGTGCTCTACGTCGATGAAGTCAATCTGCTGCCCGATCACCTGGTGGACTTGCTGCTCGACGTCGCCGCCAGCGGCACCAACCTGATCGAGCGTGACGGCATTTCCCATCGGCATTCGGCAAAGTTCGTGTTGATTGGCACCATGAATCCGGAAGAGGGCGAGTTGCGTCCGCAACTGCTCGACCGGTTTGGCCTGAACGTCGCCCTCAGCGGTCATACCGCACCCGCCCAGCGTGGGCAGATCATCCGTCGGCGGCTGGATTTCGACAGCGATCCGCAACGCTTCTGCGCCGAGTGGGAAAGCCAGCAGCAGTCTTTGCGTGAGCGTTGCCAGACAGCGCGCAGCACACTGGCGAGCATTCCCTTGGACGATGAGGCGCTGGCACAGATTACCGAGCGCTGTTTCGCCGCCGGTGTCGATGGCCTGCGCGCCGATCTGGTCTGGCTGCGTGCCGCCCGTGCCCATGCGGCGTGGCGGGGGGCGCGCGCCATTGCCGAGGAAGATATCGATGCCGTTGCCGAGTTCGCCTTGCGCCATCGTCGTCGCGAACAGTCGCCACCGGCGCCGCAGCAGGCCCGGCAACCCGCCCCGCAACAATCCAGCCCGAGCGAAGGCCAGGGCCAATGGGGCGAAATGCCGGCGCAGGCGCTGCCGGTCGGCGCTCGACGTGAAGTGCCGAGCTGGCCAAAAAAGCCCTAGGCATTCGCCCTCGATCTGACGCGGGGGCGAATGCCAGGCCCCGCGCCGGACGGCTGGACCACGGCAAACAGGGTAAGCGTCATGCCGCCCGCAGCGGCTCGATCAATTGGCCCGGCACCTTGCTCAACGGCCGCCCGCGCCAACGCCAGGATGTGCTGTTTCAATTGCGCACTCGTTCGCCCCATGAGCTGTGGCTGGTGATCGTCGACGCCTCGGCCTCGACGCGCCGCCACCAGGCCTTGAGCGACGCCAAGGGGCTGTTGGCGCAGTTGTTCGACGACGCTTACCGCCAACGTGCGCACCTGGCGTTGCTGACGGCCAGCGGCCATGCGCCGAAGTGGCAAGTGCAAGGATTGAAAGCTTCCAGCGGGTTGCGCCACTGGCTCGATGGCCTTGGCGCGGGCGGCGGTACGCCGTTGCTGGCGGCACTGGGCGAAGCGGGGCGATGGCTCGCGGTCCGGCAAAAACGCTTTCCGGCGGAGCAGCAACGGTTGTTGCTGGTGACCGATGGGCGGTTGAAGGAGTGGTCGGGGTTGCCAGCGCTGGCGTGTCCGGGGCTGCTGATTGACATCGAGCGTGGGCCGATCCGGCTAGGGCGGGCGCGGCAGTTGGCAGCGGAGCTGCAAACGGATTATCGGCATATCGATGAGATGGTTTCAGGCTGAGTTATTTGGGTGTTTACTCTGCCCCCATCGCGAGCAGGCTCGCTCCCACAGGGGGGGCTATGTCGTTCGCAAATAATGTGTTCACTGTAGATCTAATGTGGGAGCGAGCCTGCTCGCGATGGCATCCATTTGGTTTTGGATAATCACGGCTTACCGGCATCCCTGCCCTATGCTCTGAAAGCAGCCATTCACAGGAGTGAAGCATGCGTGTTCTAGCCACAAACAGTCAGGACGATTTCCGCGTCAAAGCCTACGCCGGCACCAACGGCGTGCTGCTGGCCATGGACCTGGCCGAATCCCGCCGCAAGGGCCTGTTGGGTTTCGCCATCGAAAAACAGCAAGGCAGCAAGCCCTGGTTGTTCCTGTTCAATAGCCTGACGTTCCCCGGCAAGGCTCATACGTTCCCGCAGTTTCACGCCACCCCGAGCGACCTCGCGCCGTTGCAGAAATTTCGCTGGGCCGATTACGCGGTCAATCCGGGGATGACGATCCATTACCGAATCCACCTCGCCTATGGCAGCGCGGATGCACCGCAGCTGGGCGAATTTCTGGAGGTGACCGTCACGTCCGACAACGGCCTGCCGCACAATCAGAGTGTGATTTTCAACCGTGCGGTGGCCGCCAGCCAGGCATTCCAGCGCAAGTTTCCTGATCTCGACGCGTTGATCAGCGCCAACAAGAACCTGCCCATCGAAGCCTGGCCCGATGCGCCGCGCCAGTGGCTGGAAAACGGTTTGCTCGGGCGCTTGCTGGGGTTTATCGAACGGGCGCTGGATGATCAGTGGGCACTGGACATTGCCATTTACGAGTACGAGTTGCAGGTGATCGTCGATGCCGTCAACGCGGCGTTCGAACGGGGTGTGAAGGTTCGCGTGCTGTATCACGCACAACCCGACGATGACGACACCGTCATCAACCAGGCCAGCCTGGAAAAGATCCCGGCGGTGAACAAGCGCGGGCGTGTCACTCACAACATCTTCCACAACAAATACATAGTGCTGAGCCGGGTTGATGCCGCCGGGCAGCTTCAGCCAGAAGCGGTGCTGTGCGGCAGCACCAATTTCACGCCCAATGGCGTTTATCGCCAGGCCAACGTGGTGCATGTGCTGGACGACGCGCGCATCAGCGCCAGCTATCTGCAGACCTTCGAGCAAGTCTGGGCGACACCGGACGACGTCGGCGCCACCCGGCAATGGATCACGCAACACAACCCGATGGACCCGCAGCAACCGTTGTTCGCCGGGTTCTCACCGCGTTCGGGGCAGGGTGATTTGCGGGCGTTTGTCGAGATCATCAACGCCGCGAAAAAGGACGTGCTGTTTGTCACCGCGTTCGCCTTGCCCGACGACATACTCAACGCGCTGCTCGGCCAGCCCCACGACGACATTTTGCGTTACGGCCTGCAAAACACCGCCAGCCGCATCACCGGTTTTCACGCTGATCGCAGCGCCGAATTTGCCGCGACTGCGCTGCTCAACACCGGGCTGGAAGGTTGGCTTCGAGAGAACATGAAGGGCCAGAAGGGCAATTTGCTGGTGCACACCAAAGCCGTGGTCACCGACTTCACCAGCGACGCGCCGACGATCATCAGCGGCAGCCACAACCTCAGCGCTGCGGCCAGCAACGGCAACGACGAGAACTACCTGATCGTGCGCGGCGATACCGATCTGGCTGATCGTTATGGTTTGGAGTTGCTGCGGTTCTACGAGCATTACCGCTTTCGCTACTTCGCGAAGAAACTTGCGCTCAAACAGGTGCAGCCGTTGAAGGTGGATGACAGCTGGACTGATGATTATTACCTGGCGGGGGATTTGAGGCAGCTGTCGCGACTGCGATTCTCCGGACGGTAAAACAGTGAATTTAATGGCCCCATCGCGAGCAGGCTCACTCCTACAAGGGATTTGTGCGCGCCACCGATCACTGTGGGAGCGAGCCTGCTCGCGATGGGGGCGACGCGGTCTTCCCGCGTCAGCAGAATAAGTTAGTCCGCACCAACTCGATCACTTCCTCCTCTAAGCCCCCGCCCGATTACTTCCCCATCGCCTGTCGGTACTGCCGCGTACGCCGGCCAATGTACAAACGGTCAAGGATCAGCGCCCAGACCGCCGACACCTCAGGCCGGGGCTTGCGCCCACGGCTCAGGCGCTGGAGCTGGAATTTCACCACAGCCATGCTCGCCAGCGCGGCCAACGGCTTGCGTTTCCAGCGGATCGGCGGCAGTTGCGGATGGCTGTTCCGGCCTTCGCGCCAGTGTTTGACCAACTGCGGTTCGAGGGCCAACGCCGTGCCGATGCCGGCCATGGCGATGCCGCTGTCGAGCACCTGTTCGACGATCGCCAAACGCCGAATCCCGCCGGTCACCATCACCGGCATACGCGCCACGCTCGCCAGTTCGCCGGCCATTTCCAGAAAGTACGCTTCCCGCGCCAGGGTCCGGCCATCGCGTGCCTCGCCCTGCATGGCCGGTGCCTCGTAGCTGCCGCCCGACAACTCAAGCAAATCGATCGGCTGATCGTTGAGCCACTGGATCACTTGGCGGGCATCGTCGGCGTCGAAGCCTCCGCGCTGGAAGTCGGCCGAGTTGAGTTTTACCGAGACGCAGAATTTCGGTGATACGGCCTGGCGAACGGCGCTGATCACGTCGAGCAACAAGCGTGCGCGATTCTCCAGGGATCCGCCCCAGCGGTCGGTGCGGCGATTGGTCAATGGCGACAGGAACTGGCTGATCAGGTAACCGTGTGCCGCATGAATCTGCACGCCGGTGAAGCCGGCCTTTTCGGCGAGGGCAGCGCTGGTGGCGAAGCGCGTGATTACCTCGGCGATATCGTCTTCGGACATCGGTTTGGGTTCGGCAAACATCTTGGAAAATGAACCGAGATCCAGTGCCACTGCCGAGGGCGCCCACGCTTGCTGACCGAGGTTGGCCATGGTCTGGCGCCCCGGATGATTGAGCTGCACCCAGAATTGCGCGCCACCGGAGCGGCCAATCGTTGCCCATTGGCGAAAGCGTTCCATGTCGCGTTCATCTTCCAGCACCACGCCACCGGGGCCGGTCATGGCGCGGCGGTCGATCATCACATTGCCCGTCAGCAACAACCCGGCTTCGCCCCCGGCCCAGGCCTGGTACAAGCGAAACAGAGCATCGGACGGCGCCTGCCCGGTGTCGGCAAGGTTCTCTTCCATCGCCGCTTTGGCAATGCGATTGCCGATTGTCTGGCCGTTGGGCAAATTCAACGCTTGGAAGGGCGACATGCTTGACTCCTCATCAGTGGAGAACAGAGGCTAAGCTTAAAGCTAACTTTAATGTCAAGCAGGAAAACGAGACCGGGATGAAGATTGGTGAATTGGTTCTGGCGCCGTTCAAGCCTTCGCGCTGATGGCGGCAGCCGATGGGGCGGGAATCGGATTGCGCATCAGCGTGCCCACCACCAACGCCCCCAGCAATGCGAGTAATCCGGCGACCAATAACAAGAGACTGAAGCCGCCGACGAACGCCTGTCGGGCCAACGGTTCGACCACGCTGCGTGCGGCTTCCGGCAACAGGTCCAGCGCTGCCGGCATGTCACCGGCCACCACCCGTGACGCGATGCCTTGGGTCTGGGCGAGCCATTGCGCGCCTTGTGCCGACAAACCTGCGCGCAACAACTGTTCGGCATGGCTGGACAGCAACGCACCGTACACGCCGATGGCCAGCACGATCGCACTGAAACGCATGGTGGTGCTCATGCCCGAGGCCATCCCGGTGCGTTCCCTGGGCACGCAGGCCATGATGTTTTTCTGCGTGTCGCCATTGAGCAGCCCGGCCCCCGCGCCGGTGACGGCAATCGCCAGGGCAAAAGGCAGGTAACCGCCGCTGCTGACCGCCCAGGCACTGAGCAGATTACCGCTGCCGACCAGGGTCAAACCGGTCGCCATCAACGTGGCCGGGGCAAACCGACTGGCCAGGCGCACACCGATACGCGGGCAAATCAACATGGTCAGGGCAAACGGCAACATGCCCAGTCCCGAGGCGATGGCCGAGAAACCCAGGCCGTTTTGCAGATAAAACGGCAGCAACGTCATCATCACTTGCGCGCAACCGGCGTAGGCAAACATGCCCAGCAGCGCGCCGATGAAGCGCGGGTGTTTGAACAATTGCAGGTCGACCATCGGCCGCCGCTGCATCCGCTCGATCACGACGAACAACCCCAGTAACAGCGCGCCGCCGATCAGTCGGGCGTAAGTGATCGGGTTGTTCCAGCCGATCCGGTTGGCTTCGATCAGGCCCCAGATCAGGCACAGCAAACTGCCACTGAACGCCAGGCTGCCCCACGGATCGAGGCGTGCGGATTGAGGGTCGCGGGATTCCGGCACCGCACGCCAGACCATGACCATCAGGAACAGGCCCACCGGCAAATTGAGGTAGAAGATCCAGCGCCAGCCAATGAATTCAGTGATCAGCCCGCCGACGGTCGGCGCGGCGGTCATCGCCACGCCCATGCACGCGCCCCAGAACGCCCAGGCCTTGGCTCGTTCCACTTCATCGTGAAACGTATGGCCGATAGAGGCCAGGGCCGAAGTCAGCAGCAACGCCGCGCCGACCCCCTTGATCGCCCGTGCGATGTCGAGGAACAACGCGTTGGGCGCAGCACCGCAACCGATAGACGCCAGAATGAAAATGCCCAGGCCACAGAGCAGGGTTTTCTGCCGGCCGAAGCGGTCGGCGATGCTGCCCGCCGGCAGCAACAGGGCGGCGAAGGCGAGCATGTAGGCGCTGACCACCCATTCGATATCGGCAAAATTGGCGCCCAGGTCCCGGGCGATCGTCGGCAGGGTGACGGCGACGATGTTGGTGTCGAGGACGATCAACGAACACACGCCAGAGGCGGTCAGCAATGTTAGGCGCGGATTGACGCGACTCATGAGCGGATTGCCTTTTGCACAAGGCTGCTTTCTGTAACGGCGAAAAGGGGTTTGACGTACATGCTGTGGGCTCTCTACTGTGATTGCCGAATGAGCTTATCGCGACCGCTTGCCGGCTTCGTTAGCCGAAAACCGGCACTTCATTACCTTTGAGCTAATGCGCCCATGGACATACGGCATTTCCGCTACTTTCTGGCCGTTGCCCGGCAAGGCAACTTCACACGTGCTGCCGAACAACTCGGTATCGCACCGCCGACCTTGACTCGACAGATCCAGGACATGGAGAACGAACTCGGTACGCGACTGTTCGTGCGCCAGACCCGTGAAGTCAGCCTGACCGAAGCCGGCGCCGCACTGCTGATCGAAGCCGAGGCGACGGTGCGGCAATTCGAGTACGCCCAACGCAACGCCCAGCGCGCCGGGCGAGGGGATATCGGTCATATCGAGCTGGGTTACGTGGCCTCTGCGGTGTACTCGGGCCTGCTGCAAAAGCAGGTGCAGGCGTTCAGTCGCGAATGCCCGGACGTCAGCCTCAACGTGCGCGAAAGCCCGATGGCGAGTTTGCCGGCGATGGTGCTCGAAGGCCGGTTCGATATCGGTTATGTGCGTTCACCCATGACGTTGCCCGAGGGGCTGGAAGCCATTCGCCTCGACGCGGAAGGTTTTGTGCTGGCGCTGTCGAGCGAGTTGTGGCTGTGCCGTTTGAGCGAGATCGGCCCGGAGCATTTGCAGGGCGAGACGTTCATCCTGCCGGAGCAGATCAGCGGCACCTTGCAAGTCGCCGCCGAGGGCGGGTTTGCGCCGAAACTCGGGGCGCAACCCGGCGGGCTGGTGGCGGTGCTGGCGCTGGTGTCGCTGGGGCAGGGCGTGGCGGTGGTGCCGGAGTCGGTGGTCGGGCACGTCGGGTTGCCCGGTGTGGTTTACCGCTCGATCAAAGGGTGTGAGGCGAGCTCGTGGTTGTCGTTGGTTTATCGGCGGTTTGAGAAGTCAGCGGCGGTGGTGCGGTATATCGAGCGGGTAAAAAACCGTTAAAAGATCGCAGCCTTCGGCAGCTCCTACAGTCGTTCGACGATGTTCTGTAGGAGCTGCCGAAGGCTGCGATCTTTTGACCTTCTACAGATTTTGTAATGATTTCTGGCTGTAGGAAAAGTCGCTTTCACCTGTACGCTCCAAGGCCTTTTTCCTTTCAGGACTTGCATGAACACCCTCTCGGAGCCCCCCGGTTATCCTTCCTCTCGGCGCCATCGTGCGCGCCTGATACACGCGAAACACCCGGTCTTTCGCCTTCCGAACACCCTTGTCATTGCAGCTCAACGGCCTCTGCGCCGCGCCTTGCCGTGCCCGGCATTCTGAATTCACTGAAGAGATCGAGACGTTTTTATGGAATGGATAGCTGACCCCACCGCGTGGCTGGGCCTGTTGACGTTGATCGTGCTGGAGCTGGTGCTCGGCATCGACAACCTGGTGTTTATCGCGATCCTGGCGGACAAACTGCCGCCCGAGCAGCGTGACCGTGCGCGAATCATCGGTTTGTCCCTGGCCTTGCTGATGCGCCTGGGCCTGCTGGCGAGTATTTCCTGGTTGGTGACCCTGACCCAGCCGCTGTTCGAGGTGTTCGAGCACAGTTTCTCCGGCCGTGACCTGATCATGTTGTTCGGTGGTGTGTTCCTGTTGTTCAAGGCGACGATGGAATTGCACGAGCGACTTGAAGGCCATGTCGGCCAGCGCTCGTCCAACACGGCTTACGCGCTGTTCTGGCCGATCGTCGCGCAGATCGTGGTGCTCGACGCGGTGTTCTCCCTCGACGCGGTGATTACCGCCGTGGGCATGGTCGATGAGCTGGCGGTCATGATGATCGCGGTGATCATCTCCATCGGCCTGATGATTGTCGCCAGCAAGCCGCTGACCCGTTTCGTCAACGCACACCCGACGGTGATCATGCTGTGCCTGGGCTTCCTGATGATGATCGGCTTCGCGCTGACCGCTGAAGGCCTGGGCTTCCATATTCCGAAGGGCTACCTGTACGCGGCCATTGGTTTTTCGATCCTGATCGAGCTGTTCAACCAGATTGCCCGGGCGCGCCGCAAAAAGTCCATGCAGGGCCTGCGACCGATGCGCGAGCGCACGGCCCACGCGGTCTTGCGTTTGCTGGGTGGTCGCAAACTGGCGGTGGAAGAGGTCGGCGAAGAGATTGCCGACATGCTCGACAACGGCGAGGCGCCGGGCGAAGAGCTGTTCGACCGTCGCGAGCGGGTGATGATCAGCGGCGTGCTGCAACTGGCCGAGCGCCCGATTCGCACGTTGATGACGGTCCGCGCCGACGTCGATCACATCGACCTGTCCGACGACGCAGAAGCCATTCGTACACGGCTGATGCATTCGTCCTACTCGCGCCTGCCGTTGATACGCGACGGTGCAGTGGATGAGCCGCTGGGCTTTGTGCACAAGAAGGAATTGCTCAAGGAATACCTGGCCGGCAACGAGCCGGACCTTGAGCATCTGGCGCGCAAGACCATCAACTTGCTGGACAGTTATTCGATCCTCAATGCCCTGGAACAGATGCGCCAGGCCTCGACGCACATCGCCTTTGTGGTCAATGAGTTCGGTGACTTCGTTGGCGTGCTGACCATGACCGACATTCTCGAATCGATTGCCGGTGAGTTGCCCGACGCCAGCGAAATCGAGGGGCCGGACGTGGTGGAAGAGCCGGGCGGGTTCAGGGTCAATGGTGCATTGAACCTGATGCGGGTTCGCCAGCGTACCGGGTTCGCCGTAGAGCCGACCGAGGACTATCAGACCTTGGCGGGGCTAGTGATGAGCATGCTGGATCGACTGCCGATGATTGGCGACAGCCATGAGTGGGAAGGCTGGCGCATGACGGTGATGGCGGTTGAGGAGCGGCGGGTGACGCGGGTGTTTCTGACGCGGATTGGCGGGTGATTATTCGCTGACCTGACGCTTGCGTTGGTTGTCGATAATTACCTTGCCCCACGGTCGATAACGCAGGGAAAACACCGCCGTCGGATGGCAACCTGCCGACGTGGCGTCGGGGGTGGCCGGCTCCCCGCGAAACGGTTGGCCCTCGGCGCTGACTTGCCGGAACGCTTCGCGCACGAAACCGACCGGGCAGGGCAGTGCGCTGGCGTAGCCGTTGCGCACCAGTGACGGCAATCGCCCGGTGCCCGCGCCGTCCTGCCACCACACGTTAACACCCGCGCTCGCCAGTCCACCTAGCCACTGGCCGTTTACCTGTGGCGCAAGTTTGCCGGCCGTGAAGGCGCTGACGTGCAGCGGTGCGTCCAGTTTGCCGGCGAAATCCTTGAGTTGGCGCTGCAGGGTTTGCCGTCGCTCCACCGCCAGGAAGTGAAAGTCGTCGAGTTCCATCGGCAGGTACCAACCGCTCACCGGCAGCTTCCAGTCCTGGCGCAGCCGGTGTTGCTGAGCCAGCGACTGTCCGAGTTGCGCCTGCCAATAAGCCGCGAGCCCGGCGCTGTCCAGCTCATCGATGCGCTGGTAATAGGCCGGGTCCATGCTCAGGCCCAGCACCAGTTTCAGGCCCTGTTCATGGGCCAGATTCAAACTGCTGGCGAGCCAGCCCTCGGCGCCACCGAAGTTGGAATCACCGTACGCCGTCCATTGCACGATGACGGTGTGTACGCCGTTTTTGGCGGTGTCCTGCCAGATCCGTTGCCATTGCGCCTGGCTCAAACCGGCGTCGACGTTCAGGGGTTGGTAAAAAATCCGCTCATCGGCGCGGGCCATTGTGCTGCTCATTAACAGGCAAAGAACAAGGAGAAAACGCGTCATCAGAAATTCAACTCCACACCCAGCAACACACCGTTGCCGCCTTCATACAGGTTGCCGCTCAGGGATTGCTGATACTCGGTACGAACCGTCAGGTGCGCACGGTAAGCATTGTAGATGTCGTCGTCGAACCACCATTGCCAGCGCAGGCCGATACCGGTGCGCAGGTCCTGGCGCCAGTCATTGTTCGGGTCCTGGTTGGCGAACTCGAGAAAGCCGTATGGCATGACGGTTTGCGCGCCGTTGAACGGCAGTTTCCAGGTGTGACCTTGCTGGAAACGCGACAGCCATTGGTGATCACCGGCCTTGGTCCACCACGCAGCGTCGAGGTAGAGGAAGCGTTCTTCCCAATCATTTTCATCGATGCGCCAATCGTTGCGGAACCGTCCCTGATCAAGAAACGAGGCTGTGGCGCGCAGCAGGTAATCGGTGCTGGTGTGACCGTCCTGGCGGTGATCGTTGAACTGATCAGCGAGTTTTTCAGGAATCAGCAATTGACCCAGGCTAATGTGCTGATTGTCGTTGCCATCGAACGAGCTCTGCTTGTAGAGCTCGCCGTAGAAGTTGATGTTCGCCGTGCCCCAGGGCTTGTAACGCAGACCCACGCCGGTGCCGAGGGATTCGCCGTAACTCGACCGGCCCCGACCACCAAGCAGTACGCGACCGTAAACCGACAACGTGCTGCCAGCGCGACTCGGCTCTTCACCGAGCGCATGGTCCCAGATCGCCACTTGCACGTTCTGTGAGGTGGCGCGTCGTGAGGTATCGCGCAGGGTGCCGTTGGGGCGGAAGCTGTCGTTGGTCGAGACGCCGGCCGGTGACCAGGTGCTGGCCAGCGTGCGGCTGTCGCGACGGGACAGCGTTTCATGAGCGCGGCGTTGGCGATAACGCCTGGCTTCCATGCTGGCCTTCTCATCGTCGTCGGCCACCGGGTGCTGTTCCAGATCAATGATCCGACGCAACTCCTTGCGCGCTGCCGCGCTGTTTTCGACTTCGTCATAACGCAGCGCCAGGGTTTCACCGAGGCGATAGTCTTCCGGAAAATCCCGGGTGGCACTTTGCAGATAAGGGATGGCGTGGACGCGCTGTTCCCGGGTGTCGGCCCCCGCCAGACGCATGCCGTAATCGGCGCGATAGCGCGGGTTGTCCGGTTCGCGACGCACGGCTTCGGCGAGCCACGCAGTGCTTTGTTCCCGTTCGCCGGCCTTTTGCGCGGTGACCGACGCTGCGTAGAAATGCCCGGCATCCGGAGCCTGCTGCAAGGCTGATCGCTGACGTTGCAATGCTTTGACATGATCGCCGTGCGCGTCGGCAATCGCCGCGCCCAGCGCCCATTCATTGGCCCCCCGGGCGCGACTGTGTTGCCAGTAACGTTCTGCGAGCTGCGTGTCGCCTGCGGTGAGGGCGCTGCGGCTGGCCGTCAGTTTGGCGTTATCGCTCAACTCAGCCTCCGGCAGGCTGCGCCAGATGGCCAGGGCGCCCGCCGAATCCCCAGACGCTTCCAGCGCATACGCCAGTGGCAGACGACTGCCACGGTCGCCGAGTTTTTCCGCGGTCTGGTAGTAGAAGACGGCTTCACCCGGCCGGCCCGGCATCGCGCAACGGCCCAGGGCTCGATAGTCGCCTGCGACCTGCGGGTGGTCGCCAATGGCTTGTTGCACCGCATCGCACTGACCTTTCTCGGCCAGTTGCGCCAGCAGTTGGCCGCGTGTGGCGGGATCGACGCGATTGAGCAGCGACACCATGCGTTTCTGCTGCGCCGGGGTCGGCGTCGACGAGGCATAGAGCCCCGCCAGCCGTTGCAGCAGGGCAACGGGCAACTTGCCG
>Ga0208635_100312_pt1 | contig 13283 bp, 10 predicted proteins | sample LakWasMe93_HOW11_2_FD_183915 | JGI IMG/M metagenome (GOLD analysis project Ga0208635, IMG submission 183915) | Freshwater sediment methanotrophic microbial communities from Lake Washington under simulated oxygen tension - Sediment Metagenome... | ecosystem: Environmental > Aquatic > Freshwater >...
ATCATGGCTCATCCCTGTGGTTTTCTTATTTCTAATCGTTGTTTATCTAATCACACATGACGTTCGCACTATTGTTACCTTATTGATTTTTACCTCACCAGCAGAATTAGGACTGGCAACACCATTGGTGATGATAGCCGCCATTGCGCGTGCTGCTCGTCATGGTGTTTTAGTTAAAGGCGGTCTTTATTTAGAGTCTTTGGCAAAAGTAGATGTAATGGTCTTTGACAAAACAGGGACTCTGACAGCAAACATGCCAGAAGTAGTTCGGGTTGAGGTAAGCGATAAGAGATTCACTGAAATGGAACTTGTAAGTTTGGCCGCTGGTGCTGACCGCCGCTCTGCGCATCCATTAGCCAAAGCTGTCCTGGATTATGCAGCACTTAAACAGACCAGTGTTCCAGAACCTGACAAATATGAACAGGTGCAAGGACGAGGCGTAATAGCAATCGTCTCTGGGCGCTCCGTTCTTGTAGGCAATGCTGCATTATTGCTTGAGCATGGCATAGGACTTAATGCGGCAATTGAAAGCGGCGGGCAAACGCCAGTTCATATTGCAATTGATGGACAATTTGCGGGAGTCATCTATATAGCCGATATGTTGCGATCAGGTGCGCGTGAAGCGTTATTAAAATTAAAAGAAACGGGCGTAAAGCGCATAGTTATGTTGACTGGGGACAATGAAGCTACTGCAAAATCTATAGCTAAAGAATTAGGTGTGGATGAAGTACGCGCCAACCTAATGCCTGAAGATAAAGTGACTGCCATCGAAGAATTAAAGAAGCAAGGCTATCATGTGGCTATGATTGGTGACGGCATCAACGATGCGCCTGCTCTGGCTAGAGCAGATGTTGGTATTGCGATGGGCGGCGGTGGCACGCAAGCTGCATTAGAGGCGGCTGATATTGTGCTGATGACAGATGATTTATCAAAGATCGTAATTGCCCGTGCAATTGCCCGACGCGCTTATCGCACTATTCAAGAAAATTTATTTGTGGGCGTTGGTGTAGTTCATATCCTAGGTATTACAGCAGCGCTGATGGGTTGGATTGGGCCTATAGAAGCAGCATTGCTGCATCTAGGACCAGATGTTTTAGTGTTTGTAAATTCTGTGAAATTGCTGCGAGTTAGGATAGATGGGACATAATTTATTTATGAGCGCCTTATATTTAGCATAGATGATTTAATGGGCAATCAATTAACATGAATGTCCGCTATGCGGTTAACACGTCTTCGGCATATTAGCGGACGAAGCTGCCGTTTATTTTAGGTTTCCAGTCTTCAATAATCGGCTCATTGCAGACATTGGTAACTAACGATTTGTAGTATAACCTTTCAATCTCTACAACCCTTGTTCTAAGGCCGTTTGATTGGATCCAGATTCAAAACGCGAATTCGATCAGCAAATGTCGCAGCAGATAATTCACCTACACGGCGGCCAACTAATACTCCTTTTTCATTAAAAAATAGTGTAGTTGGGTAAGCTGGTGAAGCTGTCTTCTGGGACATTTGCATTTCTGAATCCAAAAGTACATTTACGAGCTTCAGGTTTTCCTGCTCTAGGTAACTTCTTACAATACTTTCTGACTCTCCTTGGTTCACAAATATAAATTCAATATTTGGATTACGCTGTTGAGTGTCTCTTAGTACAGGCATTTCTTTACGACAGGGAGCGCACCAGGTCGCCCATAAGTTGACCACCATAGGCTTCCCACTTAGCTTATCAAGATGCATTACTCCTCCTTCCAGACGTGGCAATGCAACGTCTGGCATCAGGATCGGGGGGGCTGCATCATTCATAGTATATAACGTGGCCCCAGACCAAATAACGCTTCCGGCAAGTATGGCTAGCAATAATGGTTTGCGAATTTCCTTTTTTCTCCATCCCATTAAAATTGCTAAAATAAATGCTGAAAAAAATCCAACCGGGGTAATAAAACCGCCATCGCGGATATCGATGATAGTCCAGGGCGCCATCCTGTATGAATCAAAATAAATCAGTACGAATGCAACTCGCGCTGTGAATAATCCTACATACAACATTTTCCAAAGGGATGGCTCAATATCAACTGCACTTTTTCGGCATGCCCACTTTCCTACTGCTATGCTGAATATCAGAGAAAGTAAAAGCACTAGCGGCTCGGTGGGTAGTGCTAGAGGTCCAACATTAATAGTTTCTGTCGTCAATGGTCAACTGCCTTTCTAAAAAAAATCCTGCGCTTCTGAACCCGAAGGGATAGCAGTTTTATTCTCTGGGATGTTTCATAACTTCTACCCAATCAAATCTCTAGGCATCTATCCATTAAGCATTAGGCATTTCAGTAACTATTTAGTAGCTACAAAAAACTTATTGTACAGGATAGTAACAATTTGCTTGTAATAAAATGTACCGAGCTGTAACATCTGTCTAAAGTTAAGGAGAAGATATGAACAAAGCGGTAATAAAACCAATACGTAAATTAATACAAGGAACGATTGCCCAGGCCAAAATCCTTGATGCTGTAGATGATTTATTTTATAGAGAGGGCGCTCGGATGGTCGGTGTAGACACAGTTGCAAGTCATGCCGGTGTAAACAAGATGTGTCTCTACCGTCACTTCGAGTCCAAAGAGAAATTGGTGCTGCGCTATTTAGAACGACGGGCTCAACGCTCATGGGACAATATAGAAGCTAGCTTGGCCAAGCAGCCGAATGAGCCCCGAATGCAGCTTCTACAATTCTTCAAAGATGCTACTGAGCGTACGCAACAACCGAGTTACCGAGGCTGTGCATTTATCAATATTGCTACCGAATTCCCTGACAGAAATCACCCTTCGCGAAAATTAGTAGCCGATCACAAGGAAAAGTTGTTAGCCAGATTGCAGGAACTAGCCACTCAGGCTGGAGCAACTGATCCCAAGGCCTTGGCTCATGCACTCGCATTAATGTTCGAAGGTGCTTGCGCTGCGAGTCAGACTTATCCACTAGGGCATCCTATCCTTACTACATTGCAAAACGTAGTTGAAACTTTGGTGGATAGTGCTTGTTCAACAAATCACAAATGCGATGAGCAATGAATAAGCTTTGGCTCATTTGCTAGACCAGTAAATTTAGTGAATTTCTGCAGAACGAAATTTTGTTGTTTATCGCATTAATAATAGATTGTGAACTTCTATGATAGGAATTGTAAGAATTGCTCTAAAGCGACCTTATACCTTTGTCGTGATGGCGCTACTTATGCTTATCATGGGTACGCTGGTTGCATTACGCACGCCGGTCGACATCTTTCCCGAGATCAAGATCCCGGTCATTGCCGTGGCTTGGCAGTACAATGGACTGCCGCCGGATGAAATGGTGGGGCGCATCACCACGCTCTATGAGCGAGTGCTCACGACTACCGTCAACGATATAGAACACATCGAGGCCAATTCCTATACGGGCTTCGGCATCGTCAAGATTTTCTTCCAGCCTGATGTCGATATTGCCACGGCCAATGCACAGGTAACAGCGGTCTCTCAAGTAGTAACGCGGCAAATGCCAGCAGGTACGACACCGCCATTCATCATCAACTATAGCGCCTCAACCGTGCCTATTCTGCAGGTTGCGCTATCTGGCAAAGGAATGTCAGAGCAAAACTTGGCAGACATTGGATTAAACGTTATTCGCACACGTTTGGTTTCAGTCCCTGGTGCTGCGATTCCTTATCCCTTCGGTGGCAAGGCACGCCAAGTGCAGATTGACCTCGATCCAGCAGCTATTCAGGCCCGAGGCTTGTCGGCTCAAGATATCGCCAATGCACTGGCAGCTCAAAACCTTATTTTGCCTGTTGGCACGCAAAAGATAGGTGGCTATGAATATACCTTGCGTCTGAACAATTCTCCTTCTTCGATCGAAGAGTTGAACAACTTGCCAATTAAATTTATAAATGGAGCCACTGTCTACATGCGCGACGTGGCGCATGTACGTGATGGTAATCCACCGCAGACCAATATTGTGCATGTGGATGGTGCTCGCTCGGTGTTGATATCTGTGCTTAAAAATGGAGCTACCTCTACCTTAGACATTGTGTCAGGTATTAAAGCTAAGCTGCAGGAAATTAAGCCATCGCTTCCTAAAAATTTAACTGTATCACCCATAAATGATCAGTCATTATTCGTGCGAGCAGCAATACACAGCTTAGCGTTTGAAGGCGTACTAGCGGCAGCGCTGACCAGCCTAATGATTTTGTTATTCTTAGGGAGTTGGCGTTCCACGGTAATCATCGCAATATCTATCCCCCTATCAATAATGGGCGCTTTACTTGCACTCGCAGCAACAGGTCAAACATTAAATATTATGACCCTGGGGGGACTTGCACTGGCGGTTGGAATTCTTGTTGATGACGCGACGGTTACCATAGAAAATATAAATTGGCATCTAGAACAGGGTAAGGGTGTTGAAACGGCAATTATGGATGGCGCAGCGCAGATTGTGACACCTGCATTTGTCTCCTTGCTCTGTATCTGCATCGTATTTGTACCCATGTTTTTCCTTGATGGCGTCTCGCGTTTCTTATTTGTGCCGATGGCCATGGCCGTTATGTTTGCTATGGTCAGCTCGTTCATCCTGTCACGCACTCTTGTGCCCACCATGGCCAATTATTTGCTGAAAACACATGCGTCGCACATTGACATGCAAGGTACGAAAAATGTCACATCTAAATCATCAAATCCATTAGTCCATTTCCAACGCCGTTTTGAAAAAAGCTTCGAGCGTTTCCGTTTTGGTTACAAGGATTTGTTAGTACTTGCAATGAACCACCGGTATATATTCATAGCAAGTTTCATGGCTTTAGTGATGCTAACGTTTGCGCTCATACCATTTCTAGGCCGCAATTTCTTCCCTTCCGTGGATGGAGGTCAGATTCTGATGCATGTGCGTGCACCCGTTGGTACACGTGTAGAAGAAACAGCCTCACACTTTGCACTTATTCAAACCGCCATTAAAAAAGTGATTCCAGAGCATCAAATTGAAACGATAGTCGACAATATCGGAGTTCCTGTGAGTAGTATTAACATGGTTTATAACAACACTGGGCTCATAGGTACGCAGGACGGCGATATTAATATTGCATTAAAGAAAGGGCACCGCCCAACCGCCGAATATGTCCGTGAACTACGTGAGCGCCTGCCACATCAGTTTCCGGGAACGACTTTTTCATTTCCACCGGCCGACATAGTGAGTCAGATCCTAAACTTCGGCTCGCCAGCGCCAATTGATTTACAAATCCGTGGCGGCAAGCTCGATGCTAATTTTGACTATGCCAACAAGCTGTTAACCAAGATCCGAAATGTCCCAGGCGTGGCAGATGCTCGCATTCAACAATCTCGCCAAAGTCCGCTGTTCAATATTAATCTGGATCGTACGCGCGCTCATGAAATGGGCGTGACTATGCGTGATGTGACCAACAGCTTAGTTGTCAACATGGCCGGCAGTTCGCAGGTGGCGCCCACTTTCTGGCTAGACCCCTCCAGCGGCGTGTCGTATCCCATAGTCATGCAAACCCCGCAGTATCGGCTAGATTCGCTAGAGGCCCTAGCCAACCTGCCTGTCAGTGGTCCGGAAAGTAAGACTGAGCAAACACTTGGTGGACTGGCCACTTTTCAGCGTGGGAACGGTAATGCAGTAGTCAGCCAGTACAATATTCAATCCATGGTTCAAATCTATGCCACCACTCAGGGTAGGGATCTTGGCGGTGTCGCTAAAGACATCCGCCAAATCATTAATGAAACAGCGGAACAGGTCCCTAAAGGCGCAAAAGTTGAACTGATGGGTCAAGTTAAGACCATGGACAGTGCATTTTCTGGCCTATTGTTTGGCTTGCTCGGCGCCATTGTGCTGATTTATTTACTGATAGTGGTCAATTTCCAATCGTGGAGCGATCCGTTCGTTATTATCTCGGCCTTGCCGGCGGCGCTTGCAGGCATTGTATGGATGCTTTTTGTGACCTACACGCCTCTGTCCGTGCCAGCGCTGACAGGAGCCATCATGTGCATGGGCGTCGCTACGGCCAATAGCGTGCTTGTCATCACCTTTGCACGCGAGCGTCTCGAACATTTGGGCGATGCAACGGCGGCGGCTATTGAGGCTGGATTCGTACGATTCCGCCCCGTTCTAATGACAGCACTCTCAATGATAATAGGCATGGCACCTATGGCATTTGGATTTGGCGAAGGCGGCGAACAAAATGCACCACTGGGTCGCGCCGTAATTGGAGGCCTTATTTTTTCCACTATCGCCACCCTAATTTTTGTTCCTGTCGTATTCAGCATTATTCACCGGCAGCACATTAAAAAACCTGCACAACACAATGCAATAAATAATATCGGAGATTTAAATGCAGTCTGATCAAATCGCGTTACGCAGGAACTATCGCACTTTACGTTTTGTAGGCTTAGCAGTTTTAATTGCTGCCGTAGCCATCGTAGTAAATGGTGTCATAACCCGTGCAGATAGCAATGAAAATCTCAAGCATTGGACCGACGAGCAAGCTATTTCGAGCGTTAGTGTCATTTCTCCCAATAAAAAGGGAAACATTATTACACTTGATTTACCTGGCCGCTTCGAGGCCTATGCCCGCGCTCCCATCTACGCCCGCGTCAACGGCTATCTTATGAGCTGGAAAGTTGATATAGGCGGACCCGTGAAAGCAGGACAACTATTAGGAGAGATTGGAACTCCCGACATTGACCAACAATTACTACAGACGCGTGCCGACCTCGCTAGTGCTGAGGCAAATGCCGACCTTAGCGCAAAGACTGCAAAACGCTGGCAGGCTATGCTTATTTCAGATTCAGTTTCACGTCAAGAAGTAGACGACAAGGTTGGCGACCTTGCCACAAAAGAAGCAAGCGTCAAAGCAGCTCAAGCGAATGTAGACCGACTACTCGCCACCAAGAGCTTTGCACGCATCGTTGCGCCGTTCGATGGTATTGTTACTGCACGCTCGACTGATACAGGTGCGCTTATAAACGCAGGCAGTGGCGGACCCGCTTTGTTCGAGGTGTCCGATACGCATAAGTTGCGCCTTTATGTAAAAGTACCTCAAAGTTATGCAGCTAGCATCAATATAGGCAGTAAAGCAGACATAACAGTGCCCGAACATCCAGGGAAAACTTACACTGCGACTGTTGAATCCACATCACGCGCAGTTGACGTCGCCTCAGGAACAACCCTGATTCAGCTTTTGGTTAACAATACTGCTGACGAACTGTTGCTGGGTAGCTTTGCTAATGTCCGGTTGCATCTACCTAGCAACTTAACAGCGCTTAACATTCCTGCTAACACACTCATCTTCGACCAATACGGCCTTCGCGTTGCCACGGTTGATTCCGATAACAAGGTGCATCTCAAAAAGGTAATTATTGCTCGTGACTTTGGTAAAACGATTGAACTCAGCTCAGGCGTTGAAGCTGGGGATCGCCTGATTGAAAGCCCACCTGATGGTGTGGTCGATGGCACGCTGGTCCGTATAGTGGATCGCAATCGAAAAGAGGCTAACGCTTCAACCACTCTCAAGAAAAACATTTGATGATTATAAAAGTAAAAACTATTACGGCACTAGGGCTGGCTTCTTTGTTCATAGGCTGTTCGATGGCACCGCCGCTCGTGAAACCGGAGATTCCGATTGCCAAAAGTTATAAGGAAACTGCTCCGTGGATGCTGGCCCAGCCCGCCGATGAACTACCGCGCGGAGCTTGGTGGAAGCTTTACGATAATGCAGAATTGAATGCGCTAGAAGAAAGGCTGTTAACTAACAGCCCCAACCTGGCTGCCGCCTATGCACGTTATGCTCAGGCAGAAGCATATACTTTGCAGTTGCGTTCTGGCTTGTTTCCTTCCCTAACCGGTACAAGTAGTGCTCAACACAATCGTCAATCTGATATGCGTCCGCTTCGAAATGCGGCTGGACAGACCGAATACAATGCCTATTCCATAGGTGTGCAGGCAAGTTACGAAATTGATTTGTGGAGTCGAGTACGCAATCTTGTAGCTTCGGGCGTAGCAACAGAGCAGGCAGGAAAAGCGGACCTAGAATCAACACGGCTCAGCCTTCAGGCTGAACTCGCCTATAACTACATCGCTCTTCGCGGCATTGACCAACAAATTGGACTGCTACGGAATACGGTCACCGCCTACCGTAAAACGCTGGATCTTACCAAGCTTCGTCATGATGGTGGCATTGCACCGGGTCTCGACGTTGCACGCGCTCAAACACAATTCGATATGGCGCAGTCACTGGTCGAGCAGGCACTGGCTCAGCGAGCTTTGGCCGAGCACGCGATTGCCGCATTAGTCGGCGCTTCAGTTTCAGAATTTTCCATCACTCCGCGCCAAGAGAAGATAGTTATGCCGTCGATACCTATTGGTTTGCCTTCCGCATTATTGCAGCGACGGCCAGACATCGCAGCTGCTGAGCGACGTATGGCAGCCGCCAATGCAAGCGTAGGAGTGGCTAATTCAGCATTCTTTCCTGACCTAACCTTGAGCGGGGTGCTGGGATACCAAAGCTCCTCTGCTGGCAAGTGGATAGCAGCACCAAATATATTTTGGGCGATTGGGCCCGCGATAGTGTTGAACTTATTTGATGGGGGTCAGCGCAAGGCGCAAGTTTCTGAAGCCCAAGCCGTTCTCGATGAAGCAAGTGCGCAATATCGCGGAGTGGCTATCCGCGCATTCCAGCAGGTAGAGGACAATCTAGGGCTACTCAATCACTTTAATTTGGCCTCAAAATCACAGCACTCTGCCCTTGCGGCTGCAAAACAGTCTCTTGATTTCGCACAGAGCCGGTACCAAGAAGGCGCAGCCAGCTATTTGGAGGTAACTGCTTCGCAGACTGTTGCACTTGAAACTGAGCGCAGTCTGCTCGATCTTAATACACGTATTTTACAATCAAGTGTACAACTCATAAGAGCGCTTGGGGGAGGTTGGTCTTTGGAGTAGTGAATCGCGACTTGTTTACTAGACATTTTATTCGATAGCATGAGATTTACTGTAAGAGCTGAATGTCAGCTTTGCGGATTAATACGTCTTTGGCATATTAGCGGACAAAGCTGCCGTTAACCTTAATTTTTTGACTTCAGCTATAGGCTCAAGGTGACTTGTAAACTAGTGGGGATTCAAACGACGCCTTTCTAAAATATAAATTTATGGTGCAAGTTTGCGACTAACACTAACTGCATATGCGCCAGGTCTAGCCAGCAATACTGGGTCTTCACTTGGTGCAATACCATCTAACAATATGAGCGGATTAAAAGCTAAAGCTTTTTCGGCAGCAACATTATCAGCAACCGGTGCCTCTAAACTAATCACGCCAAGCTCTATTAGTTTTCTGTCATTTGGCCAGACCACGGTAGGGTCGTTAATTACGTCATCTTTTGCTGCAATTTGTGCAAGTAGGCGAAATTTAGCTTCACCTTTTTTGAGTCTTTTAGGCAGTTCTTCAAACAAGTAGTTTGGCGTTGCTTTTGCAACATCATCAGCAGTCAGGAGTTCTTGGCCATTTACAGGCAAAATTTGATAGCGCACATAATTTTTCTCCCCTTGGGAATTTGTGAACTCAAATGCATTGATACCAAAATAATTATGTGTTGCAAAGCTTACGGGGAAAGGCTTGGGAATCGCGATAAATTTTTGCAGTGATGGTGTCGCGGCAACCATTTTTTCTACCGGGGTTGGTTTGGGTGAATCTGGCTTAGTGGCAATACGAGCATTGAGGAATTCTAAAAATGCTTCAGGCGTAGATACTGGAAAAGCATTGATTGACAGGCTTACGATATCGGTGATTGCACCATCCGGTAACTCAAAGCGAATAGCAATTCCACGTGGATTCGCATTTGGATTAGTATCTTCAATAGTGGGAACGCCCCCAGCATTGGAGAACCTAACGGTAACTTTGCTTGGCGTATTTTGTAAATGCGCAGCCTTAGTAATACTGGCAGCAGAAGCCGATGGAGTAAAGGAGCCAGTAACAACAATGCCTTTGTTGTGATTTACGCGTAAACCTTTATAAGGGCCTTTGGCTAATGTGGTCTGCGCATCGACAATTTGCTCGACAACAGATTTGTTAGTTATTTCACCTGCCGATACAGTTAAAGAAACTATCGCAAAAACTAGAGATGAGATGGCTAAGCTAGAGTGCAGTTTTTGCATATTGATGACTCACTTTCATACGCATTAAAGAATAGTAACTTTAACTCAAAAATCTTTGTTCGTATTACCTAACTTATTAAATTAATACTTGAATATTTTTTGCTGAATTAGTTTCAAAAAATTGCCCTAACACATTGAAGGCAATGGCACAGCGGCCCCAAAAATTTTCCAGACCTCAGGACTTGAAGCGCTATATTTGCATTGACTTGCCACTAGTTTAATAGATGTATTATTTGATATAAGCCGATTATCTGTAAAAGCTGACAGTCAGCTTTGCGGATATTTCAGCCATCTGTAAGCGATAGTAATTAAACGCCAATGCTATGCAGTAGTTTATTTAGAAATGCATGACTCAGAAATACTAATTTGTGGCTACTTTAAAATAATAATCGGTAGCACCCTTAGGCAAAAATACTCAAACATGCGAATTAATGTCGAAAACATGTTGCGATTACATCATTCCAACAGTGACAGCTGTTGTGTATCTAAGTCTATATACCATGAATACGCGAGGCACTAATGAGTGTTTTTTCCTGAATAGAACAACCTTTTATTAAACAAGAGAGTCTCTGCTACCTTATTTAAATCTTGCACTTAATAGCAATCTGTTACCCAGTCCATAAGACTCTCCTAAGTTTTTGTAAGCATTAGATATACGAACGTGAGAAAAATTTGATGTAGCGATTTCATTTACCAGATTATTATCTAGAACTCGCACATTAACCAATCCCAAGCCAACTTTGTTCTTCAGCAATCTTCTTGTGATAAGTCGTTTTCTTGTTAAGAGAAATATGCGTATCTATCCTAAGAAAGCGAGTGATACTTGTTTTCCATCGATAAAATTTTGTCCATGAGTTCATTGTTAGCTTAAATTGATGTTTTGTTAGAAAACATATTAGGCTTCATTTATCAATTAATCCAATTGGTTGTTTCAATGCCTATGATTAGTAAAACTAATCAATCGGAGACGTCAGCTGCGATCTATATTGCTATGAAAATTAACTATGCCTGTAACAATGGAGATGCTAGAAAATGGATTGCAGTTACTACGGGTACAATAAATACTGCAGTAACAAACATTACTGTAAAGAGTATGCGTAGGAACTTGTTAGTCTCAAACAGCGTAATATCGCGGTTTTCATCTCTATAGTTTGGATATGTATTCATTTAAATCCCCTGAAGAAACTTTTGATTTCTTTGTTATAAAAGTTTGAAGTGGGTAACTTCAAAAAAAGTTTGCATATAGTGATAACTATATAAATCTAATATGTCATAGAAATGACAAAGGGAGCATAAGCTCCCTTTTGTGAATTCCGCTGAGGAATTACTTATTCATGACGTACATTGTTACTTCAAAGCCAAAACGCATTTCAGTCGCTGCTGGTGTTGTCCACATAATATTCTCCAAAGTGTTATCTGTTTTGAACTGACGACATGTCTGTTCGAATGAATTCATTATGCGCTTACTTCAAAATACAGCACTATTGGTACTCATGATTGCACCCTCAGTAAAATCATGAACGAGATAAAATTTAGCAAACTTATCATTTCAGCTGACCTACTCCAGCCCCTAGCGATTTTTAATGCATGCTATCAAAATATTGATAACAGCTAAATCATGGGAAAAGATAAAGTGCTTCAAATCCTTAGAAAAGCTATATAAAAGCTGAAAGATTAAATTTGCATTTAGTTAGCCAGCTAACTATAATGAGCCTAACTAGAGTTTGGATCATCTTCATATTTCAGTTGATGACTGCTAAGTTCTGTTATTAATGATGCTTGGACAAATTAGCTGCAAGCGACATGAAAAAATATTTATTTCATGGTTTTTTACACTTCAATTAAGGATTACCCCATATGAAATCACTGATTAAAAACACACTCGCGATAATAACTTTTAGCCTTGTAACAACAAGTATTGCGTTTGCTGAAGAAATGACTGCCAAAACAACGGTAGAGTCATTAAACAATACTTGGAATAAAGCCTTTAATAATTCAGATGCGAGTTCACTTGCGAGTTTATATGCAGAAAACGCTGTACTTTCCCCAGGCAACGGCAAAGTTCTGACTGGACGTGCAGAGATTCAGAATTTATTTAAAAGTTTTTTTGAAGCAGGTTTGAAGAATCATCAATTGGAGATCGTCACAGTTGATGGTGATGATGAAACGCTATATCAGGTCGCAAAGTGGAGCGCTAGTGGTGCTGAAAAGGATGGTGTAACAGTCACTTACAGCGGCATTACGACTAGTGTTTTTAAGAAAGATGGAAATGGTAAGTGGGTAGCTCGCACTCACATTTGGAACGCCGGCAATTAAACTCCTCAAGAGACTAGTGCAGCATTCTGCAAAATGATAAACCCGACCATCTTTGATCGGGTTTAGTTTGTCTGTTGATATAAGTTGTAAAGCACCAAGATTCTGTCCACTCTTCCTAAAAGTCCACAAAGTTTGAGTTTTGGTAGTCCGCTTTGCGGATTTTGCAGTCACTAACAAATAAAAAAACAGTGGTTTTCTCAATGTAGTAGCAAGTGGTGTATTTGAGTAGTAACAAGTGGTGTATTTGAGTAGTAATATGTAGCGCATATCCTGCAATATTGGGTGGTACCTTTTGGCAAGAATACTCATACCGACTAAGGAATTGCGTAATTACTAAAAGTGGTTAAGTCAGCGGTTGTTAAAGATTGGCTGCTATCCATTAGCTGAATGGCTCTTTCTCGTTATGATGATGAGAAGGGCGTAAGCTTAATTGACACCCTTGGTGGGCGTCATGACGTACTATCTTTTTTTGAGAGGAGCAAGTGCATCATGCCGTAAAGCCTGTGAAATAGGTAGTCGATATGTGCTGAGTCTGTGACGGCAGATTGATTAACCTCCGAGTGTCGGATGTGGAATGAGTTTCCTATTTCGTTTAGAGTACGCGCTTCGGTTTCAAGAACTAAGAAAAATGCGGTGTTTGGTGCCGCTTTGTGAAGCAAAGTCTCGACTGACTGTTTCTTGTTGTTTGGACTTTCGAGAGACTTCAATCGCTCCCAGCAATCCCAAAGGCGCTCAACGGCTTCACGGCGAACTGCAGGGTCTGGGTTGAGAAACTTGATGCGACTATCTTCCAGCAT
>Ga0208635_100313_pt1 | contig 13264 bp, 8 predicted proteins | sample LakWasMe93_HOW11_2_FD_183915 | JGI IMG/M metagenome (GOLD analysis project Ga0208635, IMG submission 183915) | Freshwater sediment methanotrophic microbial communities from Lake Washington under simulated oxygen tension - Sediment Metagenome... | ecosystem: Environmental > Aquatic > Freshwater >...
ATCAAACTAAATTAGATGCCCTACGCCCTTACTTCAGCGAATATGCACTGATTAAACATCGTGCTTGGGTAGAGGTAGAATGGCTTAAAGCATTATCAGCTGCTAAAGATTTACTAGAGATTGCGCCATTTAGTGCAGAGACTATTAAAGAGCTTGATGATGCTATTGTTCACTTTAGCGAAGTCGATGCATCACAAGTTAAAGCGATTGAAGCACGCACAAATCATGACGTAAAAGCACTTGAATATTGGCTTAAAGAGAAATTTGATGGTAATCCTGAAATTAAGAAAGCCAGCGAGTTTATTCACTTTGCTTGCACTTCAGAAGACATCAATAATTTATCGCACGGTTTAATGCTAAAAAGCGCGCGGGATGCGGTGATGTTGCCATTCTTAGCAAATTTAATTTCACGCTTAACTGATTTGTCTCATGAGCTCGCTGAGCAATCTATGCTTTCACGTACGCATGGCCAAACTGCGTCACCAACGACCATGGGTAAAGAGCTTGCTAACGTGGTGTATCGCCTGCAGCGTCAACAAAAACAACTTGAAGCGAATGAAATTCTAGGCAAAATTAACGGCGCAGTAGGTAACTTCAACGCGCATCTTTCTGCTTATCCAAACTTCGATTGGGAAAGTTTTGCTAAGAACTTTGTTGAAAGTTTAGGTTTAACTTACAACCCAATGACGATTCAAATTGAGCCGCATGATTACATGGCTGAGTTGTATGATTGCTTAAGCCGCATTAATACGATTTTGATTGATATTAACCGCGATATTTGGGGTTACATTTCAGTGGGCTACTTTAAACAAAAAGTAAAAGCAGGTGAAATTGGCTCATCAACCATGCCACACAAAGTGAACCCGATTGACTTTGAAAACTCCGAAGGTAATCTAGGTTTAGCCAATGCTGTGTTGCGTCATTTAGCTGAAAAACTGCCTATCTCACGCTGGCAGCGCGATCTGACAGATTCAACCGTGTTGCGCAATATGGGCGTGGCTTTTGGTTATACGCTTTTAGGTTACGACTCTTGCTTACGTGGCTTAAACAAACTAGAAATCAACCCGGAAAAATTGGCATCAGACTTGGATAATAGCTGGGAAGTATTAGCCGAGCCAATTCAAACCGTGATGCGCCGTTATGGGATTGAAAACCCGTACGAGCAACTTAAAGAGCTCACACGCGGCAAAGGTGGCATCAATAAAGCTTCTCTACATACGTTCATTAGTGGTTTAAATATTCCAGCAGATGCAAAACAAGCGCTGCTAGAGATGACTCCAGCAAGCTACACTGGTAAGGCTGCAGAGCTAGCACGTACCGTTTAGCTCGATGGCTGCTATTTAGGCAAATTACTGGTCTGGCAAATCACAACTCAGGCAGACAAACAAAGGTAGCCTGCACTTGAGAAAAATCCTTTTAATCTTTTTTTTGTGGCTATTCTGGACTCTGCCGGTACAGGCAGAGTCTGCACATTATCAGGTTGAAATTACCGCACCAGCTCCTCTCAAAGATTTATTGCAGAAGCATCTAGACATGGTGAAATGGCGCGACAACCCGCGCATGAGCCCCGCAGAATGGCAACGTCTATTCGCACTAGCGCCACAAAACATCAAAGATTTAATCGCAACTGAAGGCTATTTCGCCGCCAATATCAGTCCAACGCTTGAAAATCAGAATGGCGTGTACACCGCCAAGTTTGTAGTTGAAGCTGGCACGCCAATTTTAGTCAGTGATGTGGTGTTGAAATTCACTGGCGATATTGCCACTCAGCCAGCAGACGCCAAGCCTAGTGTAGAAAAATTGCACGAAGTATGGCTACTAAAAAAAGGCGATCCATTCCGCCAAGAGGACTGGAACCAAGCCAAACGTAAGTTATTGACTGAATTCTTAGTCGATCGTTACCCCAATGCCAGCATTAGCAATAGTAAGGCAGAAGTTAATCTTGAAACGCAGACTGTCGCGCTAAGTATAGAGATAGATAGTGGCACCGCAATTCGGTTTGGCGATACAACGATAGTAGGCTTAAAGCGCTACAAACCTAGAGTAGTTGAAAACCTTAACCCCATTAAAGCAGGACGCATTTATAACCAATCGGACCTGCTGACCTTTCAAACGCGCTTACAGGAAAGTGGTTATTTTCAAAGTGTTGAAGTGACTGCTGATACGCTCAACTCAACTAACAGTGCTGAGCCAAATGTCGCGCCGATTAAAGTTACGGTCATCGAAAATCGTAGCATTAAAATGGGTATAGGTGCAGGCTATAGCACCAACACAGGGGCGCGCTTACAGCTATCACTAGATGATTTAAATTTGTTTAATAGGGGCTGGAGATTGAGCAGCAACCTTAAAGTTGAGCAAGATGCGCAGGTGCTTACCAGTGAAATTCATCTACCAACCACCAAAGCAGGTTACCGAGATAGCCTGAACGGAAATGTATCTCATACTTTAGTAGAAGGTTTAGATTCTACAGTCACTCAAGCTGGTGTTAAGCGGGCCTGGGGCGATAGAAAACGTGAACAATATGTGAATGCAAACTTACTCACTGAAAGCACCAAGGTTGATGGTGCGGGCTCTGAAAGCACCTATGCAGCCACACTTGGGTATGGCATTACTCTGAGGCACACCGATAACGACCTCAACCCGACGCGAGGTTATTTATTGAATGTTCAGTTTACTGGCGCGCCATTTACTTCTACGGCGAATGGCAGTTTCTTGCAAAGCCATGTTAAAACACAAGCCTACTACCCGATTACTTCTAGCACCCAACTCATCGCACGTGCTGAAATTGGTTTGGTAAATGGCAAAAACAGCGCACCTGAATTATATTTATTTCGCGCAGGCGGCGACCAATCAGTGCGTGGTTATGCCTACCAAAGCTTAGGTGTCACAGAAGGTGATGCAACGGTGGGCGGACGCTACATTGCAACAGGCAGCGTTGAAGTGGTGCAGTGGCTAACCAGCCAATGGGGCGCAGCGGTGTTTGTGGATGCAGGTAATGCCGCCAACTCACTGCAAGATTTGTCACCTGTGTATGGTTATGGTGTAGGCGCACGCTGGAAAAGCCCTTTAGGCCCGATTGGTGCTGATATTGCTTACGGTGAAAGTACTGGCGAATATCGTTTCCATTTTAATATAGGGGTAGCTTTCTGATGTTACACCGCTACTTGATGCCATTGCTGATAGGTCTGACGTTACTTATAACCTCAGCACATGGTGAAATGTCGATTAACGCTAATGCCAGCCTCGATACCTTCCATTATGACCTCGATAACATTCACCTAAAACTTGAAAAGTTAGATGCAAGCTGGCAGTTCTCGCCGTTTGGCGATGGCAAATTATTGGTAGATAAGATGCGCGCAAAACGGCTTATTATTACCATGGGCGATGGCACAGCTAAAGCTAAAGACTCAGGCTTACCTGAACGTATAAAACCGCCGTTTCCCATTCAAATCAGACAGGCTGAAATTGCCGAAGTATTAGTGATTAAGAATGGCGAAACACAAACGTTTAGCAATCTAAAACTAAACCTTGAAGCAGATGCTAAAACCATCAAAATCAACACACTAAACGCCAACACGCCTTGGGGTGAAGCCTCAACCACGCTGCAAATGAGCACTGCGAAACCGTTCCCGCTTAACGGAATCGCTAGTCTAAAAAAAGCTGACGCCAGCACGCCGTATGATGTGAAGCTAGATCTATCTGGCGACCTACAGACCCTGCAGTTTAATAGCAACTTAATACTGGCTAAACTCAACAATCAACTAGCAATACTCCAAACACAGCAAGCAAATACGCCTACTGCGGCTCTTGTGAGTATTAAAGGTCAACTTGGTTTAGCGGATGATTATCCGCTCTCAGCCAACATTGCCATTAATGAACTCAAACCTGAAAACTTTGGCAGTTATCCAACAGCAAAGCTCAATTTTGATATTGCCGTACAGGGTAAACTTTTACCTGTTTTGACGACCACTATTCAGTTTGCTGCACGAGATAGTCAATGGCAAGAGCAAGCCTTGATTAGCCGCGGCAAGATCATCATTGAAGGCAAGCAAATCCGCAATATCGACCTGCAAGCGAGCATCGCCAACAACTCCATTAAAGCCAATGGCAGCCTTGGTCAAGCTGACAGTAAACTTGACTGGCAGGCTGATCTAGCAGACTTGAGAAAATTTGGCGCAGATTATTCTGGTCAAGCAAATATGAGCGGCATAGTGACAGGTACTTTTGAGAATTTAGCACTGCAATTCAAACTACTGGCAAAAAATATCAGTCTGCCAGGTGGGTTAAAAACAGACAAACTTGAAGGTCAGGCATCGCTGATGGCTGATGAAAATGGTCAGGTGAAGGGTGAGTTCACAGCCAGCAAACTGCAATACGGCAAGCATCCTGTGTTGGATGGCAAGCTGACTTTACAAGGCACGCGAGCGAAACATCAACTGAATCTAACGGCTCAAAGCAAAGAGTTTAAATTCGAAAGCACGCTGCAAGGCGGCTTAATAGCGGCAACAAGTCGTTGGCAGGGATTATTACAAAGCCTCAGTTTAGATGGCGCTACTCCCATCAAACTAACCGCACCAGCACTACTGTCATTCGACACGAAAGGCGCAACACTAGAACAAGCGCACGTTCAATTAAATAAAGGCAATTTGTTTATTGACCTGATAAAATTTGACTCCAATGGCTTCGCAAGCACTGGTCACGCAGATCAATTGGCACTAGAAGATTTACCCGCAGAGTTATTTACACTGCCATCCACCTTAGAAGGCAGCCCTACATTTTCAGCTAAATGGGATATAAAAGCGACGGATAGCCTGAATGGCAATATCAACCTATGGCACGATGCTGGCGACTTCACCATGACCACAGCCGATGGCAGCAAGAAACTACTGGGCTTACAAGAGGCGAAATTCGATGCCAAGTTTGTGACCAATCAAGCCGAAATTAGTACTAGCCTTAAAGGGCAAAATATTGGCTTTTTAGAGGCTAATTTAAGTACTACGTTCACCAAAGTGAATGCTGGCTTTGCCCTACTCGCCAGCGCACCGCTGACATTAAACGGCAAAGCTCAATTACAAACACTGGCATGGCTGCCAATGCCAACTTCACTGATGGATGCCAGCTTTGATGGTCATCTGAATATAGCCGTTGCAGCTAACGGCACGTTAGCTGCGCCTAATTTAAACGGCAATGTGGATGGTAAAGACCTGCAATTCTCGCTACCGACAGAGGGCGTAAGCTTTACCAATGGCGAACTACAAGCTAGTTTTGAGCATGACAAACTGCTTATTACCAAAGCCACATGGCAAGGCGGCGACGGTCATTTACAAGCGACAGGATTTTTACTGCTGAACACAACTAATTTAGATAAAACAAAGCCACAAATAGACCTAGACTGGTCCGCCGAAAACTTCACGGCAATCTCACGCGCTGACCGCTTACTCATCTTAAATGGTACGGGCAAGACCACATTAACAAATGACATACTCATGATTTCTGGTAACTTCAATGTAGCGAAAGGCCTAGTCGAATTGTCTGATGAAGACACCCCAGTCCTTGGTGATGACGTTGTGATTCTCGGGCAAACCGATATAGTCCCCGAACGTGCGCTCAAAATTTTACTCAACGGATTACGTATAGACTTAGGTAAAGAGTTCACTTTACGTGGCCGTGGACTGGATGCGCAGTTGACCGGCGCGATGACATTAACTGGCTTAACGCAGTACCGCCCACATACCGAAGGCATTATTCAGGTGAAAGAAGGTTCATACTCCGCCTATGGTCAAAAACTAACTATAGAGCGAGGCATCATTAACTTTAACGGCACCGTAGATAACCCTGGCCTGAATATCAGAGCCATGCGCAATACCACCCCAGTAAATGCAGGTATCGAAGTGACAGGTACAGCTTTCATCCCCATCACCAAATTGGTTTCTGACCCAACCGTAGCCGATAGTGAAAAGCTATCTTGGCTGGTGCTAGGTCATGGCATGGATCAAACCAGCAAAAATGACTATGGCTTATTATCATTAGCTGCGGGCGTATTGCTCTCGCAAGGGCAATCTGTGCCACTGCAAACACAGTTAGCGCGGGCTGCTGGCTTAGATGAGTTTAGTTTTTCTGGCGGTGATGCAGATAGCGCAGCCGTCGTATTTGGCAAACGTCTTTCATCAAGGTTATATCTCAGTTACCAAAAAAGCATTAGTGGACTCTTAGATGTTGCAAGACTTACCTACAACATGACCTCACGCTGGTCTCTGCGCGGAGAAGCAGGCACAGAAAGCGCCGTAGATGTGCTGTATACTTTTAGCTTCAAATAATAAAAATACAGTACAAACCTAAAATAAAAACCAAGGATAATATGGATAACATCAAGTTCTACGCAAAAACTGCCGCAGCAGCCATGTTGCGCTGGTTATTACTCTCGGGTCTAGGTTTGATACTCGCCATCATTGGCATCTATATCGCCATACACCTCATCGGCAACAACAACGCGGCTGGCTATACTGGCGCTAGAACTGGTAGCGGGATTGGGGCAATATTTGGCATATTCACCTTATTTAAAGAAGAATTCTGGTCTGCTTTATTATTAGTCACCAGCTTTGCATTTGTCTTTATCTACTCCGTAGTCGCCAGTAAAGTTGCGCTCAGTTTTATTATTGGTAGCCTGTATGAAAATAAATTAGCGGGCGTCATTGGTGAGAAAATAACTGGGACTTTGCGCGCAATCAGTGAGAAAAAACCTGGCTGGATGCAATCAATCAGTAATGTAGCCACTTTAAAAGATCAACTCGCGACCTCCACAAAAGAAGATAGCTCCATCAACAAGATTCAGCAAAAAGCGATTACCTATGCGCTTAAAAAATCCAATCTAGACGACATTAACTTCAAACAAGTTAACCCCAACTTGCCCGAAGACATTTCCAACAGAGTCATGAATCAGCTATCAGAGGCAGCAAAACCGTCGTATCAGCTATTTTGGATTGCGGTTGGCGCGCATGCTTTATTGCTTGTATTGGCGTTGGTTTTTGACCGTACTTGAATCCAGACCTTTCAACTTAGAAGATAAAAATGTCAGAAATCCTAGTCTTATATTACTCTCAAGGCGGCGCCGTTCGTGAAATGGCGAAGTTGATTGCACGTGGCGTTGAAAGTGTATCCAGCGTCAAAGCTCGCATTCGCACGGTGCCTAAAGTATCAGCGAATTGCGAAGCCAGTGAGCCAGACATTCCGAGTAGCGGAGACCCTTACGTGGAGCTAAGCGATTTAGAAGAATGTATAGGCTTGGCAATTGGAAGCCCTACTCGCTTTGGCAATATGGCTGCGCCCATGAAATACTTTTTAGATGGCACCGCTGGCTTGTGGTTAAAGGGTGCGCTTATCGGCAAGCCTGCTTGCGTATTCACAAGTTCAGGCTCTATGCACGGCGGGAACGAAACAACATTAGTGACCATGATGTTGCCACTCATGCACCACGGCATGCTGATAGTTGGTTTGCCCTATTCAGAACCCGAGTTATCCAGTACACAAACTGGCGGCACACCTTATGGTGCAAGTCATATTGGCGGCGCAATGGACGATAAAGCCATCAGCGCAGATGAGCGAAAGCTATGTTTGGCATTAGGCAAACGTTTGGCTGAAACTGCATTGAAGCTATCAGCTTGAGACTTTAGAACTATCTCGCTATTTCATAAAAATCTACACGTCACTCCCGCAAACGCGAGAATGACGATCTAAAGTAATTATTTGAGAATATAAAATGACCTTGGCAAAAGAAGCCTTACAGTTCTTACGTTCCACCCGTAGCGGCGTTCTTGATACGCTTTCTGTTAAATTTGCAGGCTATCCTTTTGGCTCAGTCGCACCTTTTGTGCTGAATCACAGCGGCCAACCGATTATTCTAATCAGTACAATTGCTGAGCACACTCAGAACATCATCGCTAACCCAAAAGTGTCATTACTTGTGTTTGCAGGTGATGACGATTTACAAGCTAACGGGCGCCTCACGCTGATGGGCGAGGCAAAAAAATTAGATAAAGATGATGCTGATTTACGCGCACGCTATTTGCGTTATATGCCACAAGCCGCCAGTTACTTTGATATGCATGACTTTAGTTTCTATCGTATTGAAATCGCTCAAGCGCGCTATATTGCAGGCTTTGGCAAGATGGGCTGGATTTCAGGAGATGCTATGCAACCTGCTGAAGTTACAGAAAATCCACCTCTTGCTGCACAAGAAACTTCCATCATAGAACACATGAACGCCGACCATGTACATAGCCTGATTGCCTACAGCAAGCACTTCCACAATGTGAGTGCGACGCACGCTGAAATGTTAGGCATAGATTCAGATGGATTTGATGCAAAGGTGAATACTGAAAATGGTAAAACGCAAGTTTTGCGATTCAATTTTGAGCAGCCTATTCAAGATGCACAATCTGCCAGAATGGCACTGGTGAGTATGTCGAAAGCAGCAAAAGTATGATGCAAAAACCTAGCATACAACAACTTCAACTAGGTGCCAGCATCAGCTTAATCGCGCTCATTCTACTTTGTTTAGCATGGGAGACAATTCTTGCCCCATTTAAACCAGGCGGGTCATTACTTATGCTCAAAACGCTGCCATTGCTGCTGCCATTGTTTGGCATTCTGCACGGCAAGCGCTACACCTACAAATGGGCAAGTATGTTTATATTGTTATATTTTACCGAGGGTGTTGTGCGTGCCAGATTAGCGCTGCTTGAAGTTTTACTCACCGTAATATTTTTTGGATGCGCTATTTATTTTGCAAAGTTTACCCGCGCAAAGTAATTGAGCTAAAACTCACTACTTAGGAAACAACTTACCCGGGTTCAAAATATTATTTGGGTCAAAAGTTAATTTAACGGCTTTCATTAAATTAATGGTTGTTTCATCAATCTCACGAGAAATAAATGGACGCTTCGCCATGCCTACACCATGTTCACCAGATAGCGTGCCTTGCAGAGAAAGCACCAAGCTGAACACTTCATCCAAGCACTCATAAGCACGTTTCATTTCATCGGCATTATCTGGATTTACCAACAAGTTCACATGTATATTGCCATTACCTGCATGACCAAAATTCACGTTTGAAATTTTGTATTGCGCAGCTAGCTTCTCTAAACCTGTTAATAATTCAGGTAAATGTGAGACTGGCACAGCAATATCTTCATTGATTTTCTTAGGTGCAATATCTTTAAGCAATGGCGATAAAGCCTTGCGTGCTGCCCATAAAGCTTTGGTATCTTCAGCAGGTTTCGCTTCAATCAAGCCATCTACTTGGCAAGCTTGCAAAATCGCCTGTGTGGCTTCAATAATCTCTTGCTGTGCACCATCGACCTCTATCATCAAGTAAGCGCGGGCATTTTCTGGCAACAGGTTTTTATGGCGGCCGCGAATCAAATTCAATGCGCCGTTATCTAAGAACTCCAATGCACTTGGCGTATACGGCTGAGCCATAATCGCGGCAATCGCGCGCGCGCAACTGGCAGTATCAGCAAACTCAGCAGTTATGCCGCCAGTGTGTTTTGGTAAAGGTGTGAGCTTAAGTGTCGCCTCAACAATCACTGCCAGCGTACCTTCAGAACCAACTAGCAACCGGGTTAAATCGTAACCAACCACACCCTTACTGGTGTAACAGCCAGTTTTAATAATATCGCCATTACCTGTCACCGCTTTTAATCCGAGCACATGGTCACGTGCAACGCCGTATTTCACGGCATGTGGGCCTGCGGCACAAGTCGCTAGATTACCGCCTATGCTGCAATAAGCCGCACTTGATGGATCTGGCGGCCAAAAGAAACCGACGCCTTTAATCGCATCTTGCAGCTCTTGATTTAACACGCCCGGCTCAATAATCGCCATACGATTATCTGGGTCTACACTGATGATTTTATTCATGCGTTCTAGTGACAAAGCCACCCCACCCGCCTCTGGCACGCTACCGCCCGCAGTGCCTGTACCACGTCCGCGTGGCACCACTGGCACTTTGTGAGTGTTGCAAAGCTTAATCACCGCTTGCACTTCTGCAATATTCAGCGGAAAAACCACAGCGATAGGTGCATGAAAGATACGCGAATTATCATAAGCATAGGCGTAGCAATCTACCGGGTCAGTATAGACCTGTGCAGCAGGCAGAAGCTGCGCTAACTTAGATAAGAAATCAGCAGATGACATGTAGGCGCTCTTTTATAAAACCCAGTTATAAAAATTAGTTGAAACCCAAATAAATCTAGCGTTTTTTGATGTAGAGGTCAGTGATCGTGCCCTCTTTCATCTCTGCCGCAAAGCAAATAGTTTCAGATAAGGTTGGGTGTGCATGAATCGTTAAACCTAAATCATGCGCATCTGCGCCCATTTCAATAGCTAACACTGCTTCAGCCAATAACTCACCCGCATTTACGCCCACAATACCAGCACCAATCACGCGATGTGTATTTTTATCAAATATCAACTTGGTCGTACCTTCTGTACGTGCGATTGACAATGCGCGACCACTAGCAGCCCAAGGGAATGAGGCTTTTTCAATCTCAAGGCCTTTGGCTTTAGCTTCTAACTCCGTCACGCCAACCCAAGCCACTTCTGGGTCTGTATATGCCACTGACGGAATAACTGAAGCGACGAATTCAACTTTTTCACCTGCAATCACTTCTGCGGCTACTTTTGCTTCGTGCGTCGCTTTATGCGCTAACATCGGTTGACCGACGATATCGCCAATCGCAAAAATGTGTGGTACGTTTGTACGCATTTGTTTATCTACTGCAATGAAACCATAATCATCCACCGCGACGCCTGCGTTTTCAGCGCCGATATTTTTGCCATTTGGACGGCGACCGATAGACACCAATACGCGGTCATATACTTCAACGTCTTTAGGTGCGTCAGCATTACCATTCACACCCTCGAACGTCACATGAATACCGTCTTTTTTAGGTTCCATGCTCGCTACTTTGGTATTAAGCATAATGCTTTCAAAACGTTTTTCCATACGTTTTTGTAGCGGGCGCACCAAGTCACGGTCGCAACCTTGAATCAAGCCATCAGTAAATTCAACTACGCTGACTTTAGAGCCTAGTGCGTCATAAACCGTACCCATTTCCAAGCCAATAATACCGCCACCAATCACCAACATACGTTTAGGCACATCAGCCAACGCTAAAGCACCCGTAGAATCCATGATACGTTCGTCTGCTGCAACACCTGGGAATTTTGTCGCTTGTGAACCAGCTGCGATAATTGCGTTATCAAATGAAATTGTGGTCACTTTGCCATCTTCAGCGGTTACGGCCATTTGGTTAGGGCTGGTAAACTTACCCACGCCCTGCACCGTGGTGACATTACGCTGTTTAGCCATCGCCGCTAAACCACCTGTCAGCTTGCCAACGACATCGTTAGCTTTCCAATTACGCAATTGTTCCAAGTCTACTTGTGGTGCGCCAAAAGTCACACCGTGATGCGCGGTTTCTTCAGCTTCAGTAATCACTTTAGCCGTATGCAATAAAGCTTTAGATGGAATACAGCCAACGTTTAGACATACACCACCGAGCGTTGAGTAACGCTCAATCAGCACAACTTTTTTACCTAAATCGGCAGCACGGAAAGCTGCTGTATAGCCGCCTGGGCCGGAACCTAAAACAACGACTTCCGCGTGTAAATCTGCAGTACCTAAATTAACAGCTGCGGCAATTGGCGCAACTGTAGGCTTAACTTCAGCAACTGTAGCCTCCTCAGCCACTTCTTCTTTTGCTGGCGCTGCAGCGCTTGCGGCAGCCTCAACCAGCAAAATCAAGCTGCCTTTAGCCACTTTATCGCCTACTTTTACTTTTAATTCTTTGACTGTACCAGCAACTGCAGATGGGATATCCATAGATGCTTTATCAGATTCAACTGTCATCAGCGAGTCTTCTTTAGCAATGACATCACCCACTTTTACGAGTACTTCAATCACATCCACACTATCAAAGTTACCAATATCTGGAACCAAAACTTCTAATAAATTGCTCATGCCAACCCTTTGTTAAATCTTCAGTTATTTATTGTAATTTTATCATCAAAAAGACCTTAAAGACCTTCAAAATATATGAATCAGTAGTATGATTTACACACTAAAAATTTAAGCCTGCTTCTAACAAGGTTTTACAAAAAAGGCTTTTCATAAAAAGGGTTTTTCATGTCATTCATTCGTGCTGGCTTAAAGTTTACTCAAATGATTTTCGCTAAATTGTGGTCGCTACTCCGTGCATTGTTCAGCTTTTTCTTTGGGTCGGTCAACTATCAAGCACCAGCATGGATGAAATGGTGTGGCAGCAAACTCAATCCTATTCGTTTAGCTTTTATTCAGAAACCTCTCAAAGGCTTAGGCATACTTGCTTTGATTGCAGCACTTGCTGCTGGCGGCTGGCAAGGCTGGACTTGGTATAAATCAAGACCACAACCTGTTACGGTGAAAGTAACTGTAGCAGTGCCGACCAGAACGCAAATTGAAGATAACTTACCGCCAAATCCGCTCAAAATAAGTTTTGATAGCTCAGTCGCCCCGATTGAACAAGTTGGAAAAATCATTTCCGCTGGCGTAAATATCATGCCAAAAATTGAGGGCGTATGGAAATGGGATGCCGAAAATGAGCTGTCATTTCAGCCGAAAGCGGACTGGCCAGTAGGCACAGAATACAAAGTCAGCTTGAATGCTAAAGCGTTTACACCTAAGACCTTGCTAGACAAATGGGACTTAGAATTCACTTCGCCATTATTTATTGCAAGCATTACCAATAGCGAGTTTTACCAAGACCCAATCAATGCCGCCATGAAAAAAGTGGTGGTGAACCTTAATTTTACACATCCAGTAGATGCAGCAAAATTAGAAAAGAGCATCACGCTAAAAATGCGGAGTAACAAAAATAGCTTATTAAGCTTTGGTTCTGACAAGATTCCATTCGTCGTAAGCTACGACAAACTAAAACTCAACGCGTATATACACTCTGCACCACTAGCTATTCCTAAAGATGATAGCGTGCTAGAAGTCACGATAGATGAAGGCTTAAAAGCAGCAACTGGCGGCAAAGCGTTTGAAACAGCTTTAGCACAAAGCGTGAATGTTCCAGGCTTATACAGCTTAATGATCAATGAAGTTAGCCCAATTGTAGTTTCAAATGACCAGAACGAGCCTGAGCAAATTTTATTACTCAATGCCTCAGCCGCTGTGAATGAAAAAGAAATGGCGAGCCATATTAAAGCATGGGTATTACCG
>Ga0208635_100320_pt1 | contig 13112 bp, 22 predicted proteins | sample LakWasMe93_HOW11_2_FD_183915 | JGI IMG/M metagenome (GOLD analysis project Ga0208635, IMG submission 183915) | Freshwater sediment methanotrophic microbial communities from Lake Washington under simulated oxygen tension - Sediment Metagenome... | ecosystem: Environmental > Aquatic > Freshwater >...
GACATCACCGAAAGCCTGGTCAAGGCCGACCTCAAGTCCTATGCCAAAGGGCGCGCACCTGCCACTGTGAATCGGCGCAAAGCAGCTTGGTCGGCGTTGTTCAAGTTCGCCATCGATGAAGAATACGTCGCCGTCAACCCGGCAAAAGGCATCGCCAGCCGGGAAGAAAACAACCAGCGGATTCGTTTCCTTGATGACGATGAGCGCAAGGCACTGCTCGCTGCCTGCGATAAATCCGACTGGCCGCTGCTGAAGCTGCTGGTCACTCTGGCAATGACCACCGGCGCACGCTTGGGAGAATTGCAGTCCTTGTGCTGGGAGGGAATCGACCTGAAGAAACGCACGGCCACGCTCGCTATCACGAAGAACGGCGACCCTCGCGTTCTGGTGTTCCCGGCGCCGGCGATCACCGCGCTGATGCCACACAGGAAAACGAAGGGGCTGGTGTTCGGTCGTGCTGATGGTAAAAAACCCCTGTGCTTTCGCAAGCATTGGGACAAAGCATTGAAGGAAGCCGGTCTGATCGCTTTCAGGTTTCACGACCTGAGGCATGATGCAGCAACCAGTTTGATCAACGCCGACACCGACCTCTATACCGTCGGCCAGATCCTTGGGCATCGCAGTCAGCAATCGACTGCGCGTTACGCCCACCTCAGCATCAGGACCAAGCAAGCCGCCGCCGATAAGGCGATGGCCGAGGTTTTCGGGAGGATGAAGGAATGAGCGACCTTCGTGAACTGGCTGAAGAGTGGGACGTAGATCCTGAGCCGTTGATTGAAGCAGTCGAGGCAGCACAGCAGGGGCGGCACTACTGGGAATCGAAGCAGCGCGTCCTCGCCAGTGCCGAGCCCGCAGTTTGCATAAAACGGCTACGGCAGGCCCACAAGGCGATTGCAGCGCTGCCGTTGCGTGCGCGTGACCATCTGCACTGGCATCTGGCGGATCGCATCGCCTGTGATGCTGGGCTGGGCCGTGAGCAGGTTCGCGGGCTGATGCAGGCGGATCTGATAGGCATGGTCCTCGAAGCCTTGGCCGAACCTTTTGACGCAGAGGTGGAAGACCGGCAGCAGGAATTTATAAGGCTGGTGCGGGCATGGCAGCGCGCAGGCGGAGAGATCGAGGTTGACGATCACCACGACGAAGACTTGATCGAGTTCCTGACCAACGTCTACCAGCATTTGGACGGCAAGAAGCCGAGCCATGATGCTATCCGCCGTCGCCTGGATCGTATCCGGCGCGCACCCTTCGATTCTGAGGGGTAAGCGCCGGGTAGCAAATTCTCCGCGAATACTATTGAGACTCCAGCAAAGCCAATGGAGTCTCACACCATGACTACCCCCACCATTGTTTCGCGCAAGCAACTGCTCGAAGCCGTTCCAGGCCTCGAACCAAAAACTCTCAACTATCTGTTACGTAATCGGCATGCCAACGGGCTGGCCGCATCTGGCGCCATCCTACATCCAGGTAATGCATTTCTTTTCGTTCAGGAAGTGTTCGTGGACTGGTTGCTTTCGCGGAAGGCAGCGTAATCGTGGCCGCGATCACACCTGATATTTTCCACGGACTGTCAGAACTTCCTATCTGGATGCCGCACGCCAACAAAACACCAAATAATGGTTTGGGCAGGCTGTCGAAGAGTATGCCGTCGCACCAGATGACGCTGGTTGAGGCGCAGCAACTTGCCAGTCAGTACAGGGATAACGAGATCATCGACAATAGGCTGACGGGGGTTGGCATGGTTGCCGTCAACACCACGGTGATTGACGGCTGGCGCCTGATCATCATTGACGCGGACGGGATCGTCGGAGCCTACACAGGGGTGTATGAGGAAAAGGTTCTCGATCCTGGCGGCGCTGCCGACGCGCTCCCGACCTTCGCCCTGGTAAACCAGATACCTACCTATTGGGAAGTGTCTCCCTCCGGCACTGGTTTGCATGCCTATGCGTGGGTGCCTGACGAATGGGCGGCCAAGTATGCCAACGCAGGTCACATAGCGTTCCCCGGTTGCCACCACGTCGAGATCTACACCGGTGACGCGCCACAGTACGCCACCGTGACCGGTGTACCCGTCAACGGGCTACCTGTCAGCCACCTCGACGACGCCGCTCTGGCGCTGCTGGCAGGGCTACTCAAGCAAGCCGAAGAGGTCAAGGCAAGTGCGGCCAACCTGGATCTTGGAGGTGGAACACCCTTCGATCTGACGCGGGTGACCGGTCTGCGGCCGAAGCACCGGCGGATGATCAACGGCGAGATCCCCGTAGGCCAGCGCAACCCGATTGTCAGAGGCCTGCTGATGGCCCTGATCGACCACCCTGCCGGTTATACCCTGCCCGATATAAAGGCATCGGTGTTGGTCAACGACGCGCTGCTGGCTTATTTCAGCAAGCATACCGATGCGGTGAAGTTTGCCGACACGGAAATAAAAGGGGCTTGGGCCTTGAGCATGACCGGCAAGCGTGAAGCGCTGATCGGCTTTAACGAAGGATGGAAGCCCACCATGACAACGCCCAAAAAACCCACTGCTGTAGCGCCACTGGAAGCCAAGCACCTGATCACTGACCAAGCCAACGCGGTGCGTTTGCAGAAGGCAGTCGGCGGCGGTGTCATTCATGCGGCCGGTAAGTGGTACGTGTGGAATGGCACGCACTGGCGGGAGGATGAGCCCGCCGCGTTCCGGATGACCTGCACCCTGTCCGGCATGATCGACGCAGAGGTCGCAGAGTGGGAAAACAAGCCCTACGCCAGTGATGAAGAAAAGAAGAAAAACCGTGAGATTGCGGATGCACTGCGCAAGTGGAGCACAAAATCGGAAATGCTCGACCGCTTGAACGCGGCCTTTAACCTGTTACGCCGTCTGGTGTCTGTGCCCGCCGACAATCTCGACTGCGACCCATATGCTTTGAACGTGGCGAACGGCACTATCGATCTGCGCACCGGTGATCTGCGCCCGCACAACAAGCACGACCTCATCACCCGCTGCATTGCCATCGACTACGACCCGAAAGCGCTGGCGCCACTGTTTGAAAAAACCCTGGCCGAGATAACCGGTGAATCAGGCATGACGCGCAAACCGGTGGCCGAGTTTCTGCAACGCTGGTTCGGCTACAACGCCAACGGCGTGACAACCGAACAGAAATTAGCCGTGCATCACGGTGATGGTGCGAACGGCAAATCGTTGTTGATCGACACCGTTGGCAATGCGTTGGGCATGTACACCGGGACGGCAGCCCCGAACCTGTTGATGGCTGGCGGACAAAATCGCCACCCGGCCGAAATCGCCGACCTGTTCGGCCTGCGCATGGTCACCGCGCACGAATCGGGGGAAGGCGGCGCCTTGAATGAGGACCGGATCAAGCACGCGACCGGTAGCGACAAGCTGAAGGCGCGCCATATGCGCCAGGACTTCTTTGAGTTTTCACCAACCCATACCCTCAACTTGCTGACCAACCACAAACCGACGGTACGTGGGCAGGACATGGGCATCTGGCGCCGGGTCATGCTGATTCCGTACGGCGTGACGTTTGGCACTGCCGCTGAGGTCGCACACGGGTTAGCCCATCACATCCGCGATGACCGGCTGGGTGAAGCGTTGAAGGCGGAAGCCGCTGGCATCCTGACATGGATCGTGCGCGGCGCGGTAATGTGGTTCCAGACCGGACTCAGGCCACCCAATGTCGTGTTGGTCGCAAGCGCTGAGTACCGCAGCGAGCAAGACCGTATCGGCCAGTTTCTCATCGAGCGAGGCGGGAACTACACCAGAGAGTGGGAGCCGTGCGACCTGCTGTTCAAGGACTATCGGGAGTGGTGCAAGGAAAGCGGTTATCCGTATCTGGGGAAAAACAATTTCATTGCGGCGGTCGCGAAACGGCCTGGTATCAAGAAGGAATTGAGGCGGATTGACTGGGCGGGCGGCGTAAAAACACAGTGCAACTGCTTCTCAGGGCTGAAACCAGCCATGGCAAAAGTGTGAAAATGTTAAATATTGACCCCCCTTTTTTATATCACCCCCACGAGAACTCATTTCTTAGAGGGTTATATGAAAACAGGCCTAACTTTTTAACATTTTCACAGGATCGGGGTTTCCCCCAACGGTGAAAGATGATGAAAGCAATCCTATTGGCACGCCAGAGTCAGGTGCTGACGGTGACGAGTCCCGCTGATGCTGAGCGTTATTTAGCGACCGATTATTTGCGGGTGATACCAAGGTCCCAAGGGCGTGGCAAGAATGCCAAACGGATGCGCAGCTTGCGCCAGCAAAGGCGAGCTGATGGTTGGTTGGTACTGGATTTTTGGCTGCCGCCCGATCAGGCAATAGCTGTCAAAGCCGCATTGCTCCCTAATGAAACTTATGCCGAGTTGCTAATTCGTTTAGTGCGCAAACAGAGTGATCTCTAACAAATATGCTGAGTGCTGGGACAGAAGTAGAAAAATCCTGGGATGAGTATAGGGACACACACAGAAAAATCCTGGCGGTAAAGGCCGAGCTAAAAAATCGTAAACGGATAGTGAATCCGCGTGTCACACACTGCCGGTCCGGCTTACAGGCCTGCGAGGTACGTTTTTGAGGTACGTCGGGTACGTCAAACCGCATTTTCAGGGGGTAAATCCCATGATCGATGAACTGATGTTGGGCTTCACCAGAACTGGTTCTACATCGTTTTCCGACTGGCGATACTGGTGTATCGACCACGGTTACCCGCACGGCTCATACACAGAGTTTTTGGGTCGCTTGCATCGGTGTAATGCTGCATGTGCCAGACGGCGCGGGGGGTCATTGCTATGAAGTTCATCGACGCCACGGCTGGCAGCACAGGTGCAACCAATAGAGCTGTGCTGTTGTACATGCCACCCGCCGAAGCAGCGCGTGTACTGGCCTATCTCGACCAGTCGCAACAACAGCAGCTCGATCTGGAACACCTCAAAGCCGAAGTGCAACGGCTGACGCCCAACGATGCCCACGCTCGCCAGTGTCGTAGCCGCGATCTGGAAGCGTTGGTGTTGTTAGCCTTGGATAACGACACCCTGCGCCGCGCTGTAATGCAGGCTAACAAAGCTTTCCGCATCACCTTGGTGATCGACCACCTGAACTACTTCAAGGAAGACCACGGCACCGTCAAGAAACGCTACGACATTGAGAAAGCACCGTGCAGGAAGACGGTCAAAGCCGTATTGATAAAACATGGCTTTTACTTCTAACCACAAGTTAGTTCCATGATACCCCACCGCCATTGCCCTTCACCCTAATAAGCGCAGACTCATGTTTTACATCCTGATCGGAGTAAGACAAATGACCGCCGACGTATCCACTGACACTATCGAAGCCAAAAAGAAAGTGAGTCCATTGGGAGCGCACTGCCTGACTTTTGAAGATTACCGCTTCGTCCGTCATTGTATGATTGTGCCACGAGACTTCGATCCGCAACTGCTGACGGAATCCGGGGTGTACCTCTCGATTGCCCACCGTCTTCATGCGTTAGATCGACTTACGGTGATATGGGAGGACCGCTCGGCCATGGCCGATGTGATGGTACTGGAGGCATCTCAAAGTTTTACCTCGACCGTGGTTTTAAACTATAAAAAGTTGCCGGGCATGATGATTGGCGATGGTTCGGACGCACTGGTTAACTTTGAGATTTTCTATTCTCAAATCGATGGGTATTGCGCCCGGCGCTTAAGCGACTCTGTACTTATAGTGCAGAACGCCACCAGTAAGGAAAATTGCATCCAAGAACTTAAAAGCCACCCGGCTTTCAAGGCTGACTAAGATGAATGACATCTTCCTTAAGATCCAGCGGCTGGCGCGGGAAGTTCAGGCCGTCCGGATGCCACTGAACCGGATCATTGAGTTGGCTTACCGTGGTACAAGCCCGGATAAAGCAGCGATTGCTCATGTACTACGCACGCAAGCGGCGCAGAAGACACTCGAATTAGAATACGAGACTTTGCTATATCGCCACATCACGGGCCAATTCTGCCTCATCTGTGTAGCTCTACCGGACAATGCGAAAGATGCAACTCAGCTTACCCACCGGCGCCTGATTAACGCCCGCGAAGCATGCTCCCTGTGTGGGTTGGTAGAAAACTCTTTTGCCCCGGTGGAACTGGTGGTCGCAGTTGATCCCATCGGTCGGTCAATACAGGGTGAGCGTGTACATCCAAGATGCAGCTTGTACTGGACCCGGTTAAAGCTGATTGCCGACAGTGCTCCGCCGAGACGGGAGTCTTTAATATGAGTAATCTTAACAATCAAATTGTGTCCGCTATTAAAACGCTGATCCGCAGAAACCAAGGTGAATTCCATGGATATTGGCCAGAGATAGCCGACATGGTCGCCTGTGAAATTGGCGGCGACCCTAGTGATTATATTGTCAAGAAGTTCGAAGAGCACATGCGGGATATGGGTTTTAAGTATTATTTTGAAGATCACCCCGATATTTGTTTTGTGCGTGGTGTCGCGGGCGATTTGAATTTCGTTGATAAGAAGTTGTGTGACGAGGTGAACGCCCGTGGCTACTGAGATTGATCTTTACAGTGGTGGCGGCGTAGCGCCGTACAGCCCCAGCCAGCCCTTGGCACCCGCACCCGATTGGGGTGCGACGGATGTTGACCCGCTGCGCGAATCGACTGTCAGCCACTCTGGCGGCGGTCAGGTTGTCTTCGGCCAGACACTCCCGGCTGGTGTCAGCATTGCCGATATGCAAAATGCGTTCGGTCAACTCGCTACTGTTTTCCAGTCTGATTTCACTGCCCTGAAACACAAAGCTTCGCATATTCAGGCCGCCGTTTCCTGGATGATTAATGCGCTGACTAATCCACCACAACAGCAACGGCAGCACCATAGCTATAACCTCTTCGAACATAAATCCGATCCCATCTTTCAAGCGTTCGCCAACTATGCGCACGACCACGGATTCAGTGCCAAGTTTGTGCAAGACGCGTGCTGGTGGATAACTGAAACGACTAAAAAATTAAATGCTCAACAGGTTGGAACGCTGGCGCAAGGAAGCGCACCCCTTCAACCCAACTTGGCCGACCTGACCGACGCCCAATTCGACACCTTGATGAAACACAACGAAAACGTTAAGGCCGCTACGATGGGCTTTCTTCATGACAAGTATGGTGCCTGCTTCCGCCAGAACATGGCCGTCGCTGAGCAATACTTGAACAAGCTGACACCGGCTGAAGCTGAACACTTCAATAAATATACCGGTGCTTGGCCTTGGACGCATATGAGTGTGACGCGAGAGTTCTGGGTTGGCCTCTTCGAAATGGCCATCGGTGCCAACTCGATCCCAACTTCCGGCCCAGACATCGCCAAGGAAATATTGCAGATCGAAGCCTTGCTGCGCGATCCCGCGTCAAGAAAAGCTTACTTGAAAGACGATGCTCTTCAAGCCAGATACCGGCAGTTGTTATCACTCACGTTAGGAGGGCGTTAATCATGCACATCAAGAAGCTCAGAGCGGATGCACAATATGCCAAGGAACGGCGCCGCTGGGAAAAACTGCAAAAAGCTAAAAGGAGTCAATGATCATGGCCAACGTCTCACGGCCTCGGCCTAGTAGCCGATCCTACGCATCAATCACCATGTCTACAACATCGACGGGCGAGTCAGAAATTATCGACCTGACCGGGTTGACCCTGTGCAACATCCAGATGTCGACAGTTGGTTGGACCGACGCTCGTATCGGCTTTACTGGCACGGTCAATAACTCTTCAAATTTTCTACCCTTGTATAACACTGCGGGCGACCCTTTAACGTACTCCACCAGTGCCAATCGTCTAGTTGTGCTCAACCCCGCCGAGTTCGCAGGCATTCAGCGCTTGAAATTAGTAAGTGAAACAAGCGCTGGGGTAGCTACTGCGCAGGCTGCTGCAAGAACTTTGGTACTGGGTTTAAATGAGGTGTGACATGTCAAACATTTATGAAGGTAACGAACTTATCCTCGAAGCCAAGACAGTGCGTGACAAGCTTGAACTGACCGGTGACAAACCCGAAGTATTGCGCAAGTTAAACGGCTTGCTGAACAATCGGGTCACTTGGCACGGCGGCGAGCAGGCTCAATTTAGGGCGCTTATTGCTCTGGCGGACTTAAAATGAACAACAAGTTGGCGTTAATTCAACGTAAGTTGGAACGGCAAACCCCGGAACGAATTCCGGCGCCTGAGACTGGCAGCCTTGGTGCGGCGATTGATGCCATGGTGCAGGAAGAGATTGCGCGCAAGGTCGGCGAAGCGGTGGACCGCAGGCCGCCGCCTCGTGTGCGGGATTTGTTCCGCGCCCCGGAGCCGTACACCAGCTTCGACCAGATCCCACCAGTGCCCCGCGCACCTGCACCAAAGGCAGTGGAAATTCAGTTCGGCCGTAACGAACTGGGCATGATCAACCGAGTCAGCATGGGCGACCGGCAATATTATGTGCAGCGCAACGAGTTGGGCGAGATTGTTCGGCTGGTGCCTGCTGACATCGCCCCAATGCCACCTGCATTACCGGCGCCCGCACTGGCCGGGAGGGACTGACCATGCAAGTATTTTTCTCCAAAGGCGACCCGGTGTCGGAAGCCTACGCATTGGTTGAAACTCTAAGCCAATGGCTGTTGGAACAACCCGAACAGCCGCTCAGACTCGCCACGGTACATTTCAAATACGGCGCCGGTGAGCTTCGGACAATCAACGTTGTGCTGGCTGATCCTGAGGATGGTGCGGAATGACCGTAGGCAGAAAACCCTGCTCTGTGAAAACTGGCGGAAGAAAACGCGGCAGCCTTGATAAAGGTCAGCGCCAAGTCGTCACGAGTGAAATCAGCAACGACATACTAAGCACCTACATGGCTATGGGTGGACCCAAGTTTTTACTGGCATGGGCACAAAAAAATGAGTCGGAATTCGTGCGCCAGTGCCTGTCTAAATTTTTCCCTAAAGACGGTGACGTTGACGTTCAGTTCAACCAGCAAGTGAACAATTACGGTGACGAGCGCGGCGCCGCTCTGCGTGTTGCCTTTGCTCTCAACAAAGCGATGCACGACAACAACCTTGCATCCCCGGTGGCGGAACGCGTGGTGGATACGCCAGAGGTGACACCGCAGCAAGCCTGCCGCACGCCGCAGGAAGCCCTGAACGACTGGCAGCCGCACCTGGCCGAACCTGTGACAAATCCGGACAGGCAGCGTTGGGTTGAAGAATTGCCCCTGACACCAGAGGAACGGCGTGATGCTGCTTTGGTCAGGGAAACGCGGACGGCCACCATCGAAAATTACCGTGGCGGTCCCGGCGAGCAAGGCGGCCATACCCCGGTGCAGCGTCAAAGTGTGCGCAAACCGACCGTGCGAGAAATCCAGAACAGGCGCCGCGAGGATCTGCTTTAAACGCCTAAGACTGGCGTATCTTCAAAATGGCGTTTGTAAGCGCTTGTGCATTTTTATCTAAAGTTTCCATTGCAGACAGTGCGCTATCGGCAACATCCCGCACCCCATTCTCTTCAAGCCACTTGGTAATCTCTTCGATGGCCGCGCATATGGCGTGTTGATTGTGCAGGAGCAGCGTGAGCGCATCCGCTGTGGCGATGTTGTCAGAGGGCATGGTGCTCGTCCTTGATGAGTGGTGCACGAAGCGTAGCCGCAGCTATAAAAAAGGCCTGCCGAAGCGAGCCAATTTCCTATACCTCTTCCCTGAACCTGTCCGCCAAAGCCCCCAGTTCCACGACGAACATTAACCCGGAGTCGACCACCTCGCTGTCGCTGCCCCAACGCGAAAGAAACCGCCACTCGACATCGCGCCAGCGCTCACCGTCCACCTGTGCCAGCTTCTCAAACAATGGATGATCCTCGGGCAGCAAGGAAACTACCTCAGCCGCCCATGTCAGCGCGGTGACGGCGACCCCGTTGTGTCTGCTCGCCATGCGAAAGCCAATGGTGGCGTCGAGCGCCAGCAGCAGCACGTCTTTGACGGTTTCCAACACTGCACCTCCCGCAGGACTTGCAGGGTGACGTCGCGTATCGCGTTCGCCTGCTCTTATCCACTAAACATACTGATAACACTCCAAGCACCCCCAATCGCGAAAATAAACAGAATGAGTGCCAGCGTAAGAATTATGGGCTCAAAGCGCATGACGGTAGCCCCTGCTTTATTCTCTCTAGTGAACGCTGAGCAATCGCTATGCCAAAATCTAAGAGCATATAAGTCCGGCCGGTGTAACCAATTTTATGGTCGAGTCCGGCCCGTTTATGGGGGTGTGTCCTCTGAAACGGGGAGGTAATCCCCGCCCCACTGGCGGGAATAAAAAAGCCCGGCATTTTTAACCGGGCTTTTTCCTATGCTTCCACATGTGGTCCGGTCACGACCTGAACATCGCCCAACAGGTCTTCCTCAGCGATCAGTTCCAGAGCCACATGGCCGAAGTGATTCAGCAGCCGTAGCTTCACGCCGGATGGCAGGGTAACGATGGAGATGGTTTCAGGGCTTTGCAGGATCGCCTGTGCGATGGCAAGGCGGGTTTCAACTTCGATAGATAGTACGGGCATGACGGCGTGCTCCTACCCCTGACACGACGGCGCGAGCCGAGCACAGGGGTAGGTGCAGGCAGCGCTTTAGCGAGTATGTTTTACGCGCCCCCGCAAGTTGCTCGTTAAATCGGCGCACCTTTGAGTGTAGCTCACAGGCTGTTGGGAATCAGGATTGCCGACCGGCAGAGGACGCCCTACAGCCGACAAGCAGTAACGAAAATTGGCCAATACACCAAACAGATGAGACCTTCGGTGAAGGCTAAAGAATGGGTCGAAGAGCACGGGGTCGCAAAGTGGCACCAAAAGGCTATCGTTATCGCCTAGATCACAACGTTCATTAACGGAGCTTTTCATGGCAGCAGGATCGCAGGCTTTCGCTAGGCTGGAACAACTGAGCCGAGAGTCAGGAAAGGATTGCTATCTCTACCTCGGGTCAATGAGTCGTGCGGGCTACGATCAGATGACTGAGTGGTTTACTAAGCGGCAGACGGACGAAGCCTATCTTTTTCTAGCTACCTACGGAGGCGATCCTGACGCGGGGTATAGGATCGCAAGAGCGTTAAGACATCACTATAACCACCTCACATTGGTGATACCGACTTTTTGTAAGAGTGCTGGAACGCTTCTTGCTATAGGTGCTGATCAGTTGGTGATTTCTGACAAGGGCGAGCTAGGCCCATTGGATATGCAACTCAAGAAGCCGGATGAACTGTTTGATATGTCATCGGGTCTAGATATAACGCAGGCAATGGCGTTTTTGCGTACTCAATCAGCGGATATACTGAAGTCGACGTTGGTTGAACTGAAGGTTGATCTGGAGGTAACGACCAAGACCGCCGCTGAAATCGCCACCAAATTGGCGCAAGGGTTGGTTTCTCCGATTTATGCGCAAATCGACCCTTATAAGATCGGCGAATCTCAAAGGGCGATTTCAATAGCTTTTTCTTACGGGAAGCGATTGGACGAAAAAGTAAAAAATTTGAAAGGCGAGGCAGCGTTGAAGTCTTTGGTTTTGGACTACCCTTCACATGGATTTGTGATTGACCGGAAGGAAGCCACAAGCCTGTTCAAGAACGTCCGTGCGCCAGATGAGCGGGAGCAGGCCGTAGTCGAAAGCCTGTATGAAGTGTGCAACAATCCAGTTCAGCGACCTCCTTTCACGTTCTTAATTCAAGCGCAAGCACCTAATGAAGGTAATGAAGATGTTCCAGTCGAGCCAGGACAAGAAGGTCGGAACGAGCAAGCAGCCGGACACGTCCACCCCGGCAACGATGGACCTGCTGAGCCTGATGAACGAGCTGTCGAAGGGGCAGGTGAAGTCCGCGAGCCAGTTCCCAATCCCGAGGGCAACTGATTTCAGTCGGCCTTGAAGTCTCGCTTTTAAAAAGAAGCCCGGTTGATACTGGGCTTTTTTGTGACCAATCGAAAGCTGCATCGCTGCACGTCCCATCACGGGGTACGTCGCGAGGTACGTAACGCAACACCAACCAACTGCATTGCAACCCCACGCAACTGCTGCTAGCCTTTGAAATAGCACGCTTTGCGCGTAGTTGCGTGGCGTTCTGGTGACTATTGTTAGGACTCATAATCCTTTGGTCCACGGTTCAAGTCCGTGTGGGCCCACCAATCAAAAAAAGCCGCGCTGAATGCGCGGCTTTTTCGTGTCTGTGCGGGTGCTTTTTGCAGTGCTGATTTTTTAATTCGCTCAGTTCGCGAAATTTTCGATCTTTACCTGTCCCTCAGGAAAGGTCGCGATGATTTCCAGCTCGCCTCCCATTGCGCGGATGTAGTTGCGCAGCGTACTGATGTACATGTCGGTGCGTCGTTCCATCCTGGAAATCGCCGCTTGATTGACGTGTAGCATCTTGGCCAGCGTTTCCTGGCTCAGCTCCTGGGCCTTACGCAGCTCGTGCAGGGGCATTTCCTTCAGGTGCTGCTGGAACAACCGCTCTGCGTTTGCGCGAGACTCTGGCGTCATACGAGCTTGAAGTTCAGTAAATTTTTTAGCCATCGTTGCGGCCCTCTTTACGCAATGTTTCCAAATGGTCGTCATACAGTTTTTCAGCCAGCGGGACATGCTCGTCATACCAACGGTTTTGCCCGGTTTTATCCCCTCCGATTAAAAGTAGTGCGCATCGGCGTGGATCAAACGCATAAAGCACGCGAATGGGACGGCCGGCATGCTGGACCCGTAACTCTCGGAGGTTGCCCAGTCGTGAACCTTTAATGTCGCTGCTATGTGGGAAACGCAGGCCCGGGCCGAGTAACCCAAGCAGATCGACGCTGGCTGACACCGAGGACTGCTCTTTCGCGTCCAACCTCTCCCACCAGCGTTCAAATTCATCGGTGTATTCAATTTCCCAACCCATACCAATATGCCACCCAAGGAATATGATCTCAAGGGAATAACTCTAGGCCTTAGCGGCCGCGCGGCCACCTTGGTTGCCAATGCAATTGTTAAGGGCGGTTTCGAGCGGGATGTGGGTGTTCGGCTTCTGGCGTTTGTTTTTGTTTACTTCAGGTGGCGCAATATCGGATGACGTCCGCAGACCTTGTAGGCAAACTCCGAATCGTGTTTTGTGGGCACTTTGATGCCTTGTTGCGCTGTTCT
>Ga0208635_100324_pt1 | contig 12985 bp, 13 predicted proteins | sample LakWasMe93_HOW11_2_FD_183915 | JGI IMG/M metagenome (GOLD analysis project Ga0208635, IMG submission 183915) | Freshwater sediment methanotrophic microbial communities from Lake Washington under simulated oxygen tension - Sediment Metagenome... | ecosystem: Environmental > Aquatic > Freshwater >...
CCCCCTGGTTCGTGGCCAACTCCAATGACAAGCGACGGGCTCGCCTGAACATCATCACCGACCTGCTCAGCCGCATTCCCTATAAGGATGTTCCGAGGGAGCCCGTGAAGTTGCCCAAACGCCAGAAACCAGGCCGCTATCGAGAGCCGAATTATCCACTGCGATTGATAGAGGAAAAATTCTGAGCTGAATAAAAAAGGGGCAAGGACCTGTGAACAACAGGAACCCTGCCCCTGGTGACCAACAACATAGTTTGACACACAAACATCAATAAAATCAGTCATTTACAGGGCCTGCAGCACTCCCCAGATGACAACATAACTTGACACAACCCATGGCGATATTCGAATGACGGGATGAATCAATAACAACATAGTTTGACACTACCCGCAGGAGCCTTTTTAAAGTCGAGAATGCTGCCGAACAAAATATTTTGACAACAACGGCTCAGTGAATTCAGGGGTAAACGGCTTAACGGAGCTCGCCAACTGAATGAGTATTTTGGCCCGTTGCGGTCGCGTACCCGCTTGTGATGGTTCTACTTAGCGGCGGTTGGATCAAAATGACATGCCCTCTGCTACATGAATCAGCATTTCTTCGACCCGATGTGTGCCGTGGGTTGTAGTGAGCATGGCAGTTGGACTTTTACCCGAAAAACGGGATTTGGGTTTGGAAAGCCATTGTTTGGCCTTCCCTGCGTCCCCGAAGATCACCTCGGCCATGGCGGTAATGTGTGCAAAGCGGAACAGTCGATCGCTCTCATCCACCGTTAAGAGCTGATTGCTGACCAATTTTGTTTTGAGCGTTTTGAGTGGAATGATTCTGTCGCGCTCTTCCGGACTTAAGGTTCCAGCGTCGCAAAGCGACATGATCATGCTGGCCGAGAAGCCAGCTACGATCATGTCGTGAATGTCCTGATCAGAGGCGTTTGAGGGGATATTAAGAGATGCCTCCAGCCGGATGCGGTAGGCATGATAAGCATCATCACGCAGGACTCCAGCAAACACGGACTGCACTGATGTTGTGCCATGCGTAGGCTCCAGCACTATTGTGCCATTCGCTACCGTAATCATCAGATCGTCCCCAACACCTACCCCCATTTTGACAAGCAATTCTGGAGGTAAATCAACAATGACATCGCCGCTACCGTCCTCAGTATTCTGGCATTTGACTATCCAACGCTCGCTTTCACTCATGATCGTCCGGCTCTCATTTCGTCATTAGAGAAGACACGTCATTATGCTCGCGCGCAGAGCTGATCTCGTCTTGGATAACCGTGCATAGAGGCAATTCTTGCTGGGTATTGCGACGAGCGGCTGCGCCCTCCGGCGCATTGGCAAAGATGCCAGCGAAAAGCTCGACTGCACGCCCGCCGTTTTCACTTTCAAGTGCTACATCGGACGGAAACGGGTCTGCGACAGCCATCGGTCTAGTCAGAAAGATACTCGCCGAAGGGAAGGAAATCAGTCATAACGCGAGTTGGTGACTTTCCATTGGCTGGAATCATCATCCAACCTAGTCCGATCAGCATTGAGATGGTTACCAAGTCAACAGACCAGCCTCAATCCTTATTTCGAGGACTCGTCCAGCAATCGCGTTGCTGCTTGACCTTGCCCCAATAGTAAGGTCCAACCTTACGGGAGAGAGGCTCTTCAGGAGGTTGGTGATGGTCAGCCTATTCCCCCATACCGCCAAGTCCAATCCTATCCAGCAATGGAGGTTCAGCGTAGCGGGTATGCGCGGCGACCCGGCTCTGGTGGCGGATGCCTTGATGCTGTCCCGTTACACTTATGCCCAGATTCTGAAGAGTCCGCTCTGGGCCTTCGTCTACAACCTGATCGGTATTCCGCTAGCAGCAATGGGCGTGTTGGGTCCGGCAGTCCTGGTGCGGTAAGGGCGTTGTCCCAGTGTCTCAGTGGTTACTTACACCTTGCTACGGAACTGTTGGCAGCCGGCACAACGAGAATAGGGCTGACTCGGTGGTTCAGCGAACAGGAGGATCTTATGAACATTGGTGAGGCGGCAAGTGTCAGCGGTTTGTCCGCCCGGATGATCCGCCACTACGAGCGCATCAATCTGATCCCGCCGTCACAGCGCACGCGGTGTGGCTATCGCGTCTACTGCGAGTGCGATGTACACGTTTTACGCTTCATCCACCATGCACGAGATCTGGGATTATCGATCGAGCGGGTTCGTGCCTTATTGGCGTTATGGCGGGAGCGCAATCGCTCTGACGACGAGGTTCAGGCTATTGCGCTGAGCAACATCGATGCGCTGAATGCGCGTATTACCACGCTTCAGATCATGCGCGAGGCCCTGTCGTATCTGGCCGAGCATTGCGATGACGCTGAGCAACCACCTGGGCTGGTTCTGGATGAACGCCCCCATGACTTGCCCGAGAGGAGAGCATCATGACTCGTAATAAACCCTCAATGGTTCAGCTGGGCATCGGTGCGGCCATTATCCTGGCGGCTACCTATGTCTTGTTTCCCGCTTTTCAAGCCTGGATCGCGGCGAATGCGCTGATCTTTCTGGTGCTGCTGTGCCCGCTGTCGATGGTGTTTTGTATGCGCAACATGCACAAGGATCCGCCCAGTACCAATGACACACAGGAGGTAAAACCAATCAACCGTGACCCGAACGATAGGCCGTGAGCTGTAACTATTTCCATGCTCAGCGAGTTGGGCCTGGCTATTCAGCGAGTCCTTGTATCTATCACGAGGAGGTTCTTATTGACCTTCAGATTCTATCCGACGGACTCGTCCTGACAGATTCGTAATTGTACAGTCCGCTACCAGCAACTAGACTCCCCCGCATGAAACGCTACCTGCGGTGTTGCCTCATTTTCCTGATTAGCCTGGCGCTTCCCCTCAGCGGGATGGCGGGCATTCAGGCACCGACAGAGCCTTGCCCGATGAAAATGGCGGGTATGGCGATGATGGATGACATGGGACCGGACTGCTGCCATGACATGAAAAGCCCCACCGATCACGGGAAGCCCTGCAAACCTGGTCAGGAATGCAAGACTGGCGGTATGCTGCAAGTATCGATCATCAAGCCTGTCACTCGCTTGTCCAGTCCGCTGGTGCTATCCCTTTTCAGCGACTTCCCGCCCATTCAAACCCCATCCGGGGTATGGCGTCCGCCCCGCGCCTGATTCCTGTACCACACTGAGTTTCATCCTGCCTTAGCGGGATGGTATTTCTGCGTGCATGTCTAAGAGGCGCGCAGTGGAACATCACAGGAATCGTGAGCATGAACTCCCTACGCTATTGCACAGGCTGGCCCGTCGTGGCCGCCTTGGCGGCAAGCGTGTTGGCATTGCCGAGCATCGCCGCCCCGCTGACACTCGATGAAGCCTTACGGCTGGCCGAAAACAACGCCCCGTCACTAACCGCCCAAGCCGCCAAACTGCAAGCCGCCAGTAGTGCTGCCATTCCAGCCGGCGAACTACCCGATCCAAAGCTACTGCTTGGCGTACAAAACTTTCCCATCGGCGGCCCCGACCGCTGGAGACTCGAGCAGGACTTCATGACCATGCAGATGGTTGGGGTCATGCAAGAAGTGCCCAGCCGAGACAAACGCAAAGCACGCATTGAGGTCGCCGAAGCAGCCGTCGATCGAGCTGCGGCTGAAGGCCGTGTGGAGAGATTGAATGTCCGTCAGGCCACCGCATTGGCCTGGATCAGCAGCTATTCCGTCGAGCGTAAAGAGGCGCTGTTCCAGGACTTTTATAAAGAAAATCGTCTGTTGACCGATACCGTCCGGGCGCAGATCGCTGGCGGCCGTGCTCAGCCTGCCGATGCTGTCACACCGAAACAGGAGGCGGCTCAGTTGGCGGAACAACAAGACGACCTGGTCCGTCTGCGGGCACAAGCCCGAGCCGCTCTCAAACGATGGATTGGTCCCGCGGCCAACGACCAACCAACCGGCAGTTTGCCGGAGTGGCCCATCGATACTTCGGGTTACTCCCATAAGCTGCAACATCATCCCGCGCTGGCGGCGTTCGCGCCGATGACCCGCGAAGCGCAGGCCAAGATAAGTGAAGCGGAAGCGGAAAAACAGTCCGACTGGAGCTGGGAGCTTGATTACCAGCGCCGCGGACGGGAATTTGGCGACATGGTCAGCGTGCAATTCACCTTCGACCTGCCACTGTTCCCCGGCTCCCGACAAAATCCGAAGATCGCCGCCAAGCACGCCGAACTGAATCAGTTGGAGGCCGAGCGCGAAGCCCTGGCACGTGAGCATACCGAGCAACTGGAGGCGGATCTGGCCGAATACGAACGCCTGAACCGTGCCGTGCGCCGCAGCCAGGACAGCCTGTTGCCGTTGGCTAAGGAAAAGGTCGGGCTGAGCATGGCCAGCTACCGCGCCGGTAAAGGTGACCTGAACGCCGTGATCAGCGCTCGACGTGAACTCATCGAGGCCCGCCTCAAACAAATTGACTTCGAAGAACAGCGGGCACTGACCAGTGCCCGTCTGTATTTCACTTACGGAGAAACCAGCCAATGAGCACTCGAATCTGGAAAGGGGCTTTGCTGGCAGGCTTCTCGGTGGCCGTAGGCCTTGGCGGTGGTTACTGGTTCGCTCAGCAGCGCATGATCGCAATGCCTGGTGCACTCGCCGAACAGAGTCCCAAAACGCAAGACGAACGCAAAGTACTGTATTGGTACGACCCGATGCAGCCGCAACAGAAATTCGATAAGCCGGGCAAATCACCCTTCATGGATATGGAGTTGGTGCCCCGATACGCTGATTCCGCGGCGGACAATGCGGCCATGAGTATCGACCCAAGCCTGACCCAGAATCTCGGTTTGCGTCTGGCCACCGTCACCCGTGGAGTCCTGGCCTCCAGCCTGGACGTGGTCGGCGTGCTGGCGTTCAACGAGCGGGATGTCGCCGTGATCCAGTCGCGTACCGCAGGTTTTGTGGAGCAGGTGCATGCCCATGCTCCAGGCGATGTGCTCAAAGCCAATGCGCCATTGGCCGATATCCTGGTACCGGAATGGGCTGCTGCTCAGGAAGAATTCCTTGCACTGAAGCGTAACGGTGATGCTGAGTTGTTGGCGGCAGCACGCCAACGGCTGCGCCTCACGGGGATGCCGGCGGCGCTGATTACCCAAGTAGAACGCAGCGCTAAGGTCCAGCCGAACCTGACCCTCACCAGCCCCATTGGCGGCGTGCTACAGGAACTGAATGTGCGTGCGGGTATGACCGTGGCAGCCGGTGAGACTCTGGCCCGAGTCAATGGTTTGAGTAGCGTCTGGCTGGCCGTGGCCGTTCCAGAGTCGGAGACTGGATCGATCGTCGTCGGTCAAACGGTAGAAGCACGTCTGCCAGCCTTCCCGGGGACCGTGCTCAATGGCACGGTCAGCGCCATTCTGCCGGAAACGAATGTGGACAGCCGCACCGTTCGCGTGCGGGTCGAACTGCCCAACCCTGACGGGCGCCTCAGACCCGGTTTGACGGCGCAGGTGCGCCTGAATCGTTCGACTGAGCAAAGCGTGTTGTGGGTGCCGAGCGAGGCGCTCATTCGCACCGGCCGACGCGTCCTGGTGATGCTCGCCGAAGATGCGGGCCGCTACCGACCGGTAGAGGTGCAACCCGGGCAGGAAAACGAAGGCAAAACAGTGGTGTTGAAAGGTCTGGAGGAAGGCCAGCAAGTGGTCTCCTCTGGACAGTTCCTGCTCGACTCAGAGGCCAGCCTCAAGGGCATCGTCGCCAGCGCGCTGGACATACCAGCACCTCCCACCGCCGCCCCGGCCCTTCATGAGTCGGAGGGGCAAGTCCTAGAGATCAATAACAAAGACGTAACGCTCGCCCACGGCCCCTTCAAGACATTGGGCATGCCCGGCATGACCATGACCTTCCCATTGGCGGACCCTGCACTCATGCAAGGGCTCAAGTCGGGTGACAAGGTTCGTGTCTCAGTCAGTCAAACCGATGAAGGTCTGCGCGTAGAACGCCTGAAAAAACTAGGGGATCAGCCATGATCGCCGCCCTCATACGCTGGTCAGTGGCTAACCGGTTCCTGGTCTTGTTGGCGACGCTGTTCGTCACGGCCTGGGGCATTTGGTCGGTGCAGAGCACCCCCATTGATGCGCTACCGGATCTGTCCGATGTGCAGGTGATCATTCGCACCCCTTATCCGGGCCAGGCACCGCAAATCGTCGAGAACCAGGTGACCTACCCGTTGGCCACCACCATGCTCTCGGTACCGGGGGCGAAAACTGTGCGCGGTTATTCCTTTTTCGGCGACAGCTTCGTGTATGTGCTGTTCGAAGACGGTACCGATATGTATTGGGCTCGCTCGCGGGTGTTGGAGTATCTGAGCCAGATACAAAGTCGCCTGCCCGCCAGCGCCAAACCGGCGTTAGGGCCAGATGCCACGGGGGTGGGCTGGATCTATCAGTACGCACTGGTGGATCGCAGTGGTGGACACGACTTGGCGCAACTGCGGGCCTTGCAGGACTGGTTCCTCAAGTTCGAGCTGAAGACACTGCCCAATGTGGCGGAAGTGGCCACCGTGGGCGGTATGGTCAAGCAGTACCAGGTGCAGCTCGATCCGCTGAAACTGGCCAGCCTGGGTATCACTCAGGCGCAGGTAACCGAGGCGATTGGTAAGGCCAACCAGGAAACTGGTGGTGCGGTGCTGGAAATGGCTGAGACCGAGTTCATGGTGCGCGCCTCTGGCTATCTGAAGACCCTCAATGACTTTCGAGCAATTCCACTCAGGCTCGGTGTGGGTGGTGTACCGGTGACTCTTGGCGATGTGGCCACGATCCAGTTGGGGCCGGAGATGCGTCGCGGCATCACCGAACTCGACGGTGAAGGTGAGACCGTTGGCGGCGTGGTAATTCTGCGCAGTGGCAAGAACGCTCGCGATACCATCGCAGCGGTAAAAGCCAAGCTCGACGAACTGAAAAGCAGTCTGCCGGCCGGGGTGGAAATCGTCACCACCTACGACCGCAGCAAGCTGATCGACCGTGCGGTGGAAAACCTCAGTCACAAGTTGATTGAAGAGTTCATCGTCGTCGCGTTGGTTTGCGGGATCTTCCTCTGGCATTTGCGCTCCTCGTTAGTGGCGATCATCTCCCTACCGGTTGGGGTATTGATGGCCTTCATCGTCATGCGCCATCAAGGGATCAACGCCAACATCATGTCACTGGGCGGGATCGCCATTGCCATCGGCGCTATGGTCGATGCCGCCGTGGTGATGATCGAGAACGCCCACAAGAAAATCGAGGCGTGGCACAAGACCCATCCAGGGGAAGAACTGAAGGGCGAACATCATTGGCACGTGATGACCGAAGCGGCAGCCGAAGTCGGACCGGCATTGTTCTTCTGTTTATTGATCATCACCCTATCGTTCATTCCGGTGTTCACCCTGGAGGCTCAGGAAGGTCGTTTGTTCGGCCCGCTGGCCTTCACCAAAACCTATGCCATGGCGGCGGCAGCCGGGTTGTCGGTGACGCTAGTGCCGGTGCTGATGGGCTACTGGATTCGTGGGCGGATCCCCAATGAGGAACAGAATCCGCTGAACCGGTGGTTGATTCGGATCTATCAACCGGCTTTGGACGCGGTGCTGCGCCGACCCAAAATCACTATGCTGATCGCGGTTCTGGTGTTTCTCAGCGCGCTATGGCCGATGTCTCGCCTGGGTGGCGAGTTTCTCCCCCCGCTGGACGAGGGCGACCTGCTTTATATGCCTTCAGCTCTGCCGGGATTGTCGGCGCAGAAAGCGGCACAACTGCTGCAACAGACTGACCGTCTGATCAAGACCGTGCCTGAAGTCGAGCATGTCTTTGGTAAGGCCGGTCGTGCCGAAACCGCCACCGACCCGGCGCCGCTGGAGATGTTCGAAACCACCATCCAGTTCAAACCACGTGAGCAATGGCGACCTGGATTGACCCAGGAAAAACTCGTGGAGGAACTGGATCGGGTGGTCCGTGTGCCGGGGCTGACCAATATCTGGATACCGCCGATCCGCAACCGCATCGACATGCTCGCGACCGGGATCAAGAGCCCAATCGGGGTGAAAATTGCCGGTAGCAACCTGACGGAAATCGATGCGGCCACCCAGGCCGTCGAACGCGTGGCCAAGGACGTGCCCGGGGTCAGTTCAGCCCTGGCCGAACGATTGACCGGCGGACGCTATATCGACGTGGATATCGACCGCAAGGCTGCTGCCCGCTACGGGCTGAATATCGCCGATGTGCAGTCGATCGTGGCTGGCGCTATCGGTGGTGAAAACGTCGGCGAAACCATTGAAGGGCTTGCACGCTTCCCGATCAACGTACGTTACCCACGGGAATGGCGTGACTCGCTCGGCGCCTTGGAACAGCTGCCGATCTACACCCCACAGGGGAGTCAGATCACCCTGGGCACGGTGGCGAAGGTCAAGGTTAGCGACGGTCCTCCCATGCTCAAGAGCGAGAACGCCCGGCCTTCCGGTTGGGTGTACATCGATGTGCGTGGTAGGGACATTGCGTCTGTGGTCGCTGATCTACGACGGGTCGTCAATGAGCAGGTCAAGTTGCAGCCCGGCATGAGCCTGAGCTACTCGGGGCAGTTCGAATTTCTCGAGCGAGCCAATGCACGGCTCAAGCTGGTGGTGCCGGCCACGCTGCTGATCATTTTCGTCCTGCTCTACCTGACGTTCGCCCGCTTCGACGAGGCCTTGTTGATCATGGCCACTCTGCCGTTCGCACTGACGGGTGGAGCATGGTTTCTGTATCTGTTGGGATTCAACCTGTCGGTGGCCACCGGTGTCGGCTTTATCGCGCTGGCGGGGGTGTCTGCCGAGTTTGGCGTAATCATGCTGCTCTACCTGAAGAATGCCTGGGCCGAACGTGAAGACGCCGGTGACAGCACTGAGCGCGGGCTGATCGCCGCTATTCGTGAAGGTGCGGTGCAACGGGTCCGACCCAAGGCCATGACCGTGGCCGTCATCATTGCGGGTCTGTTACCCATCCTTTTGGGCAGCGGCACCGGTAGCGAAGTGATGAGTCGCATCGCCGCACCCATGGTCGGCGGCATGGTCACCGCGCCCTTACTGTCTCTGTTCGTCATTCCGGCAGCCTACCGCTTGATGCGTCGCCGGCACCTCCCCGTTGTACCCACCACCACTCAAGGAAAAGTCGTATGAAACTGACCCTGATCGCCGTTGCAAGCACCGTTGTCGCACTATCCCTTTCTGCTCAGGCAGAAGACATGCCGGGTATGAAGATGGACGCTATGCCCATGAAGGGCATGCAGATGGCACAGGAGACCCAGCAGACTCCCGTGGCCAAAGCCGAGGGTACGATCAAGGCCATCGATACCACGAAACATACGGTGACTATCGCCCATGGCGCCGTTCCGGCTGTGCAGTGGCCCGCCATGACCATGGCATTCAACGCAACAAGCAAACAACTGGCAGGCCTGAAGGCTGGGGATCAAGTAGCGTTTGAGTTTCGTGCCGAGGGCATGGGAGCCACCATCGTGTCGATCAAGCCCCTGAAGTAACCATGGCATGGATGGCTGGTTCGACCTTCACAAGCTGTTACCGGACCAGCTATCCACCATTCATGGGCGCACAGGTCAGCGAAAGGCCGGCAGCCCTAAGGGGTAATAACGAGTTGATTGCTCCACCATCCTCTTGTTTGACTCCTTTGGTTTGGAGGATGGTTTAAGGCGCCTGAGGTAGGCGCCTTTTTTCGGTCAACCAGTAGTCTGAGTGACCCGTTTGCGGTGACGTGTTCGTCACGCAGGCTCAGAGAACACTAGGCTATTGCTGATCAGCAAAGAGCAGTGAATGGATGAACTCCCGCCAATTCCGCAAGCGTGGGAACAACATCGGCACCCGCTGCCGATAGATCTGATACTCCTCGCCAAAACGTTCGGTCAAGGCCGACTCCTCCCGCTTCGCTAGACGGACATAAGCCAAGACGATCAGGGGAAACAACAATAACGTGATCACCGTCGGCCAGTGAATCACCTGTCCAAAGACCGCTAGCATGATCCCGGTGTATTGCGGGCGGCGGACCAGACCGTAGACACCCTGCGTCGCCAGCTTCCCCTCCAGACTTGTGCGATACACCTGAACCCAGCCCCGGATCAACAGAGCCAGGCCGACCACGATAAACAAGCCGCCCAAAATCATTTCCAGCATGGCCCCGATAGCACCGTAGCCCAGCATTGTTGCCCAGAGATGGCCTGAGAATCCGGTCAGCGGGAGATCGATTCCCAGGAAACCAGTCAGCAGGTAAATTGTCAGCGGGAAACCGTACATCTCGGCGTATAACGCGATGATGAACGCTTGCACTAAACCTGCACCCATCCAGTCGCGCCAGCTGCGTGGGGCGACGAAACGGTAGAGGACCCAGGATGCGATGAGCACCATGACCAGCACCCATCCCCAGTGCCCATAATGCAATGGAAACGTCATTCATGATTAGGCCCCTTCTCGATCAACAGCGGATCGGTATTCAGCGCCGACACCTGGAAGAAACATCGGAGCATCCGAGTAGCGATACCGCTTGAGTGCGATACCACTACTCAGACTTGGTTTCTCTCGGCCTAAGAGGACGCAAGACCTGCGACTAAAGAAGCTGTTATTGCACTTTAGTGCTGCCTTGGGCGGGCTCACTGCCCATGTGCTTATTCATGCTTTCCATCATCGTATTGCAGTTTTTCATCATGGCTGACATCTCCTGCATCATGTCCATCATCGGCATTTTACCGCCCTCCATCATCGGCATATCCTTTCCTTTCATCATGTCAGAGCTGTCCTTAGTAGTACTCTGAGGCTGTTCAGCAAAGCTCGTGGAAATAGCTCCAAGAGTTAGGATCGCGGCAAGTACGGCTGTGTAGGCAATAGAGTTACGCATGATAATTCTCCTGATCAACGACCTGGGTTTTCGACAGGCTCTGGGTAAGCAATGGCTGATCCGAAGCCTTCTGCTCGCATGCAGTTTTACCGCCCATGCTTTTCATGCAGAGCCCGATCATTAGCACGCAGGGCAGAACAGAAAGCAGAATAGGTACCGTGACTAATGCAAACAGAGTGTTCAGGTTAAAAAGCAAGGTGAACGCAATTGCAGCGGTGAGCCCTGCGAGCAGTGGGTGACGTTGCAACATACCTCTTGCGTATGGCGCTATATTCTTGGTCATGGTTAATCCTCTAAATTTTCAGTATTTATTTACACACCTCAGCCACAAAACTAACGCGCTGACATTTCTACTGGGTCATGTAGAGCCAGCTTTTATCTCCGTCAAAGGCGTAAATTTCGAACGGCTTCTGCTGGGTGCCGTCCATGCCTGGCGATCCAGGTGGCATCCCGGCCAAGGTGATACCGCGAATTGCAGGGTGCTCTGCCAGTAATTTATTGACGGCTGTTAGCGGGACGTGGCCGCTAATAACGTAACCATCAATGGCAGCGGCATGGCAGCCTGCCAAAGAGTAGGGAAGACCAGCGGCCTTGTTGATCTGCTGAAGCTGTGCAGAATCCGCGACAATCGACACCTTGAACCCACCTTCACGCAAATAGTCCGCATATTTATCGCAGCACGTACAACTTGGGTTTTTATAGAGAATGGCTTCTTCAGCAGCGTTAACGACAGGCATCGCAAGGGCAGTGAGTGCGAGTAACATCCCACCCAAAAAAGTGGATGATTTATTCACGATAACCACCTAATCCTTTTCCGTTGACGACAAAAATATTAGTTGTAGCCCCGAGCGACGTTCTTCATGTTCTTTTGGCGGTGCTGCTGAAGAACAAGCGAGCTAGCCCTCGGCGTGGTTAGGACAGGCTGGAATGTTTAGGAGGAAAAGGATCTGGAGCAACGGGCATGCGACCGAGTGAAGTTGTATAGCAGTCGTATGGAGATGACTTTAAGGCGTGCCAGATTGAAACAAGAAACGCCACCGCTCCCGTTGAGGGAATGGAACAACTTATCGAGCAAGTGACTTGGTTCGTCATGTCAGGGCAGATATTCACTCTGCTGGATTCAGCAAGCATAGTCTGCGCTGCCGGGCAGTTAAGAGGAACAGTTGACGGCTCGGATTTAAACATCAACGCTTGACCATGTGCTGCCGCTACGACAAACAGCAGCACCATGAGCAGCTTGATCAAGGTTTTATCCAGATTTTGAGCCATCACAATGTATAGCTCCCTCAGTTTTTAAGAGTACGCCTGACCTGAGGCCAGCTCAGAAGCGCTCCAATACCACACAGCGGTTCATGCCTGATTTAAGCCTATTTATGAACCATCACCCCCTTTAGATTAGGCGCTAGCTGCGTTTTCACAGCCTGCTGCACCATGCTTTTGCCCTGATTCTGATGAGCGGCAAAACGTGCAAGAACGCGGTCTCCACCGCCTTCAGCCCACACTATGGACGACAGAAGGACCGAACCGATCACAATCGCAGTTTTTATGAGTTTCAGAGCGCGAGTGGATCGCCCTTGAGGGGGTGGTGGATATGACCCTTACAATTCACCTTCTAGACTCCTTTGTCGGCTGTCACCAACCTCTATCCAGCGCTCATTTCCATTTCCGGACTTAAAGTGCCTAACCATGCGACAAGACAAATTATGATGACTGCCATTAAAAACTCGAGTGTCATGCTGCGACGCAAGGCATTTACCGCGGCAGAGTATTCTCCATTTCGAACTGACCGCTCCAATACCGGACTTAGGTGAAAGCGGTTCAGCGTGGCTAACACGATCATCCCGGCAAAGAGCAGGATCTTCAAAAACAGCAGCTGGCCATAAGTACTGAGCATCACTTCATCGAGATTTGGACCGACGATAAAAAGGTAATTCACTACACCCGTGACGGTTATGATCGCAACAATCACTCCGCCGGCCGACTCAAAGCCAGTCAGCACCCGTGCAAGAATTCGAGCTTCTTGTTCGCCCTTTAGCGATTTCAACCGCAGCAGTAGAGCGAATGCCAATAGAGCACCCAACCAGCCACCTGCGGCTAAAAGATGGAATATATCG
>Ga0208635_100325_pt1 | contig 12926 bp, 7 predicted proteins | sample LakWasMe93_HOW11_2_FD_183915 | JGI IMG/M metagenome (GOLD analysis project Ga0208635, IMG submission 183915) | Freshwater sediment methanotrophic microbial communities from Lake Washington under simulated oxygen tension - Sediment Metagenome... | ecosystem: Environmental > Aquatic > Freshwater >...
TTGGGCCACTCACGGTGCGCCGTGCGAGCGCAACGCTCACCCGCATTTCTCCGGTGATCTGGCGGTGGTGCACAACGGCATCATCGAGAACTACGAAGCCCTGCGCGAACAACTCAAGGCATTGGGTTACGTGTTCACATCGGACACCGACACTGAAGTCATTGCCCACCTGCTGAACCACAAACTCAAAGATCTGAACGACCTGACCGTGGCCCTCAAGGCCACCGTTAAAGAGTTGCACGGTGCTTACGGCCTGGCCGTGATCAGCGCTCGGCAACCGGATCGCCTGCTCGCCGCTCGCAGTGGCAGCCCGTTGGTGATCGGCCTTGGCCTGGGTGAAAACTTCCTCGCTTCCGACCAATTGGCCCTGCGCCAGGTCACTGACCGCTTCATGTACCTGGAAGAAGGCGATATCGCCGAGATTCGTCGCGATAGCGTGCAGATCTGGGACGTTAGCGGCAAGGTCGTCGAGCGCCAAACCGTGCAGTACCGTGACGGTGCCGACGTGGCTGACAAGGGCGAGTTCCGCCACTTCATGCTCAAGGAAATCCACGAACAACCGGCTGTGGTGCAGCGCACCCTCGAAGGTCGTCTGAGCCCGGACGGTGTGTTGGTGCAAGCTTTCGGCCCACAGGCTGCCGAGTTGTTCGCCAAAGTGCGCAACGTGCAGATCGTCGCCTGCGGCACCAGCTACCACGCCGGCATGGTCGCCCGTTACTGGCTGGAAGAGCTGGCCGGCATCCCGTGCCAGGTCGAAGTCGCCAGCGAATTCCGCTATCGAAAAGTCGTGGTGCAGCCAGACACCCTGTTCGTGACCATTTCCCAGTCCGGCGAAACCGCCGACACCCTGGCCGCGCTGCGCAACGCCAAGGAGCTGGGCTTCCTCGCCAGCCTGGCGATCTGCAACGTCGGCATCAGCTCGCTGGTGCGTGAGTCCGACCTGACCTTGCTGACCCAGGCTGGTCGCGAAATCGGCGTGGCCTCGACCAAAGCCTTCACCACTCAGTTGGTTGGCCTGCTGTTGCTGACGCTGTCCCTCGGTCAGGTGCGCGGCACTTTGGCCAAAGGCGTCGAAGCCACCCTGGTCGAAGAACTGCGTCGCCTGCCGACCCGTCTGGGCGAAGCCCTGGCCATGGACAGCACTGTGGAGAAAATCGCCGAGCTGTTCGCCGAGAAACACCACACCCTGTTCCTCGGGCGTGGCGCGCAATTCCCGGTAGCGATGGAAGGAGCCCTGAAACTCAAGGAAATCTCCTACATCCACGCTGAAGCCTACCCGGCCGGCGAACTGAAACACGGCCCGTTGGCGCTTGTGGATAACGACATGCCGGTAGTGACCGTGGCGCCCAACAACGAACTGCTGGAGAAGTTGAAGTCCAACCTCCAGGAAGTGCGCGCCCGTGGCGGCCAACTGATCGTCTTCGCAGACGAACAGGCCGGCATGACCAACGGCGAAGGCACCCACGTTGTGCACATGCCGCACATCCACGACATCCTGTCGCCGATCCTCTACACCATCCCGCTGCAGTTGCTGTCGTACTACGTCGCGGTGTTGAAAGGCACAGACGTTGACCAGCCGCGCAACCTGGCGAAGTCAGTCACCGTGGAATAAGTTATCCACAGCTGAATCGAGGGGCTGGTTTTGAACAATAAAGATTGACACGAAACAATAAAGATTGACACATCGAAACATAGATTGACACAAGTCATAAACCCCCGTATTTACGGGGGTTTTGCTTTTCCAGGCTTTTCCTTTGGTCTGGATTCATCGCTTCGATTTTCAGCGGGTATAGGCTAGGAATTCCCTAAACATGGTCGTTGCGGCGGTCATTTTCTCCTACGACTTTTTTCCCGGCGTGAAGTGAAGCGGTTCGCGTGGACTGAGGAGGCGTGGGTTGCGAGGTCGCAGATTTGCATCACAGCAGGACATTGAACGGCACATTGCAAATGGATTTGGCGGAGGTGCCGGAGCGAGTTACGTGCCTTGGCTGCGGGTACAGGATGTCCCCTCGATAGGACGTTCACACAAGATTCAAGGGGTGAAGGTCGAGAGGATCCACCATCTTCTGTCAGATCTTGAGCGGTCTTACTTCCTTGTTTGTGAATTTTCTGAAGATGTCGTGGATATCCGTGAGCAATATCCGTTGCTCCCCACAGAGCGTGCGCAAGCGATAGCAACTTCGATAGGTGTACGTTATCCGAGATACCCTAAAACCACGCTGCCGTATGTGATGACGACAGACTTCTTACTGACTGTTAGGGAGTCAAACGGAAACTTTAAATCGGTCGCTAGAACGGTTAAATATCGTTCTGATCTTGCAGGTAAAGGAAGCAAGCGCACGCTTGAAAAACTTGAGGTTGAAAGACGATTTTGGCAAAGCCAAGGTGTTGAATGGAGCATCGTTACGGATGAGTTTTTTACTCCGAATTTGATAAAAAATCTCGGAATGCTCAGAAAATACTCCAAGCTACCTCGTGATTTAATGAAGGTGCAACTGCATGTGAATTTTATTGAGTGCCTGGAACGTAGCAAGGATTATCCGTGGACCTTGGCCACATGTTTAAGGAAAATTGCGGCCCGTTTATCCATATCCTATATCGATGCTCAAGGAATTTTCTTCTATCTGGTCTGGAACAAAGTGCTCAAAATTGACTTAGTGAGCGCTCCTCTCTTCCTCACTGGTCTAGTTCCTGATTTTGAAGTTTTCCAAATGCCAGTCCAGGCATCTTTGAAGGAGAAAATGTCATGAGTGTTTTCATAAATGGCGTTTTTGAGCCTGTTACCGATTTGTCGGTCATCACTGCGATAGTCAGGACCATTTACCTCGATGAAAAGCATGATGTGGCATTTGTAATAGATCTAGCTGACCCTCCTCGGCAGCCGTACGCTGTAGGTCTTGAGGAACTTCGTCGTTCGTTGGCATCTGGTGACACGAAACCAGTAACCATCGCCACGCCAGAATTCATGCTGGTCCTTGAGGACCAGCTGGATGAGAGAGCCAAGCGAGGCCGAGACGAAAAGTGGGCCATCATCGCCCCTCTGCTAGATCCTGACTATCCAGGGCAAATTTTTGTTCGGGGTGAGTTGGGCCGGTTGGTGGGCAGGAGAGCGTCAGAGCTGGGGATTCAGCGGAAAACCATTTATCGGCTTCTTTACCGTTATTGGGTTTATGGCCAAGTTCGCAACTCATTACTTAATAACTATTCGTCGGTGGGTGTTGCTAATAGAAAATATGACCCAAGCAGACCCCCAGGGCGAAAGCCGAAGTTTCAAGGTGTACTTATTCCACCTTCCAAGATGCTCAGCGCGATTGATAAGCGCTGCATTCGAGTGGGGTACGCCCTTTACGTAAATGATTCAAAGTCCTCCATTTCGAGTGCTTACGATGAAATGCTGAGGAGATTTTATTCGGTTCGAGACATCTCTAAGAAAAATGTAGAGGAACTTCGCCTGCTTCCTAGTTTAGAAATGCCCAGTTTGAGGCAGTTTAGGTATTGGGGCCAAATTTTCTTCGATGAGGTTGAGACTGAGCGGGGACGCAAAGGGCTGAGGAAGTGGCTCAAAGACTGTCGTCCACTTTCTGGTACAGTTCGCGATTGGCTGCGTGGGCCTTGTCATCAGTTCGAAATCGACGCAACCATTGCCGACATTTATTTGGTCAATAGCTACTCTAGGCGGATGCTCATAGGTCGGCCTGTAGTTTATATCGTCGTTGATAGTTTTTCCGGCATGATTGTTGGCCTATATATAGGGTTGGAAGGCCCCAGTTGGAATGGGGCCAGGCAGGCGTTGTTCAATGCTTTTACCTCGAAGGTCGAGTTTTGCGCGCAGAATGGCGTTGATATCAACTCAGAGGACTGGGATTGTCACCACTTGCCCTATCAGATTTACGCCGACAGGGGCGAGATGCTGTCACTAGCAGCAGAGGGGCTTTCGTCAGGCTTGGGCATAGAGATGGGCACTGCTCCACCTTTCCGGCCAGATTGGAAGCCAATGGTCGAGAGTCGGTTTGGTATTTTGAATGATCTAACCGGAATCAGATGGCTACCAGGCGGGGTAGCTGCGCGCGACAAAGAGCGAGGCGAGCGAGATTACCGGCTCGACGCCACGCTCAACCTGAAAGAGTTCACCCAGATCATCATCAAATGCGTCCTTCACTATAACCGGCATCATCGGCAGCCTGACCGGCTGACTCAGGCGATGATGAATGATGGCGTTGAGCCTACGCCCAGCGGCATATGGACTTGGGCGGCCGAGAACGAGCTGATCGAACCCAACAAACGCCCCGACGAGCTGGTTTACCTCCACCTGTTGCCCCGGGAGCGCGCGACGGTTCAAAAGGGCGGTTTGATGTTCCGCGGCATGCACTATGTCTGCGAAATGGCTGTAGAGAAGGACTGGTTCGCCAAGGCTCGCAGACGGGGGGTCTGGTCGATAGAGTGTTGGTACGACCCGAACTCCGCGGCGCACATTTGGATACAGGGTGATACCAAGCAGTTCATCCGCTGTGATCTTCGACGGTCGGATGCCAGTTACGCGAATTATCGCTCGGACGAGATCTTTGATCTGCTCGAAGCCTATCGCCAAAAACCACCTGCCCGCCGGCGCGCCGAGCTGGAAAGCCGTGTGCAGCTCAGCGACCAGGTACACCAGATCATCAGCAATGCACTCGAAGAGCGGAAGCTGGAACCTGCTCCGGCTACCAAGGCCGAGGCCACAGGGAACATTCGTGAAAACCGCGCCGAAGAACGGCTCCGGGAGCGTGAAAAATCGGTTGTTCCTGATGGTGTCCGAGCGGAGCCTGTTCCAGTTGAATCTGAACCGAAAGCAAATGACTCATATGCCGGCCCGCGCACTGCGCAGGTTATCGATTTGCTCAAAAGAATTCGGCCAGGACAGACGCAATGAAAGGCGCGCAGACGTTTGCCAATTACATCAAGCAGGATATTCGGGAGTACGCTGGGAATCCGCTGATCGAAGCTTTGCCCCCGATACTTTCGGAAGAGGCGGCTATTGAGTTGATCTCGAATTTTCCTCAGCCGGTGGACCCGAAAGAGCTGATCCTCGAAGGGGCCACCCGAATACACTGCATCGACCGTTTGAGAACGGTGGTTCAGCCGTTTTTGCTGCACCTGGAACTGGAGGCCCAGTTCTCACTGCTCATCCGCCGTGGGTATGTTGGGCGTAATCCGATGTCACCCGCTACTGTCAGGCATCTACATTCCTTATCCGGGGCTCAGCGTTACCACGATGCCTTCAAGTCCACCGCAGAAACGTTCACCGTCGTCGGCCTGAGCGGCATTGGGAAGTCGACGGCGCTACACGCCATCTTGAGCCTTTATCCACAAACGATTCGTCACGAGCGTTACGAGGGCAGGCAGTTTGTCCATACCCAAATCACGTGGCTCAAGCTCGACTGCCCTCGAGATGGATCGCTGGCTGGGTTCTGCCAGCAGTTTTTTTATGCGGTTGGTGACGCTTTGGGGGACAAGGATTACCACAAGCGCTACAGGCACCGAAACATCAATGATGCGCTACAACAGATGGAGCAGGTGGCCAGTACGTTTTTCATCGGAGCCTTGTTGATCGACGAGCTGCAAAACCTCCACTTGGCGAAAACCGGTGGCAAGGAGAGCATGCTGAATTTCTTTCTGCACCTGGTGAACAACATCGGTATTCCGGTCGTTTTCAGTGGCACGAACTCGATGATCAGCCTGTTCTCAGAAGTCATGCGTACTGCCCGCCGAGTCTGTGGTGCCGGAACGCTCGAATTCAAACGCTTCGAGAAGGATGACGAGGAGTGGCGGCTGCTGGTTGAAAATCTCTGGAGCTATCAGTGGTGCAAGCAGACGGCGGAGCTGACCGAGGAGATTTTCGACACACTGTACGAGCATACCCAAGGCGTGACAGATTTCCTCGTCAAGCTGCTGGTGTTGAGCCAGCGGTATGCAGTTCAAAGTGGCTCGGAGTGTTTGACTGCCGAGATCATAGCGAAGGTGAGCAACTCCAAGATGCAGATCCTGAAGCCGGCCTTGTCAGCTCTGCGCAGCCGAGATCCGAAGCGGATGCGACAGTTTGACGATCTGCTGCCGATTGAGGAGCAACTGAACGACATGATGGTGTTCGACGGATTGGCACGAGCGGACCGCCTTTCTCTGCTTCGAAGTGTTGTGCCGCGTGAAAAGCCGGCAGTCCCCTCTCCAACAGTTTTCGCGAAAGAGCACCAAGCACCGGCTGCTGTTGCAGTGGAAACCTCAGAGGCTAAAGCGCTGAGTGAACACGATGCTCCTCTCGACGCTCTGCGGGCTGCAGGTTGGCTGAACAACGACCTATTTGAGTTCTCACCGATATATCGCAAAGAGTGAGCCGGAGGTGGTGAAGTGGACCTCAAACTCCATTTCTTCCCCGCAGCATTCCCAGACGAGACGCTTCACAGCGTGATCTCTCGTTATGCGCGCCTTTGCGGTGTTCATAGCTGTCAAGCAGCCTTCGCCGGCGTGAGATCAGCGCCGGCCTTTTCGCAGAATGTGGCCTTCCCAAGTCGGTTGGGGGATCTTGTCGAGGTGCTACCCACCGGTACCGAGCTATCGATAGCCGAGGTTCTCACGCGCCACACACTATTGCCCTACTATGCGCCTTTCCTAAGTGAGAGCCAGATAGAACACGCTCAAGCGTCGATGACCGGTGAGGGTAGGGGGCTGATGCTGAAATTGGGTATCAACGCGAGCCGTGTTGGATTCGCCTCCAGAGTGCGATTTTGCGCGGAGTGCATTGCTCAAGATCAGGTTCAAGGGGGAGTCGCTTACTGGCATAGGGTTCATATGCTTCCAGGCGTGCTGGTGTGTCCGCATCATGGCACGTTACTCAGGATCTTGGATCATCGATGGTCCAGTCGCAACTCTCGACAACTCAACCTGCCTGGTGACGAGAGTGTGCAAGCACACACGGTTCTGCTTGATATCCCATCGCGGAGCATACCCGCACTCCAAGATATAGCGTTGCGTTCACTTCAGGTGCTCGAATCTGGAGTCAGCGCTTTGTCGACATATGCGGTGCGCTATACGCTTCTACAAGGGGCAACGGAGCTCCACCTTGCATCTGGAAACCATCGCTTGCATCTGCAAATGCTGGCACAGCACATGGCCAATTTTTTTGCAGCACTCCCGCGTGCGTGGGAGTTTTCTGTACTCGGCGAGGCCCGTAAGGGTATACCCGCCACGTGGGTCACTAAGCTGCTCCGCAAGCCAATCAGTTCTCACCATCCGCTCAAATACATTCTATTGGCCGGCGCACTGAGGGTGGACATGGCGAGCGTGCTGCATGTTGGGCGATCAATTGAGCCGGAGTTGGCGTCTGGTTCGAAAACTCACGTTCGGCTATCGAAAAGTGTTTCACCGGCGATTCCCAGTGAAGGCTTGGACTACTCATCGGCCGCTGTGTGGAAACATGCTCTTGCGGGAGCCGATGCCAGAAAGATTGCAGTCGTACTAGGCGTTTCCCTGGCGTACGTCTATCGTCGCATCCGCGACACGGCCGGCGGGCCAGAGGCCTGGAGGGAGGCTAGGTTCCTAACGGAGCTTCGTGAAAGACGAATGGCCTTTGAGGCTGATTATCACGATCACAAGGCACATGCCTGCCGGGGATATGCTTGGTTGTACCGTCATCATAGGCGATGGTTGTCGGAATACACTGCGAACCAAAGCGCCCACCGCGTGCCTAGTACAAATAGCGCCGAAATGTTTGCCGCCCTCGATGTAAGGCTAGCCGGGGAAGTTCGGCAGTGTGCCAAAGCACTTCTTGCTCTGCCAGGTAAGCCTGTCCGCATCTCGCGTACTAGGATTGGTCGGGAGCTTCACGTTCTGTCTCGCTTCGAAAAGCAGCTCTGTAAGCTACCCCTCTGTGCAGCAGCGCTCGACAAAGTCTGTGAGTCAATCGAAGCCTTTCACGATCGGCGTTTACGGTGGGCGAGGTGCAAATTGCTCTCGGAGGGGAGGCCTGTATCACGTTCTTCGCTCTATAGGGTTGCGAGCATCAGGCTCACGATATCGTCAGCCGATAATGACGCATCATCTTAGATGACCTCACTCACCGCCCCTTGGCAGTTGGTGTTCCAATTAATGGAACAATTCCACTCTCTGAAATAGCCCCGGCATCAGCTGAAGGCCGCGATTCACTTAAGTACAAAAGCTTGTACGCAGCAACCACTAGAATCATCATTTTGCTATCGCCAAGCGCTGAACAATCCAGCATCGCCTGATCAATACGTGTTTTGTATCTAGGTAATACTATCGAGATTACATCTAGGTAAATACCTACGTGTCACGGCTAAGCGGTACCTCATGTTGTGAAAATTTTCAAAAAAACCAACCCCAGCACAGAATTTTCTGTGTTACATGTATGTGACCACTGGATGTGCGTCCTCTTAGAGCCTTTTTTAGTCGGTAAACGATGTCTGATCTACTATTTTTCCCCGTGTCGATGCCGGACGAAATGCTGCACTCTCGTATCACTCGCTATCACTTCCTATCAGGCAATAGAACCGCGGCAGAAACTTACCGCGATCTATTCGCCTCGAAACCGTTTTGCATTGGCGGCATCGTACCCAAGCAGATTGAGAGGCTTGCCAACAGGCTACCGGGTCAATCGGAGGCCAATCTCGAAGAGCTGATCAGTAGCAACACCACGTTTCCTGCATACAGACCTTTTCTGGGGGTTAGACAAGGACCGGAGAGCACTGCAGGACCGCTCAGTTTTGACGGGGTAGTCCGGATACCCCGCCGAGAGGAGTCCATCCATGGAAAGGCTAAGCTCTGCCCTACCTGCGTTCAGGAGGATCTGATTGATATGGGTTATGCCTACTGGCATCGATCTCACCATATACCTGGTGTTGCCGTCTGCTGGCGTCACGGGGACTCGCTGATCCATGCTTGCCCCAAGTGCTCTCACCCGTTCTATCGAAAATTAAGGCTACTCCCGAATCTGACTGAGCCATGCGCATGTGGTTGGAGCCCACTCAACGCTACAACGATACGCAAGGGCTCCAATCTTGAAAAAAAAGTTGCACTATTCGCACACGATATTCTGCAACGAAACATTCCGCCAATTGGCAGTGCAGTATTGAGTTCTTGCTATGTGCGGCAGTGTAAGAAACGCGGATTTATATTTGGGAACAATGCAGGTATTGCAAAACTATTTTTGAGTATTCAAGGTGCTTATGGCGATGAGCTTTTATCACAGATTGACCCAGCCTATGATAAAGGGAAACATGAGCAATGGATTAGGCTGAAATCAGATAAAGGTCAGCTAAATATGCCGCTCGCGCGGCATTTGATTATCGCGCTTCATTTATTCGCTAGCGCTGATGACTTCGAGGGAGCGCTGAAGAAAGAGTCTATTCTGCTGAGTGCCTCAAGTTCCCTGCGACCTTCCAAGAGCGACGAATCGCAGCCTGATAAAAAAACTAGATATCGCAAAAAAATTGAGATGCTTTTGGCGCTGCGTTCTGACGCTAACGTGGAGTATCTCTGGAAGAAGGCCTATAAGCCTACTCAATGGATTTCAGAAAATGATAACGCATGGTTGATGGCAAAACTCCGCGCACCGAAGGAGGTTGCGGTTACGGTCGAGAAGACTGCCGACTCACGAGATGCTGCGTATGCAGCGCTTATCGAAGCGGGCGTGGATGAGTTGTACAGAGTTACGGAAGATCTGAAGAGGGTGAACATTCGCAATCTGCAAACGCTGCTCCCAAGTTCGTTGCCTCACGGCCAAAGTCTGCGTAAACAGAGGTTCCCCCTGACTTATCAACAGATCAAGCTTCATCAGGAGTCAGTCTGGCATTTCCGATTAAGGACCTTGGTGTGGGCTATCTCTGAACTCATAAGGATGAAGCTTCCCGTGAATTACTCGACTGTAAGATTGACTTCAGTGGTAGCAAGCAAGGTGTTCCTAGTATTTTCCAGTTTTTTTGAGTGGGATCTAGAAAGCTTCGCAAGAACTGGCGTGGAAGCAGAGGCCTTGCTCAAGTCTACCGGCGTATCGAGGAATTGGGAGGGACCACCGGTTGCGATAAGCTTTTGAGGGCATCTGTGTCCCATCAGCATAAGCGCTCCTCTTGTAACTGAAGCCGCACCCGCGTGAGTTCAGCCCGTAGCTTACGCGATTTGGCTTGCTGGTCATCATCTCGCTGACGCTGGTTTTCGGGCTTGCTGTAGAGCTTGAGCCAGATATAGCCATGATTGGCTAACCAGGTTGAACTAGGCGCGTGTAGTTCACAAAAAAATCATTGTCCAAACTTGTGCTCGTAGAGTTACAAGGACACCTTACACATAAGTAATATTCGCGGCAGCTTTCTGAAAGGTATCATTGGTTATTCTCTAGTCAGAAATTAGTGAAAACTAGGAGATAATCATGAAAGCATTCAAAGCAATTTTTGCTGTCACTATTTTGGCCTTGTCGTCACTGGCCATGGCTGAGGGCGGCGGTGACCGCGTTTACGGTCGGATGATGCAAGAAAACCAACAGGCGATGGAGCAATATGCCTTAAAAAATGGTAAGGCCATCCCTGAAGTTGTTCATTATGAATATGGTATGAACCTCGATATTCAGAAGGTGGTCAGTGTCACACAAGCCAACAAAACCTGTAGTGTTGCGCCTTCGCGCATGACCTATGAAGACTCGGCGGGCAAGCTTAATACCGTGGAGTACAAGATTATGGGTACCAACTGCCCACATGGAAGCTAGCCCCTTAGGGTCATGTCTATGTCAGATCATTCAATTACGCTTTTTAAGCATGCTTACTGGTCGCTGACATAGAAGTAATTTTCAGGTCACGCTGGAGTTATCTTTTGTATGAAATTATGTCTGCCGGCACGTAGAGGGAATCCCTATGTGCCGGTGGCTTTTTATAATGATAAAAATATTTCATAAAGAAACTCTGCCAAGCTAAAGCCTGGAGTGTTAAATGAACAATAAGAGCTTTTATGGTTTTTCTCTCATTGCCCTTGGCATGAGCATGGGGCAAGTTGCAGTGGCTGTTGAGCAAAAACCTGAGGGGTTCATTGAAGGGAGCTCCTTTAGTCTTCTCAATCGTAATCTCTATTTCAATCGTGACTATCGAAAGGGCCAGTCAAGTCCTACAGGCAATGGCTATGCTGAAGAATGGGCTCATGGGATTATTGGACGTTTTGATTCGGGCTTTACCCAAGGCACCGTCGGGTTCGGCATTGATGCATTTGCAATGATAGGACTCAAGCTTGATTCGGGTGATGGGCGCTCGGGGGCTCGAAGCTCAGTGGATGTCATGCCCTACAACAGCAAAGGCCAACCAGAAGACTCTTACTCAAAAGTAGGCGGAGCCGCGAAGGCTCGCTTTATGGATACGGTGGTCAAAGTAGGAGACGTATTTCCATCCACACCTGTCGTGGCGTATGGCGATTCTCGACTGCTGCCAGAGAGTTTCCGGGGAGCAACGTTCACCAATACCAGCATTAAAGACCTGACCATTCAGGGCGGCCGGCTGCATGCGATGAGCCAACCCAACTCCAGCAGCATGCGTGACGGCTTTTCGACTTTCTATGCCGGTGCTGTTGATGCTCCGTGGATTGCTTACCTAGGGGGGGACTACACCGTCAATGGGTTCGTTGGTGTGAGTCTTTACGCCAGCCAATTCAAGGACGTTTGGAATCAGTATTACGCTGGCACCTCCCTTAATTACCCGCTCTCAGACAACGTCGCGTTGATCGGTGGATTAAATTACTACCGTGCCGTCGACGAGGGTAAAAAACTCCTTGATAGCTTTGATAACAACATTTGGAGCGGCAAAACTGGGGTCAAATTCGGCGCTCATACGGTGACTGTTGGCTACCAGCGTAGCAACGGTAATGACGACTTCGATTACCTGCGCCAATCGGACTCAATTTTTCTGGATAACTCCATCCAATACAGCGACTTCAACTCTCCGAAAGAGCAATCCTTGCAGCTTCGCTACGACCTGGATATGCAAGCGTTCGGCATCCCAGGCCTAAGCTTCATGACCCGCTACGCGAAGGGGTGGGACGCTGATTATTCCAACGCGAACAGCGTGTATATGCGTCGCGGAGCAGATGGAGCGCCATTGCAAGACCAAAAGCGGTGGGAGCGAGACATTGAGGCTAAGTACATCATCCAGTCAGGCTCTCTGAAGGACATGTCACTGCGTGTTCGCCAAGCAACCACGCGTGCTACCGATTTCGAATCTGATTTGGACGAGGTCCGACTGATTGTCGAGTACCCACTGCAACTACTTTAACGAGCACTAACCTGCGGCACCAATTGTTCGACTACCAGGTACACCCCGTCTCCTTGTTTCTCCTTTGGTTTGGGAGGCGGCTTAGGCGCCGTAGTGGCGCCTTTTTTTATGTGGATTGACATAAGGGCGGGACGTTCTGTTGTCAGTACCTGTGTTCACCCTGCCTGGTAAACCTGCTATCTAGGATCTTTTGATCCATTGATAGGCAATCTCCATTCATAACTGAGACTGAAGGTGCAGAGTCATTGTCGATGTTCACTTCGACTGCGTGCGCATCGTTTAGTTGAGGGCGTTATAGAGTGGGGCTGAGGGGAACAGCAGGAGAGGCGGCCAACAGTAGCTCATTGTCTTTGCGTGTTGCTTGAGCGCGGAATGGACAGTATGTGTCCTGCTGCATGGCTATGTCGCTAACCATGCAGGGACAGGATTGAGGGGCCAGATTAGTTTCCGGGGTATTCAGCAATGACCTGGTCTGCGCCTGCTTTGGACAAGCCGATTACCTGGTAAGCATCATGTTTTCCGTTGACTTCCATGCCCGGAGATCCAGCCGGCATGCCAGGAACGGCGATCCCGAGAAGGTCGTCACGTTTGCTCATCGCAATGATTTGCTCGGCGGGCACGTGACCTTCAACAAAC
>Ga0208635_100326_pt1 | contig 12909 bp, 12 predicted proteins | sample LakWasMe93_HOW11_2_FD_183915 | JGI IMG/M metagenome (GOLD analysis project Ga0208635, IMG submission 183915) | Freshwater sediment methanotrophic microbial communities from Lake Washington under simulated oxygen tension - Sediment Metagenome... | ecosystem: Environmental > Aquatic > Freshwater >...
TGATTCAGCGCCGCTTCCAGCGACAAATGCTGGGACAGCCACTCAGGCTTGGCTTTCTCTTCGGGGCTCATGTTGTCCATGAAATCCAGGGCGGCGCGGGCCCGACCGTAAGGGTCGTTGATAAACGGGTCTTTCCAGTTTTTTTGCTGGTCCGCCGGGCCACTGTAATAACCGGTGGCGAGGCGCGCCTGTTGGCGCATCAAGGCTTGTGCCGAGGCTTGTTCCTCTGCGGTGAAGGTCCCGCCCTGATTGGTGGCGACGGCGTTCAGCGAGCGTCGATCCAGATCGCCCATCAACGCATTCCGGTCTTCATCGCTGCCGGTGTACGGTTTGCCGCTGGCTTTCATCAGCGCGTATTTTTCATCCATGCGCTTGCGGGCATCGGTGGCCACTTCGGCAAACGTCTTGTCCTTGGAGCTGGAGACCGCGCCAGGCTTGGAGGCACCGAGGACGAGGGCGTCAGCGTTCATTCCCGAACGCACCGGGAAGAACGGCGCGTTGCCGGCGATCGAATTACTGTAGGCGGTGGAGGTGCTGGACAGGCTCACCGAATCGTCGTTCGGTGTCTTGGCCGGATCATCCTGAGCCACGCGTTGCTGTTGCGCAGCCGCCGCAGCCTTCGCCTCGGCGGCAGAGGTGTAGGCCGACATTGCCGCATTCGTTGAAGTCGAAGTTGAAGCAGTGATCATTGTTCTTCCTTGACGAGAGAGGCTCGCAAACGGCCGCATTGGAACGCTTTGTATCGGACAAGATACGCAGTATTTGTGAACCTATCACTCATACAGGCGTATCAACACAACTGGCGAGTCAGCGGGTAGGTGACAGCTCGTCGCTGGCCAGGGTCCGATCCACCAGGCGCAGGCTGTTGCGTCCGCCGCGCTTGGATTCGTAAAGCGCGGCGTCGCCTTGCTCGATCAAGGCGGTCAGGCTCGCCGGCGGCTGGTCGAACAGGTTGGCGCCGATGCTCAAGGTGACCGGTTCAGGCGTGGTGAAGGCCTGTGCGGCGGCCTGGTAAAACCGGTCCCGCAGCGCGTTGCCCAACCCGACGACTCGCTCACTCGATGCGTCATTCAGCAGGATCACAAACTCGTCGCCGCCCAGCCGGGCCGCCAGTGCACCGCCGGGCAAAACCGCGCGAATCATCTCGCTCAGCGAAACCAGCAGTCGATCGCCGGCCGTGTGGCCGTAGAGGTCGTTGACCAGTTTGAAGTTGTCGATGTCGATCAGCAGCAGCGCGCCCGGTCGCGTGCCCGAGACGTTCTCCAGCAGGCGCGGTGCCCGCACTTCGAGGGCGCGGCGGTTGTACAGGGCGGTCAACGGATCGCGTGCCGCCAGTCGTTCAATCCGTTTCTCCCGCCGGTAGCGCTCGGTGCCGGTCATCGAGAGCGCGATCAGCATGATCGCCATCGCGCCCTCAACCAGCGAAATCTGGATGATCTCGCCACGAAAGGCCGCCAGATCGATCAGCGTGCCTGGCACGACCACCGATATCGCCTTGGCCAGATAGAACAGCCCGTGGGTCAGCAGCACATAACGCAGTTGCACCGCGCCCACGCTCAAAGACTTGCCATGAGGACGCAAGAGGAAGCTGGCCCTGAGCGTCGGCAGGGCGACCAGCAGCGAATTGGCCACCAGCATGAGCTTCGACCACGACGCTTCGTCCGGCAGCAGCAACATGGCAAACCAGGCTGCAAAAATCAGGTACCAGGCACGAGACAGGCGCACCTGCGTAAAACGCGCGACGCCCAACAGGAACAGAAAGTGCGCCGTCACCAACAGGCCGTTGGCGAACCAGATACCGATCAGCAACAGGCCGCTGATGCGCAGCAAGGCGAGGGTCGAACCCACGGTGATCGTGGCAAATCCTGCGCTCCAGAACAGCAGCGAGGGTTCGCGAATGCTGCGCCACTCGATCGCCAGATACAGCGCGGCGGCGGCTGCGAGGGCGATAGAGAGTGTCAACATCGTTGGAGGGTCGAGCGCCATAGCCGGACGGGTCTGCCTGATCTGGGGAGAGGGCTGTGATTGTAGCGTTCAAGACTGTTTTTCGCAGGGCTCGTCATCCGTATATCGCACTGTCGATTTCCCGGTGTCTCGTTCGACTACGGTTAAGGAATGCGCCTGATCGTCGGTGTTTCCTGCAAGAGCGCTGTCACGAAGACCAACCGGGAGAAGACCATGCGCACGCTCACCGTTGCCGCTTTCATCAGTCTTGATGGCGTTATTCAAGCACCCGGCGGACCCGAAGAGGATCCCGGCGGCGATTTCCGTTTCGGTGGCTGGATCGTGCCTTACGCCGACGAAGCCTCCGGTCAGGCCATCAACGAGCTGTTCGCGCAGCCGTTCGAGTTGCTGCTGGGGCGGCGCACCTACGACATTTTCGCGGCGTATTGGCCCGGCAAAAACGGCCATCCCATCGGCGACGTGTTCAACCGCGTGGCCAAGCACGTCGCCACGCATCGACCCGATACGCTCGACTGGCAGAACAGCCATGCACTGAAAGGCAACCTTGCCGACGCGATACGTGTGCTCAATCAGCAGGACGGCGCCCGTTTGTTGACCCAGGGCAGCAGTGATCTGGTGCGCCAATTGCTGGCCGCCGGGTTGGTCGACGAGCTGCGGCTGATGACGTTTCCCGTGGTCCTGGGGCGCGGCAAGCGCCTGTTCGGCGACGATGCACTGGCGTCGGCGTTCACCCTGGCGCACTCGATCACCACGCCAGCGGGTGTATTGATCAGCCGCTACGAACGCAGCGGCGAAGTACGTACGGGAACGTTCGAAGACGTTGACTAGGAAAAACCGCCACATTCTTTTGGAGAACAAAAATGGTCAGCAAAAACACGATTTGCCTGTGGTATGACGGCGCCGCGCTGGACGCCGCGACGTTCTACGCCGAAACATTTCCGGACAGCGCGGTGAACGCCGTCCACCGCGCCCCCGGCGACTATCCGGCGGGCAAGAAGGGCGACGTCCTGACGGTCGAGTTCACGGTGATGGGCATCCCGTGTCTCGGGCTGAACGGCGGGCCGTCGATCAAGCACAACGAGGCCTTCTCGTTTCAGGTGGCGACCGACGATCAGGCCGAGACGGACCGCTTGTGGAACGCGATAGTGGGGAACGGCGGCGAAGAAAACGTCTGCGGCTGGTGCCGGGACAAGTGGGGTTTGTTCTGGCAGATCACCCCTCGGGTGCTGACGGCGGCGATCACTGATCCCGATCCCGCCGCGGCCAAGCGTGCATTTGAGGCGATGATGCAGATGGGCAAGATCGACGTCGCGGCGATTGAAGCGGCGCTCAGGGGTTAGCCGGGTTAAACAAACTACGAGGGTGAGTTTCACCCTCGTGCCACCGCCGGCACCTCTGTTGGCTTCTCACCCGATGAAACATCGTGCAGGGAGATCTTCGAAGTCTCCGGCAACGCCAGGCCGCCAACCAATGCCAGCACTGCAATCGCAATCAGGTAGAACGCCGGCGAGAGATTGCTGCCGGTGGTACTGATCAGCCAGGTCGCCATCAGCGGCGCGGTGCCACCGAACAGGGTGTAGGCCATGTTGTAGGTGATCGCCGAGGCGGTGTAGCGAGTGCGTGTCGGGAAGGTTTCCGAGAGCAGGGCGGCGGTCACCACGTTACACAACACGGCGCCAATCGCCAGGAGCATGACGCCAACGATGGAGGCTGCGAACGAGCCGGAACTGGCCATCATGAACGATGGATACACCGCCACGATCAACAGCGCGCAGGCCGTCATCACCGTCATGCGCCGCCCGACCCGGTCCGAAAACAAACCGGCCAACGGGCACATCAGTGCGGCGAAGATCAGTGCAATCAGCGACACCAGCAACGCCGTTGCACGACTCAGGCCGCCCGCGACCTGCAAGTAAGTCGCGAAGTAGGTGGTGAACATGTAGAACGACAGGGCTGTCAACGAGATGAACGCACCGAGTGAGCAGATGGCCGAGCCATGGTTGCGCAGGGTCTCCTTGAGCGGGGAGTGCGCGACGGCATGTTGTTGGGTGACGGCCTGGAACGCCGGGGTTTCATCCATCTTCCAGCGCAGGTAAAGACCGACCAGGCCCAGTGGCGCGGCAATCAGGAACGGCAGGCGCCAGCCCCAACTGCCCATGGCTTCGGCCGACAGTGACGCCTCGAGTGCGTAAGCCACCACGGCTGCCGATGCAAAGGCTGCAAAGGTCGACACCGGAATGAAGCTGCCATACCACGCTCTTTTATCGCTGGGGGCATGTTCCATCAGATAGGCGCAGGCACCGGCATATTCGCCGCCTGCGGAAAAACCCTGGGCGCAGCGGATCAGACTCAGCAGCACCGGCGCCGTGACACCGATCGCGGCGTAGGTCGGCAACAAACCGATCAGGGTCGTCGCGCCCGCCATCAGCAAGATGGTCATCGCCAGGGTGCGCTTGCGACCAATCCGGTCACCGAGCATGCCGAAGAAAATCCCGCCCAGGGGCCGAAACGCAAAGGCCACGGCGAATACCGCAAAGGTTTTCAGCAGCGCAGCGCTGGCATCGCCGCTGGGGAAAAACTGCTGGGCGATGGTCGTCGCCAGAAAGCCGTAGACGGCAAAGTCAAACCACTCGACGAAATTGCCGATGCCGGCGGCGACAATCACTTTTCTCAGGGTTTGCGGGCTGACCTGCTCTGTCGCGGCGCTTGTCATGCTGAACCTCGATGTCTCATGGGTTTAGCGTTCGATTATCGCGGCAGCCGCTGAAACGTCTCAGCTCAAAAGTGTCGTCGGCATAGTCAGGACCGACTCAAGAGTGCGCCCAGGCCTCAGCGCAAACTCCACGACACCCCGACATACGCCGCCATACCTTCGCCCGGCGTCGACCGTGCCGCGTCCAGACCTTTGTCGTCGTAGCCCGGCGTGACGGTGGCGGCGTAGTGCTTGTTGGTCAAGTTGCGCAGGTCCAGCCAGGTCTGCCAGTCACCCTTGGGCGCGTTGTAGCCCACAGTCGCGCCGAACAGTGCGAAAGGGTCGGCGTAATAGCTGTTGGCGTAATCGACCGCAGTTTTCGACACCCACTGCGTATTGAGCCCGGCGAAGAAACCCTGGGGCCAGTCGTAGCGCAGTTCGCCCTGGTAGTAGTGCATCGGCAAGCCCGGCAGGCGGTTGTCGCCGAAGCGGTCGTCGTCGCGGTAGTGGAAGTCGCTGAAGGTGTAGCTCTGACGCAAGCTCAGTTGACCGCCATCGCCGGACGACCACAGGTTGCTTTGCAGGCTGGCTTCCACGCCTTGGTGCACGGTCGGGCTGGCGTTGAGTTCGTAAGGCGTCACGGCATTGGCATCCGGCAATACCGAGAGCAATTCATGCTGCACCTGAGCGTAGTACCAGGCCAGGCTCCATTGCCCCATCGTGCTGTCGCCGCGACCGCCGATTTCGAGGGTGGTCGCGGTCTGGTTTTGCAGCTTGACCGGATCGCGCTGGGCGCCTGTGGCGACACCGCTGCCTGCCGGGAAGCGAATGTTGGAGCTGTAGATCAGCGACCACGGGTGCGGCGCTTCGACCGAGCGGCTGAGGTTGCCGAACAGCTGCAAGTCCGGTGTGAGTTGGTAGCGCAGGCCCACGCGTGGTGCGTAGTCCCAGTCGTTGAGGCTGGTTTTGCCGCCCCCTTCAGGGAAGGTCACGGCGCTTTCGCGGCGGGTGTAAATGGCTGCGAGGCCGGTGGTCAGCCACAGGTCGTCGGCGATTTCCAGGTCATTGCCCATATGCAAGACCGTGTCCGAACCCTGGTAGGTGAAGTTGCGAATGGGCGTGCCCGGCGCATAGCCGGCGGTGTTGCCGGTGGGGATGCGCACTGATTCGCTGGCGCCGGCATTGGGCAGGTGCTTCGTCACGCGCAGGCCCAGCGTGCTTTGGCTTTCCAGGCCCCAGAGGGTGTCGCGACGCTTGTAGTCGAAGGTGCCGCTGACGTCTGTGTACGCCACCTTCAAGCGGTTGGGGCCCTCACGTAAATCCATCGGATAGTCGTGGTAGACAAGACCGGTCTGGATACTCGAGTCGTCATCGATGTAGTAGGTGGTCTTGTTGCCGAAGAAGGTGCTGCCCGGTTGTTCGCGACGGTCATCCCGCGTCACGTAAGCGGGGTTGGCCGCCCGTGGGTCGTGCTCGATGGAGTGCTTGGTCACCCGTCCGGCGAGGTCGTTGTCGGTCTGGCGATAGCGCAGGTAGAAACGCGTTTCCAGCTTCGGGTTGAAGCGATAGCCGAAGTTGGCGATGACGCCCTGGCTCTCGCTGGCCGTGTGATCCTGATAGCCGTCGGCGCGCGCATCGGTCGTGGACACGTAGTAGTCGAAATCCCCCAGCACTTGCCCGGAGCTGACCTGGCGCTGCTGATAACCGTGGCTGCCCATGGCGTAGCGCACCTGCAACAGCGGTGCGTCGTAGCCGGTATGGCTGATGTAATCGATGGCTCCGCCCAGGGCCAGGGCGCCCTTGTCAAAACCGTTGGCGCCGCGCAGCACTTCAACATGATCGAGCCACAGCGGCTCCAGCAACTCGTAGGGCGTGCCGCCCGGGCCGGTCAGCGGCAGACCATCGAGCATGGCGTACAGCCCCGAGGCATGGGCGCCCGGTGCACGGTTGATCCCCGAGCCACGGATCGAAATCTTCACCCCTTCATTGCCCGCAGACTGGGCATAGACCCCCGGCTGATAGGCCAGCACATCCTGGTTGCTGGCCACGCGGCCCTGAAGGGGGCGGCGCATATCGACCACATTGGTGCCGCCAGGCACCTGGGCAAGCCGGGCCTCGGCGTCCTCGATCGTCTGGTCTTCGCCGCGCTGCTCCTCAGCCTGAATCAGCACCTGTCCCAGCTCCAGGCCTTGGGCATCCTCGGCCATGGCCGGACAGGCAAGCGCCAGCCCCAGCAGCGCAGCGGGCACGGATTTGGGCGAGGGCATCGAGAGAACTCCAGACAGATAGAAACGGGCAGTGAGAACTGCGACGTATGAACTAACGAGTGGAACACATGGCAATTTTGCTTTTTTGCCAGGTCAACGTTCATCCGCTTCGGTGCAGCCATCCTGACCCTGCGCCGACAGGCTGCCGCACAAGAGACGTGCGCCTATCCACGAATGCCTGCTGCGGTGGCTTTCCTGTTCGTGATCACGTCACTTTTGCTCGGCGATCAATCCTGAAAGAACTTCAGCTGAGGTGGTGGTGTGCCGAAAATGGTGGGTCCAGAGGCTGATACCCAGTTGCCCGGAGCGGTCCAGGGATGAACCCACCGTGAGGTCGGTGACGAGCGTTGGATAAAGGCCGGCGTCAAACAGTGCAAAGCCTGCGGCCAGGACACAGGTGTCCGTCTGGATACCGCAAACCAGGACACGGTCCGGCTTCAGGCGCTTCAAATAGTCCATGGTCTCTGGCGAAGGTGCATAGCCGTGCTTGACGAAAACCTGCTCTGTTTTTACCGCGCTGCTGTCGAGCGCCGCAGGGTGCCAGCCGAGCTGTTGATGGAACGGGGTGCGCTGCTCGTCATGCAGCTCGACGGTCGCCACCGCCGGGACAACGTCCGCAAGTTTTTGAATACCCTTCACGAGCCATTCAGGCGGCGAGAAGGTGGATTGAACATCCACAACGAGAAGAACTTGGCGCATGGTCTGGATTCTCCATTCGGCGCGCTACATTATCACCCCGTGCACTCAGCGCCAGTGCACAGCAGGTGTCTGATTGACAGGACTGCTACTCATATCAAGGAGACACCAAGATGGTCGAAGAGATTTTGAAGTCGAAGCTGGTCAATTTTCTGGTGCCCGACGCCCGAGTGGACTACGACACCGTGAGCGATCTGTACGACGAGGCGGGGAGTGGCGATGTGGACGCGCTGGCCGATGTGCTTGAGGTCTTCAGGCACGCATACGGAGGACTTTGGGTTGGCGGGAAGGTGGAGGTGACTCACTCCGTGGTTCGCTTGAGCGCCAATGCCCTGAACCGTGCCATTCAGGATGGAACGATGGATATTGAACTCCCGCTGGCATTGGTCCGCAAGGTCAGCGTGGAAGGTGGGTTTGTCACGAAGATCGTCCGACTGGACACCGACGTTGGCAGCGTTAAATTCCGCTGTTTTGGTGCGAAGGACGTCGCCTCGCTGATCGAGAGAATGACCCACTCGACAGCTTCAATCCTCGCTCGGTAAGCAGGCGTTGCGGAAGGTGCCAGCGCCGCTGGAGAGTGGTGACAATGCCACTCTCGTTCGCCAACCCGTGCAGTGTTGGCGTGGGGCAAAAGCGCTGTGCAATGCTGGCCTTGTCACTGGCTTAACCCAACAACTGCTCGCCGAGCAAAACGACTGCGATGATGATCATGGCCGTTCCGGAGAAACGACTGACACACCGGGCCGCGGCGGGGCGTGCTTGCAGTACGGCCTGTGAGCCGAATCCCACGAGCAAATAAATCACGCCACAACTGACCGTGTGGATGAGCCCCAGCGCAATCATCTGCATCGGCACAGGCCAGGCCGCTGCCGCGTCGGTGAACTGAGGCAACAGCGCCAAAAACAGCAAAAACACTTTCGGATTCAGCCCGCTCACACAAAGCCCCTTGATCGCCCAACGCTGCCAGGAGCCCGGCGCCTGAGTATCATCTGAGTGCGGTGTAGCGGGGCGGGCGAGCATGTTGATGCCCAACCACAGCAGATAACCGGCACCGACAAAGGTCAGCGCCGACAAGGCAACGGGGTGGTTGGTCACCAACGTGCCGACGCCCGCGGCAACGATCATCGTGGCAATCAAATGACCGGACAACAGCCCGCCCACGGCGGGTATCACGACCCGGCCCTTCAACCCCGCCGAAATCGCGTAGGCCCAATCCGCCCCCGGCGTGATGACGAACAGAATCGACACCGCCCAAAAAGCCACGAAAACACTCAAGGTCATGGCGCTAACCACTTCTGCTGCTGATACACCGTGCTTTGCATCGTCCCGCTCCGAAAAATATGGATGCGAGGAAGAATAATGAAATCTTGTTAGAATTTACTTTCAAAGATGATCATCAGGATGCGCAGAGTTGGGAGAAAATTCTAAATGGACAGGATTGATCGCAAGATTCTTTCTGAGCTGCAAAAGGACGGTCGCCTGTCGGTCACCGAACTCGCCGAGCGCGTGGGCCTGAGCCTTTCCCCTTGCCATCGACGTGTTCGAGCATTGGAGGAGTCGGGTGTGTTGCTCGGCTACAGAGCGCAACTGGACCCAAGCGCATTGGGCCTTAACTTTTCCGCGATGGTGTTTGCCACGTTGCGTGAGGGCGACCGCAAAGCGGTCGAGGCGTTCGAGACGGCGCTTGTCGACATCCCGCAGGTGGTCGATGCTCAACGGTTGTTCGGCGAACCGGATTATCTGCTGCACGTCATCACTCAGGATTTGCCGGCCTTTCAACGGCTCTACGATGAAAGCCTTTCGACCTTGCCCAATGTGCAGCGGCTGGCGTCGACGCTGGTCATGAAACGGGTGGTGCAGGACAGGCCTTTGCCCCTGTGATGAGAGCGGCGGGCAATGGGAAGCAGACGATCCCGCGTGGATTTCAGGATGGTCGATTAACACGTAATGCTGGCTTAATTCATGTCCGGTGTTATCGCCTGCGTCGGAACCTGACGACAGGTTGCTGACGACTCAAACCCATCGTAAGAGCCATTTGCAGCGACTACACTCCAGCCCATGAAACGCTATCTGCGGTTTTGCATCATTTTCATGATCAGCCTGGCGCTTCCCCTCAGCGGGATGGCGGGCGTTCAGGCACCGACAGAACCGTGCCCCATGAAGACGATGGGCATGGCGATGATGGACGGCATGGGGATGGACTGCTGCAACGACATGAAAAGCCCCACCGAGCACGGCAAGCCTTGCAAACCAGGCCAGGAATGCAAGACGGGCGGCATGCTGCAAGTCTCGATTATCAAGCCTCCCATAACCGCATTCAGCCCCGTAGCGCTTTCCTTCTTCAGCGATTCCCTGCCCGTGCAAACCCCGTCCGGGGTATGGCGACCGCCCCGCGTTTGATTCCTGTCCCACATCGAACCTCATTCCGCATTAGCGGGATGACCTGGCTGTGCGCATGTCTTTTGACGCGCACAGTTGATGATCACAGGAATCGTAGACATGAACTCCAAGTGCTATTGCACAGGCTGGCCCCTCGTGGTCGGCCTGGCGGCAAGCGTACTGGCATTGCCGAGCTTCGCTGCCGCACTGACACTCGATGAAGCGTTGCGGCTGGCCGAAAACAATGCGCCGTCACTGACCGCACAAGACGCCAGGATTCAGGCTGCCAGCAGCGCAGCCATACCGGCGGGTGAACTACCTGATCCCAAGCTGCTTCTGGGAGTGCAGAACTACCCCATAGGCGGTCCGGATCGCTGGAGCCTCGACCAGGATTTCATGACCATGCAAATGGTCGGGGTCCGGCAGGAGATGCCGAACAGCGACAAACGCAAAGCCCGTATCGAGGTCGCCGATGCGGCTGTTGATCGCGCCGCCGCCGAGCGTCGGGTCGAACGTCTGAAGGTCCGCCAGTCCACCGCACTGGCCTGGATCAGCAGTTATTCAATCGAGCGTAAAGATGCGTTGTTCCAGGACTTCTACAAAGAAAACCGCCTGCTGACCGATACCGTCCGGGCCCGGATTGCTGGCGGCCGCGCCCAGCCCGCCGATGCGGTGACACCCAAACAGGAAGCCGCTCAGTTGGCAGAGCAGCAGGACGATCTGATTCTGCAGCGAGCCCAGGCCCGAGCCGCCCTCAAACGCTGGATTGGCTCAGCCGCCAACGACAAGCCTGTGGGCAGCCTGCCTGAATGGCCCGTCGATAGCTCAAGCTACTCCCATCAACTGCAACACCATCCGGAGCTGGCAGCGTTTGCGCCGATGACCCGCGAAGCGCAAGCCAGGGTTCGTGAAGCCGAGTCGGAGAAGCAATCGGATTGGAGTTGGGAGCTTGACTATCAGCATCGTGGCCGACAGTTCGGCGACATGGTCAGCGTGCAGTTTTCCTGGGATCTGCCGTTGTTTCCTGACGCTCGCCAAAACCCGAAAATCGCCGCCAGACACGCTGAACTCAACCAGCTTGAGGCCGAGCGCGAAGCCTTGTCACGCGAGCACACCCAGCAACTGGAAAACCAACTGGCTGACTATGAGCGCCTGAATCGTGCCGTGCTCCGAAACCAGGAAAGCCTGTTGCCACTGGCCAAGGAAAAGGTCGAACTCAGCATGGCCAGCTACCGGGCTGGCAAAGGCGATTTAGACACCGTTGTGACGGCCCGACGTGAACTTATCGAAGTTCGGCTCAAACAGATCGACGTGGAAGAGCAGCGCGCGCTGACCAGTGCGCGTTTGTATTTTGCTTACGGGGAGGCCAGCCAATGAAACTTGAAAAATGGAACGGGGCTTTGCTGGTTAGCCTTTCGCTGGCATTGGGTGTTGCCGGCGGTTACGGGTTCGCTTACCAGCGTATGAGCGCAACGCCAAATGCCGTGACGGAGCAAGACATCAATGCTACGCACGAACGCAAAGCCCTGTATTGGTACGACCCGATGTACCCGCAGCAAAAGTTCGACAAACCGGGCAAGTCCCCCTTCATGGACATGCAACTGGTTCCCCAATACGCCAGCGGCGCAGGAGATCGGGCGACTGTCAGTATCGACCCGGGGCTGACCCAGAATCTCGGGCTGCGTTTTGCGACTGTCACCCGTGGAACCTTTCATTCCAGCCTCGACGTGACAGGTGTCCTGGCGCTCAACGAACGTGATGTTGCGGTGATTCAGGCACGCACCGCTGGCTTCGTGGAGCGAGTCTATGCCCATGCTCCCGGAGATGTGCTGAACGCCAACGCAGCGTTGGCGGATATTCTGGTGCCGGAATGGGCTGCGGCTCAGACGGAGTTCCTTGCCCTGAAGCGTAACGGCGACGCTGAGCTGTTGGCTGCGGCCCGCCAGCGACTGCAGCTCACCGGAATGCCGGCAGCGCTGATCACTCAGATCGAGCGTAGCGGTAAGGTTCAGCCGTACCTGACGCTGACCAGTCCCATCGCCGGTGTGCTGCAAGCCTTGAACGTACGCACGGGCATGACCGTGGCGACGGGCGACACGCTGGCACGCGTCAATGGCTTGAGCAGTGTCTGGCTGCTCGTGGCCGTTCCAGAGTCGCAGGCCGGATCGATCACAGTGGGGCAGACGGTCGAAGCACGGCTGCCAGCCTTCCCGGGGACCGTGCTCAACGGCGAGGTCAGCGCTATTTTGCCCGAGACCAGTGCGGACAGTCGCACCCTGCGTGTGCGGGTGGAACTGCCCAATCCGGACGGCCGCCTCAGGCCGGGTTTGACGGCGCAGGTGCGCCTGAATCGTTCGAGCGAACACAGTGTGTTGTGGGTGCCGAGCGAGGCGGTTATTCGCACGGGGCGACGGGCCTTGGTGATGCTCGCCGAAGACACCGGCCACTACCGCCCGGTAGAGGTGCAACCCGGGCAGGAAAGTGATGGCAGGACGGCCATTTTGAAAGGACTGGAAGAAGGCTGGAAGGTGGTTACGTCTGGCCAGTTCCTGCTGGACTCGGAGGCCAGTCTCAAGGGCATTGTTGCCAGCACTGAGGACGAGTCGCCACCCAGCGCAGCAGCCTCTGGTATTCATGAGGCGGATGGGGACAAATCGGGGAGCCAGCCATGATTGCGGCCCTGATTCGTTGGTCAGTCGCCAACCGGTTCCTGGTGTTGCTGGCGACACTGTTCGTCACGGCGTGGGGCATTTGGTCAGTGCAGAGCACACCCATCGATGCGCTGCCGGATCTCTCGGATGTTCAGGTGATTATCCGCACTCCCTTTGCGGGGCAAGCGCCGCAGATTGTCGAGAACCAGGTGACCTATCCGTTGGCCACCACCATGCTCTCAGTGCCGGGAGCCAAGAC
>Ga0208635_100334_pt1 | contig 12698 bp, 7 predicted proteins | sample LakWasMe93_HOW11_2_FD_183915 | JGI IMG/M metagenome (GOLD analysis project Ga0208635, IMG submission 183915) | Freshwater sediment methanotrophic microbial communities from Lake Washington under simulated oxygen tension - Sediment Metagenome... | ecosystem: Environmental > Aquatic > Freshwater >...
CATCGACCTGATTCGCCAACGCCTGGCCATCAAGCTCACGCCCATCGAGCCTGTGAGCTGGACGGCTGTGCTTGAGCAGGCCAGACAAGCGAAACTGGATCTGTTGCCGGGCATCATGTCGACCCCGGAGCGCCAGAAATACCTGTCGTTTACGCGCCCCTACCTGGACTTTCCGATCGTCATTCTTGCCCACATCGGAGGCGCTCAACCGCGCAAGCTTGAAGACTTGTACGGTCTGAAAATCGCCGTGGTGGAAAACTACGCGCCTCATGAACTGCTGCGCACTCACCATCCTGACCTGAATCTGGTGGGCATGCCCAACGTCAGTTCGGCCTTGCAGGCACTGGCGACCGATGAAGTGGACGCGGTGGTCGGCGACCTCGCTTCCAGCGTCTGGAGCCTGCGTCAACTCAAGCTCGATGGGCTCTATGTCAGCGGCGAGACGCCCTATCGCTATCAACTGGCCATGGGCGTGCCTCAGGACAAGAAGATTCTGGTCGGCATCCTGGACAAAGTCCTGGCGGACATGACACCCGCAGAAATCAGCGCCATCCAGGAACATTGGGTCGGTAACGTCCTCGATCATCGAACCTTCTGGTCCGACCTGATCGTTTACGGCCTGCCGGGGTTGCTGTTGCTGATCACCGTGCTGGCGGTGGTCATCCGGATCAATCGCCGACTGAGTTCGGAAATCTCCCGCCGCGTCGATCTGGAACAGGAACTGCGCAGCAGCGAATACCATTATCGCGGGCTGGTGGAGAGCCTTTCGGCCATTGCCTGGGAAGCGCGGATCACCGATTTCACCTACAGCTATGTGTCGCCCCACGCCGAAGAATTGCTTGGTTATCCCCTGTCCCATTGGCTGATTCCGGGGTTCTGGCGCAACATCATCCACCCCGCCGACCTGACCCGCGCCCAGACCTTCTGCGATCACGAAGTCCTGGCCGGGCGCGATCACAGCCTCGATTACCGGGTCATCACCGCCGACGGCCGTTGCCTGTGGGTGCGCGACATCGTCAGCCTGATCGAGCACGGTCATGAGCCGGTGATGCGCGGGCTGATGATCGACATCAGCGAAACCAAGCGCACCGAAGAGGCGTTGCGCCTGTCGGAGCAGAAGTTTGCCTCGGTATTCCAGCAATGCCCGGACATTCTGGTCATTGCGCGGTTGTCGGATGGCTGCCTGCTGGAGGTCAACGAAGCGTTCGAGGAGCAGATTGGTCTCAAAGCCGAGGAAGTCATCGGTCAGACCGCCACCGACCTGAACATCTGGGGCATACCCGGCGTTGGGCCAGGTCTGTTGCAACGCTTGCAGGCCGGCAGCATCCGTAACCTGGAGATGCCCTTTCGCCGCAGCAATGGCCAAGTGTTTACCGGCCTGATCTCCGCCGAACCTTTCGATCTCGACACGACCCCGGCGTTGGTGGTGGTTGTGCGCGATATCAGTAAGCTCAAGGAAACCCAGCAACAGCTGCAAACGTCCGAAGAAAAATTCGCCAAAGCCTTCCACGCGTCCCCCGACGGTTTGCTGCTGTCCCGGCAAAGCGATGGCTTGCTGCTGGAGGTCAACGAAGGCTTCAGCCGCATTACCGGCTTCAACAGTGCGATGTCGGTAGATCGTTCGGCGCTAGAACTGGGGATCTGGGTCAACCTCAACGAACGCAAACAGATGCTCGACCTGCTGCACCGGGACGGTTTCGTCCGTGACTTCAGTTGCCATATCCGCCGAAGCGACGGGCAGATCCGCCTCTGCGAGGTGTCCAGCCGGCCGCTGCCGATCGGCGATGAAGACTGCATGCTGACCATCGCCCGGGACATCACCGAGCGACACCTGATGCAGGAAAAACTGCAACAAGCCGCGACGGTGTTCGAGAGCACCGCCGAGGGGGTTTTGATCACCGACACGCAGCAACACATCAGCGCGGTCAATCGCGCGTTTACCGAAATTACCGGCTACAGCGAAAGCGAAGCTCTGGGCCACACCCCGCGCCTGCTTGCCTCAGGCCTGCATGACAGCGCCTTCTACGCCGCCATGTGGCATCAACTGACCGCCGAAGGCCATTGGCAGGGCGAGATTTCCAACCGACGCAAAAACGGTGAGTTGTACCCGAGCTGGCTGACCATCAGCGCCGTGCGCAACCGCGACAAGTTCATCACCCACTTTGTTGCCGTGTTCGCGGACATTTCCAGCCTGAAGCACGCGCAAGCCAAACTCGATTATCAGGCGCACCACGACCCGCTCACCGGCCTGCCCAACCGCACACTGTTCGAAAGCCGGCTGCTGACCGCGCTCAACAACCAACAGGAAAACGGCGGCCAGGGCGCGGTGTTGTTCCTCGATCTGGACCGCTTCAAACACATCAACGACAGCCTCGGCCACCCGGTCGGCGACCTGCTGCTCAAGGGCATCGCCGTGCGTCTGAAGGAGCAGTTGCGCGATATCGACACCGTGGCGCGGCTGGGCGGCGACGAATTCATCATCCTGCTACCGGGCCTGCAGCAATCCACCGACGCCGACAATATCGCAACCAAGTTGCTCAACTGCTTCAGCGCGCCATTCCAGGCGGGCGAGCATGAGTTCTTCATCAGCGCCAGCATCGGCACCAGCCTGTATCCCAAAGACGGCTGTGACGTCGCCACGCTGGTCAAAAACGCCGACGCAGCGATGTATCGCTCCAAGGCCAAGGGCCGCAACCGGGTCGAAAGCTATACCCGCGACCTGACCGCCCAGGCCAGCGAGCGCGTCGCACTGGAGCACGAGCTGCGCCGTGCCATCGAGCGCAATGAGCTGTCCCTGTGTTACCAGCCCAAAATCAGCCTGGAGGACCATCGCCTTGTCGGCGCCGAAGCGCTGATCCGCTGGCATCACCCGACCTTCGGCGCCGTGCCGCCAGAGCACTTCATCCCGCTGGCCGAAGAGAACGGGATGATTCTGCAAATCGGCGACTGGGTGCTCGAGACCGCATGTCGGCAGATGTACGAATGGAATCAGACCTATGAGTGCCTCGGCCCGCTGTCGGTCAACCTCGCAGGCGCACAACTGCGTCAACCCAACCTGCTCGGCCGGATCGAACAACTGCTCAAGGACAACGGTCTTCAGCCCGGCTTATTGCAACTGGAAATTACCGAGAACTTCATCATGAGCCAGGCCGAGGAAGCGCTGGCGGTGCTGCATCAACTCAAACACCTGGGTGTGCAACTGGCCATCGACGACTTCGGCACCGGCTATTCCTCCCTGAGCTACCTCAAACGCCTGCCGCTGGATATTCTCAAGATCGACCAGTCTTTCGTCCGCGGCCTGCCGGATGATCCCCACGATGCGGCAATCGTCCGCGCCATCATCGCGCTGGGTCGCAGCATGCAATTCACCGTGATAGCCGAAGGCGTCGAGACCCTGGCGCAGCAACTATTTCTCGCCGAAGAAGGCTGCGAACAGATTCAGGGCTACATCGTCAGCTTGCCATTGCGGGCGGACGAATTCGCCGCGACGTTTCTTCGTATAGCCGTATCGGATTTTTCGGATAGCACAGCCGAGAAACCGTCGCTATAATCCGCGGCCTACTGAGGGCCTATAGCTCAGTTGGTTAGAGCAGAGGACTCATAATCCTTTGGTCCACGGTTCAAGTCCGTGTGGGCCCACCAAACAAAAAAGCCGCGCTTAATGCGCGGCTTTCGTCAGACTTAATGATTGACGTGAATATCAACTTTCATTAGATTTGACTCGTCGAAGCGACTGACCGGATGAGATCGAGCGCTTCCCAGCGGCGAAAGCCGTAACCGCGCAAGGCGGTTCGTAAGTGGTGTCCGGATCTGCTTTACCGAATCGAAGAAGACGCCTATGGCGTCTTTTTTCGTTTCTGCCCCTAGCGTTTGGTCGAGCTCGATTGCCGCAAGTAGACCTTACCGCACAGCAACATAAAGCCCATTTTTCCCAGCAACCTTGGCGGCTGCTCGGTTTGGTGATACGCACTTTCAACCACCAGATTCAGATCCTGCGGCTTTTCCTTGGCCGCCCGCCGTATCTCGAAAAACACGTGATAAGGCCCGGCAGGATCCTGAATCGTCATAGAGTATGCCCAATTGCGTAGGGCTGCAGTCTCACGGACCTTGGACTGGGGATGGTTTAACCCCTGGATCACCGTCGGTAGACCCAATGACAGCCGATAACGGATTGCACAGAAGGTGCGCGGCCGTCCTGCACCGTCGAGAAGGATTGGTTCACCGGCCGGATGCCTCGCCGCGTCATAACCCTGACTGAAACAGTGGCTCGAAAAAGTGACATGCACGCGCAAATCACGCTTGGCCAACTGGCTCGCAATCGTGAAATTGAATGGTTCAAGGTGAACAAAATCGAAGGTCTGATCGCCAATGGTCAGCGCTGGAAAATAAGCGGTCACTTCGGTCTCCATTCCGCCAACCTCGAACCAAGGCTCGACGCCACGAGAAAGAAACAATGATCAACAAGAGGCCACCACCGTGTATGTCAGACGCTTCCGAAATTGGCGCTCCTCTCTCGTCCTGAAACGATTTACATCTGATTTCAAGGCGAGACAGTCCAGACAAGAAAGCCGCGTATTGCGCGGCTTTTTCGTGAATGGCGTTTGGTTTTGTTTACTTCAGGTGGCGCAATATCGGATGACGTCCGCAGACCTTGTAGGCAAACTCCGAATCGTGTTTTGTGGGCACTTTGATGCCTTGTTGCGCTGTTCTTCGACGGGATAGTCTCCGGACGTCGCTGCAAATGCAGTGATCGGGTGTGGTAACCCGGCGAAACCAGCGCACTAATGCACGCATTACGAACGAAGGTAGTTTTCAGGCCTGAATTCTTGATATGGCGGCTGTGCGTGGGACGCCCTCGGGCGTGCCGGTTTCCTTGGTTCCCGGTTTACCACCCTGCGTACAGCTGCCACCTTTTCGTGTGGTAACGAAAAATGGCAGCTCCTAGAACCCTGGAGTAAAACCATGCCTCAAACAAATCAGCTCCACCCCTCAGAACTGAAAACCATCGGCCTCACCCCCTTCATTTACTGCTCAAACCAACCGCTGTTCCATGTCAGTAGTGGCGTTCCCCTCGCCGACGCTCTAGCTCAGGCCTCAAATCTGTTGTACCTCGCCAAGGAGCTGACCATGGACGCCGCCTACGCCAAAGACACCGACCGCCACGCCTGGGCCGCGCATTACCTGACGTCGATGAGCAAAGCCGTGGTCGATGATGTGATGAAGGTACTGGAGCGCGGACCTGATCGCGCCAATACGAAGTCCGAAAAATAGCGGCCAATTGACCGTGGAATGAGCCCCGAGAATTCGGGGCTTTCACAGGATGATCGGTGGTGCGCTGTCTTACGCCCAAACACCCAACGCTGGAATGGCCTGCACTGGCCGCAACCGCTCAAGCATCTCACGCGTAAACACCACCTCATACGTATCCGCCGCCCTGCCCCACTGCTCCACGATGACCATGCCGTCGACCAACACGCGCCCCAATTCGGTAATCGTGTCCGCCAGGTCCTCGACGATTGCTTGAGTCCGGCCCCACATGCGATCAGTCATCGCTTGAAGCTCAGCCGCAATAAGGTCAGATGACGCGGGGGCCGTATCGGGACAGGTGATGTTGCGCAGCAAATGCTGAAGTTCTTTTACTTTTGCGTAATCCTGTTCCGCCCCCAGCACACCTTTCAGAATGCTGACGGCTTTCGTCTTGTCGACGCGATTCCCGGACCGATGTGTCGAAGACAATGTCTGCCCCATGGCGCCAGCCATCAGGACCATTATTCGGGCTTCCACGTGCGCTTTCATTGCTTCCATCGATGAAATCGGGCGGGCCAGGGTAATGGCAGCGCCTCCTTGATGGCGCAAATCCATGGTCACGGACAGGGTCACGCCGCCGGTTGCAAACCCCAATGCGCGGGCCACGACGTAGTGGCCCATTTCGTGATGGGCGATCTGTAATGCGTGATCCCGTATAGCGGGAGACATCTTCGTTGTCATTTCCATCGCCCCGCACTCTTCGAATTCGACTGACTGTTAGTGTCCATTCTGCCGAGCGAAGTAGGAAGATTCCCAAGTTGTTGAAGCTCTATTCTTATAGGCCCTGTTACGCGGCTTATCGAGCTCGGGTCAGTGTTTACAGCCAGTACAATCAGACTCAAAACCTGAAAAAGACAAGGTTCCTCGTCAACAAAAACAGCGAGATTCCTCATGCAAAACCTGGCCTATCCGCTTATCGACCTTTCAGCAAAAAACTTGCAAAGCGAAGCGGTTCTACCTAGTCTTCGCCGCAACACACCCGCCATGCCTATAGTTGCGTCAGCAGCCAAGCACAAATTGAGCGGGTTTTTTTTGCCCGGAGTTTTTAGGGCATGAGAGTCTTTGGTAAACCGGTGATCGACATCACTGCCCAAATCGAACTGCTCAAGCAGCGTGGCCTGCAAATCCAGGATGAGGCTCGAGCACGGTACTTCCTGCAAGCTGTCAGCTTCTTCCGCCTCACACCTTACATGCGTACGTTTCAGCATGCAGACGCTCAAGATCACCCTTTCCGCAAGGGTTCCGAATTTCGTGAACTGACCACGCTCTATGAGTTCGATCGCAGGCTGCGCCTACTTGCAATGGATGCCATCGAGCGTGTCGAAGTTGCCGTTCGTTCATTGATCAGCAACCACATGGGCCCCACTCACGGCGGGCATTGGTACATGGAAGTCCGGCTATTTCAGCACACCTATGACCACGCCCGATTGATGGAGACCATACGCACCAAGCAAAACACCGCCAAACGCGATTACGAAAAGGAATGCCAACGGATAGACCGCCTGCAAACCGATACCCGGCGTAAAGATCACCTTAAGCGGCAACGTGCGAAAGAAAGCTATGCCCGGCACTATCCGGTAACGTACGACCAGCCGTCACTGATGCCCGGATGGGCCATGCTGGAAGAGCTGACCCTGGGAGATCTTTCTCACCTGTACAAGGGACTTGCCCGCGATGCAGACAAGAAAGCTATCGCCAAGTACCTCGCATTACCTGCACCTCTGCTGCAATCGTGGCTGCATACCCTGACCACCATTCGCAACATTTGCGCCCATCACGCGCGGCTGTGGAATCGGGAGCTGGGGATACGACCGGAACTGTCTAAGAAAACCAGTTTTCAATGGCCACAGGCATTACTTCAACAGGGACAGCATCCGCGAATTTTTTCGGTTTTGTGCATCCTTAAACACTTGATGCACCAAGTGAGCCCACACACCCATTGGGATCGCCGTTTACTAGAACTGATGCAGGAATTTCCCAGTCTGAATCAGCGAGCAATGGGATTTCCACAGGAGTGGCACCAAGACCCGTTCTGGCAGATAACGGAGTAATTTCAAAAATGAAAAAGCCGCGCAATCGCGCGGCTTTTTCGTACGTGCAATTCAGCCTTTACTCAGGCAAGGCATACGCAATCACGTAATCCCCACGATCCGTCGACTGACGCGCACCGCCCACCGTCAGCAGGATGTACTGCTTGCCGGTTTTCGGCGAAACGTACGTCATCGGACCCGACTGGCTACCCACTGGCAAACGCGACTTCCAGATCTCATTCCCGTTACCCGTATCGAACGCCCGCAGGTAGAAATCCTGGGTACCGGCGAAGAACAACAGGCCGGACTGGGTGGCCAGGGAAGCACCGAGGGTCGGCATGCCAATCGGTATCTGCAAATGCATGCGGATGCCCAGCGGGCCGGTGTCCTGTACGGTGCCGACCGGGACTTGCCACATCAGTTTGTGGGTCTTGAGGTCGATGGCGGACATCGTGCCGAATGGCGGCTTCTGGCACGGAATGCCCACCGCCGAGAGGAAGCGTTCGCGCATCGCCCCGAACGGTGTGCCTTCCTGTGGCACGACGCCCATTTCGATACCGCTGGCCCCGGCGGCGATCTTGTTGCGCGGGATCATGTAGTTGGCCAGGCCCAGGCGCATGTCGTTGACGAACATGTAGTTCGTGTTTGGATCTACCGAGACGCTGCCCCAGTTCATGCCGCCCAACGAACCCGGGAATTGCAGTGCGCGGTCCATGCCCGGCGGGGTGTAGACGCCCTCGTGGCGCATGCCTTTGAACTGGATGCGGCACATCAACTGATCAAACGGCGTGGCGCCCCACATGTCGGCTTCGGTCAGGGTCTTGTTGCCGATGGACGGCATGTCCACCGAGAACGGCTGGGTGGGCGAATAGCGCTCGCCAGGCACACTACCTTGCGGAACCGGGCGCTCTTCGACGCGCGCGATCGGCACGCCGGTTTCGCGGTTGAGCAGGAAGATCTCGCCTTGTTTGGTGACTTGCGCCAAGGCTGGCTGCAGACCGCCCTTGTCGTCCGGCACGTCGTACAACAACGGCTGAGCCGGCAGGTCGAAGTCCCACAGGTCGTGATGGGTGGTCTGGAAGTGCCAGCGCACCTGACCGGTCTTCACGTCGATGGCGACGATGGACGAGCTCCACTTGTCATCGAATGCCGTGCGTTGGCCGCCAAAGAAGTCTGGCGTGGCGTTGCCGGTGGGCAAGTAGACCAGACCGAGTCTGGCGTCGTAGGACATGGCCGACCAGACGTTTGGTGTGCCACGGGTGTAGGTCTCACCAGCCGGTGGACGTTTGGTGGTGTTCGGATTGCCCGGATCCCACGCCCACACCAGTTCACCGCTGCGTACATCGTAAGCGCGGACCACGCCTGGCGGCTCGCCGGTGGAGTAGTTATCGGCCACACGGCCACCGACGATCACCACGTCACCTGCGACCAGCGGGGTCGAGGTTTGCTGGTAGTAACCGGGCTTCACTTCACCCATGTCGGTGGTCAGATCGACCGTGCCTTTGTTGCCAAACTCTTCACACGGCTTGCCGGTCTCGGCATTGATCGCGATCAGACGGGCATCGCCGGTCGGCAGAAACAGACGTTTCGTACAGGCAGTGGGCTGGTTATCCGAAGACACTGGCGTCTCGGAATAACCCAGGCCACGGCAACGCTGCCAGTTTGGCGCAGTACCTTGCGGGTCGAACTTCCAGCGTTGGGCGCCGGTGTCGACGTCCAGCGCGAAGACTTTGCCGTAAGCGGTGCAGGTGTAGACCGTGTCGCCGATTTGCAGCGGGGTGTTCTGGTCTTCAGCGCCAGCGCCGGTGCTTTGCGGGATGTCGCCGGTGCGGAAGGTCCACGCCACCTGCAACTTGTCGATGTTGCCTTTGTTGATCTGGTCCAGTGCGGCAAAGCGGTTGCCAGCGGTGGTGTTGCCCCAATGGGCCCAGTCTTTCTGCTCGGCACCCGGAGCGACCGGCGTAACAGCCGGTTCAATACTGGCCTTGACCACATGGGTCGGCACGAACATGTAGGCCATCGTTGCGACAACGCCGACGCCCAGAATACCGGCGAGGCCATAAGCGCCACGGCCGGCAGTCGCGCCTGAAGCACGCACCAGCGTCGGATAGATCAGCGCAACGACCACGCCGATCACGGCGAAGGTCAGCACGCGCGAGACCAGCGGCCAATATTCGAAACCGGTGTCCCATACAGCCCAGATCGCGGTAAGCATCAGCGCCACGCCATACAGCCACGCACCTTGCGGCTTACGACGGGCGATCATCAGCCCGGACACCAGCATCGCCAGGCCCATCAGCAGGAAATACCAGCTGCCGCCCAGCGAGACCAGATAACCGCCGCCACCGGCCAGGCCGAGTCCGATCAACGCAATCAGGACACCCAGCCCCGACAGCAACCATTTGCCGCCGCCGGCAGCCCCAGAATTATTCATGTCGGTAATTTTCCCCATTTGTGACAAGCGCGGAATAATGTACTACCTAGTTACTTATGGCAAATTGTCGCAGGTAAAAATGGCATGAACGGTACTGAGGCTAGATCAAACATCCGGTATGCGAGCGGTGCTGTAACATGCTGACCCATTGATTTGTGTTGCTGGAGACGACCTTTGCCTGACACTCGCCCGCCCGTTCTTGACGAAATCGACCGCCAATTGATCGCGGCCCTGCAAATCAATGCCCGCGAAAGCGTGGCCATGCTCGCCCGGCAATTGGGCATCGCCCGCACCACCGTAACGTCGCGGCTGTCGCGGCTGGAAAAGGCCAGGGTCATCACCGGTTACGGCGTGCGCTTGGGCCAGCGTGTGGTGGACGGCGGATTGCAGGCGTACGTCGGGATCACGGTGCAACCGCGCTCCGGCAAGGAAGTGTTGCGGCGGCTGAGCGCCATGGCTCAGGTTCAGCAGTTGTGTGCCGTGAGTGGCGAATTTGATTATGTGGCGTGGTTGCGCACTGATTCGCCGGAGCAGCTGGATCAGTTGCTGGATCAGATCGGTAGCGTGGATGGGGTGGAGAAGACGACCACGTCGATCATTCTCAGCAGCAAGATAGATCGCGGCCAGCCGGTTTAACGCCGACCAAGGTGGGAGCGAGACCGGCTTGCCGGCGAATCGATTTACCCATCACTATCAATGTCGACTGACACTCCGTCATCGCGAGCAGGCTCGCTCCCACACTGGACGGTGTGTAGCAATAGCTCGTCATTTTGCTCAATTAATTAGCAAAACGACGACACATTGCGTCTTATTAACGTGTTCTACGCTCTCTAGAATGGCTGCCATCTTTTCCTATACTCAGACGCGCACCCCGCGTCCGGTCGCCAGCAAGGTCAGCCATGAACAAGAACAATCGCCATCCTGCAGACGGTAAAAAACCAGTCACCATTTTTGGCCCGGACTTTCCTTTCGCCTTCGACGACTGGATCGAACACCCGGCCGGCCTCGGCAGCATTCCTGCGCACAACCACGGCGCCGAAGTAGCGATTGTCGGCGCCGGTATCGCCGGTTTGGTCGCGGCCTACGAACTGATGAAACTGGGCCTCAAGCCCGTCGTCTATGAAGCCTCGAAATTGGGCGGCCGTCTGCGCTCGCAGGCGTTCAACGGGACCGATGGCATCGTCGCCGAACTGGGCGGCATGCGCTTTCCGGTGTCGTCCACCGCGTTTTACCACTATGTCGACAAGCTCGGCCTCGAGACCAAACCCTTTCCCAATCCGCTGACCCCTGCCTCTGGCAGCACCGTCATCGACCTGGAAGGCAAAACCCATTACGCACAGAAACTGGCGGATCTTCCGGCACTGTTCCAGGAAGTGGCTGACGCGTGGGCGGACGCACTGGAAGCCGGCTCGCAGTTCTCCGATATCCAGCAAGCGATCCGCGACCGCGACGTGCCACGCCTCAAAGAGTTGTGGAACACCCTGGTTCCGCTGTGGGACGACCGCACCTTCTACGACTTTGTCGCCACCTCCGAAGCATTCGCCAAGCTGTCGTTCCATCACCGCGAAGTATTCGGCCAGGTTGGTTTCGGCACTGGCGGCTGGGACTCGGACTTCCCGAATTCGATGCTGGAAATCTTCCGCGTAGTGATGACTAACTGCGACGATCACCAACACCTGGTCGTCGGCGGCGTCGAACAAGTGCCGCAAGGCATCTGGCGCCATGCGCCGGAACGTTGCGTGCACTGGCCCGAAGGCACCAGCCTCAAGTCGCTGCACAGAGGCGCACCACGCTCCGGGGTCAAAAAAATCGCTCACGCCGCGGACGGTCGTTTTGCGGTCACCGATAACAACGGCGATACCCGCGAGTACGCGGCGGTGCTGACCACCTGCCAGAGCTGGCTGCTGACCACCCAGATCGAGTGCGACGAAACCCTGTTCTCGCAAAAGATGTGGATGGCCCTCGACCGCACCCGCTACATGCAATCTTCCAAAACCTTCGTGATGGTCGACCGCCCGTTCTGGAAGGACAAGGATCCGGAAACCGGCCGCGACCTGATGAGCATGACCCTCACCGATCGCCTGACCCGCGGCACCTATCTGTTCGACAACGGCGACGACAAGCCGGGCGTGATTTGCCTGTCGTACTCGTGGATGAGCGATGCGTTGAAAATGCTTCCGCACCCAGTGGAAAAACGCGTCGAACTGGCGTTGAACGCGCTGAAAAAGATCTACCCGAAAGTCGACATCGCCGCGCGAATCATCGGCGATCCGATCACCGTGTCGTGGGAAGCCGACCCGCATTTCCTTGGCGCGTTCAAAGGCGCATTGCCCGGTCACTACCGTTACAACCAGCGCATGTACGCACACTTCATGCAGGCTGATATGCCAGCCGAACAGCGCGGGATTTTCATCGCTGGCGACGACGTTTCGTGGACACCAGCGTGGGTCGAAGGCGCGGTGCAGACCTCGCTCAATGCGGTGTGGGGCATCATGAAACACTTCGGCGGTGAAACTCACGCCGAGAACCCGGGTCCAGGAGATGTGTTCAACGAGATCGGTCCGATCGCCCTGCCCGAGTAAAAGGAGTTCGAAATGCGCGTAGCCCTTTACCAATGTCCACCACTGCCTCTGGACGTCGCCGGCAATTTGCAACGCCTGCATCAACTGGCGCTGGAGGCCAAAGGCGCCGATTTGCTGGTGCTGCCGGAGATGTTCCTGACCGGTTACAACATCGGCGTCGATGCCGTCAGCGTCTTGGCGGAGGTGCACAACGGTGAATCGGCGCAGCAGATCGCGCGCATTGCCAAGACCGCGGGGATCGCCATTTTGTATGGCTATCCCGAGCGTACCGAAGACGGGCAGATCTACAACGCCGTGCAACTGATCGACGCCAATGGCGAACGCCTGTGCAACTACCGCAAGACT
>Ga0208635_100339_pt1 | contig 12468 bp, 10 predicted proteins | sample LakWasMe93_HOW11_2_FD_183915 | JGI IMG/M metagenome (GOLD analysis project Ga0208635, IMG submission 183915) | Freshwater sediment methanotrophic microbial communities from Lake Washington under simulated oxygen tension - Sediment Metagenome... | ecosystem: Environmental > Aquatic > Freshwater >...
CACCAGCGCAAATTCCTCACCGCCGTAGCGATACGCCCTGCCGCCGCCGCCGATTTTCGACAGTTTGCTGGCTACCAGCCGCAGCACCTGATCGCCGACGTCGTGGCCGTGGGTGTCGTTGAATTTCTTGAAGTGATCGACGTCGCTCATGGCCAGCACGTAATTGCGCCCCAGGCGCTGCATGCGTTCGTTCAACGCGCGGCGGCCAGGCAAACCGGTGAGCTCATCGCGGAAGGCCATTTGATAGGCTTCATGGGCAACTGCCGCGGCAATCATCAACATCACCTGGCTGCACATGATGTTCAGGGTGAACGGCAGGATGAACGTCTTCGGCAACGCCCAGAACAACCCGAGCAAACCCACCAGTTGGGCGGCGTGCAAAGGCCTGGGGTTGCGCCAGTATTGCCAGCTCAGCAGCAGGAACGAGGCGATAAACACGGGGTAGGACAGCTGAATCAGGCTCATCCACGCGCCATGCAGGGCTGGCCAGCGGATTTCCGACAGCCACATCAACAGCGCCTGTGGGTAACTTTGCTCCAGGCCCAACGCCACGCTGCCGACGGCCAGCAACACCGCGAAACGCGCGATCATGTCCTGGAACAGATGGGTGCGTTCCTGCCACGCGGCGAATATGCCAAACATCAGCGGCAGCAACAGACAGCACAGGTGAAAGACCACGGCGGCGTCTTCACGCACTCTGCCGTTGTCGCGGTAATAGTCGGTCTGGGTGTCGAGCAGGTAGTAGGCGATGTACACCGTGACCATCAGAAACAGTTCACGCTGACGTCGGTAAACCGCGCAATAAGCGCCGCCGAGCAACAGCACCAACGTAGGCAGCACGTTGAACAGCGAAGTGAAGAAGACGTTCAGGTCCTTGACGTACGCAGCCGCCAGCCCCGCAAGCAAAAGCAGAAGTGACGGCAGGAAATGACTGAAACGTACAGCGGAAGAACGCGGCAAGGGTAAAGCTCCGACCCGTCATGTCTATAGATGGCATTGTGCCCACTACTTTAACGGCAGTGACCCTGATTTTCTGAGTGATTTGCTAAGGTTTTTTTGACGCCGCATTACTGACTACTATCCGGCCAACCAGCAATGCACGGTTCCCCCATCAAAGGTCGTTATAAAAGACGGGAGAACTGCCCTCGACCGTGTTTTTTTCACCAAAGTCGAGTTGAAAAAAAACCGCCACTCCCGAAGGAGCAGCGGTTTTTTCAGAAGGCTGCGTTAAGGCTTAGTAGCCCAGTGCGAAGTCTTCTTCTTTCATGTCCATCAGGTTGTTGGCGCCCGACAGCATGGTTGCAACGTGAGTGCGGGTACGCGGCAGGATGCGCTGGAAGTAGAAGCGCGCAGTCTGCAGCTTGGCGGTGTAGAACGCCGTTTCGGTGGTGCCGGCTGCCAGTTTCTCGGCCGCCAGGCGTGCCATGTCAGCCCAGAAGTAGGCCAGGCAGGCGTAACCGGAGTACATCAGGTAGTCCACGGAGGCCGCGCCGACTTCTTCGCGATCTTTCATGGCTGCCATACCGACCTTCATGGTCAGCTCGCCCCATTCTTTGTTGATTGCAGCCAGCGGTGCGACGAACTCCTGAACGGCTTCGTTGCCTTCGTTGGTCTGGCAGAACTTGTGGACGATCTTGGTGAAGCCTTTCAGGGCCTCGCCTTGAGTCATCAACACTTTGCGGCCCAGCAGGTCGAGTGCTTGGATGCCGGTGGTGCCTTCGTACAGCATCGAAATGCGGCTGTCGCGAACGTTCTGCTCCATGCCCCACTCGGCGATGAAGCCGTGGCCGCCGTAGATTTGCACGCCGTGGTTGGCGGATTCGAAACCGACTTCGGTCATGAAGGCCTTGGCGATTGGCGTCATGAACGCCAGCAGTGCGTCGGCTTTCTTCTTCTCTTCTTCGTCCACGCCGTACTTGACGATGTCGACTTGCTTGGCGGTGAAGTAAACCATTGCGCGGTTGCCTTCGGCGAACGCTTTCATGGTCAACAGCATGCGACGGACGTCAGGGTGCACGATGATCGGGTCGGCGGCTTTTTCCGGCGCTTTCGGGCCAGTCAGGGAGCGCATTTGCAGACGATCGCGAGCGTATTTCAGGCCGCCCTGGAAACCGATTTCGGCGTGGGCCAGGCCTTGCAGCGCGGTACCCAGACGTGCGGTGTTCATGAAGGTGAACATGCAGTTCAGGCCTTTGTTCGCCGGGCCGATCAGGAAACCGGTGGCCGCGTCGAAGTTCATCACGCAGGTGGCGTTGCCGTGGATGCCCATTTTGTGTTCCAGGGAACCACAGGACACGGCGTTGCGCGCACCGATCGAACCGTCTTCGTTCGGCATGAATTTCGGAACGATGAACAGCGAGATACCTTTGGTGCCAGCCGGTGCATCCGGCAGGCGAGCCAGCACGATGTGGACGATGTTGTCGGCCATGTCGTGTTCACCGGCCGAGATGAAGATCTTGGTGCCGGAGACTTTGTAGGAACCGTCGGCCTGAGGTTCGGCCTTGGTGCGCAGCATGCCCAGGTCGGTGCCGCAGTGCGGTTCGGTCAGGCACATGGTGCCGGTCCACTCGCCGGACACCAGTTTGGTCAGGTAGGCGTGTTGCTGCTCGGGCGTGCCGTGCTCGGAAATGGTGTTCATCGCGCCGTGCGACAGGCCCGGGTACATGCCCCACGACCAGTTGGCCTCGCCAACCATTTCGCTGACTGCCAGACCCAGAGACTCCGGCAGGCCCTGGCCGCCGTGCTCTACGTCGTGGGCCAGGCTTGGCCAGCCGCCTTCAACGAATTGCTTGTAGGCTTCTTTGAAACCGGTCGGGGTTTTAACGCCGGACTCGCTCCAGGTGCAGCCTTCGGTGTCACCCACGCGGTTCAGCGGAGCCAGTACCTGCTCACAAAACTTGGCGCCTTCTTCGAGAATGGCGTCAACCATGTCCGGAGTTGCGTCCGAGCAAGCCGGAAGGCTCTGATAGTGCGCTTCGTAGCCGAGCAGTTCGTCACGAACGAAGCGAATATCACGCAAGGGGGCCTTGTAGTCAGGCATAGCGATAAACCTCTGCTGATGTAACCGGGAATGAACGACCGCGTTGATTTGTTGTGACGGTCAAACAGTTGTTTGAAACATACGTTTACGCCCAAATCTTGTCAAGCGCCGATCTTTTGCCGTTCGTCTTCACTCCCCGCGCAAAGCTGCACACGCGACAACGCAACGCCGTTGACTGAGCAACACGTCCTGCAGAAAAGTTTAGTTGGGAGAGAAGGACTTACACACAAAAACGCCGCGAAGGGTCGCGGCGTTGGCAGAGCGATTTCAGCAGATGATCAAGCGAATGTGTCGATCAGCGTACCGAGCATTTCATCGGAAGCTTTGGCAACTTTGACACCGGCCTCGACCTGAAACTTGCCCTGAGCCATCTCGACCATGTTGCTGGCGAGGTCCGACTGCTGGCTGCGATCAACCGAGCGCAGGCGATTGACCTGAGCATCGGAGGACTGACTGGTCACCGAACGCTCGACCGAATTGTTGGCAATCTGGCCGGAGGCTTGATCGACACGGTTCTGCCCCGTCTGAATAGTGCTCAGACCAGCATAAAAAGCGGTACTTCCTGAGATTTCCATGGGGGAACTCGTCCTACAAAGGATCAACAGCGGCCATTGAACCAGACCCGCCTGCAAAAGGCCCGACAAAAACACTAATGGCACAGTGCCTTGTCATAGGTAAAACCAGTGCTTGAAACTTCAGTCCAGCAAATCCAGCTGAAGGTGTTCCGCCACCGCCTCTGCCGTCACCACCTTGAGTTTCGGCACACGCCCCAGGCACGGCGCGGGGATACGCTCGGCCAGCGTGGCCAGGTTTTCTTCAAGGCGCGCAGTCTTGGCATCGATGATGTTGGCCACCCAACCCGCCAATTGCAAACCGTCCCGGGCAATCGCCTCGGCCGTCAGCAGCGCATGGTTGATGCAGCCCAGTCGTACGCCGACCACCAGAATCACCGGCAGATCCAGCGCCATGGCCAGGTCCGACAGGTTGTCCTGATCCGCCAGCGGCACGCGCCAGCCGCCGGCGCCTTCGATGAGGGTGAAATCTGCCTGCATCTCCAGAATCTGCTGCATTGGCGTCAGCAACGATTGCACCGTCAACGCGACGCCGGCCTCGCGCGCCGCCAGATGCGGAGCGATGGCCGGTTCGAAGGCCACCGGATTGACCTGTGCATACGTCAGCGGCACCGAACATTCCGCCAGCAGCGCCAACGCATCGGCGTTGCGCAAGCCCTTGGGCGTCACGTCGCAACCGGAGGCCACCGGTTTTCCCGCCGCCGTACTCAGGCCGGCCAATCGCGCAGCATGCAGCAAACCCGCAGCCACGGTGGTCTTGCCGACATCGGTGTCAGTCCCGGTGATGAAATACGCTGCGCTCATAAGGGTTTCTCCAAAACGGCGTACACCACTTGATAAGTCGCCGGCAGGCCTTGGGCCTGACGAAACTGCTCATACGCCTCGACCAGGCCGAGGATCCGCGCCCTGCCGGTCAAACCACCCGGCCGACCGGGGTTCAGATTGTGCGCGCCCAGCGCCTTGAGTTCATGAGTCAGGCTGCGCACATCCGGATAATGCAGCACGTGAGGACGGGTTTGCAGACTCGCGACCTTCAAACCGCTGGCCGCACACAGGTGTTGATAAACCCCGAACTCGCGGAAGCGGTTGACGTGCACCATGCCATCCACCTGACGCCAACTGTCTCGCAGCTCAAACAGTGTGCCCACACACAGACTAGCAAACGCAAACATTCCCCCGGGTTTCAGCACACGATGGGCTTCACTGAGCACCGACGCAAAGTCCGCGCACCACTGCACCGCCAGGCTGGAGAAAATCAAATCACAGGTCGAATCCTGCAATGGCAACCGCTCCGCATCCCCGGCGATGAAGTGCGTGGCCCCGCCCAATGGCCGCGCGTGATTGAGCATGCCTTCGGCGATGTCCAGCGCCACGCCGTGACCGCCAGGAAAACGCTCACCCAGCACACGACTGAAATGCCCGGTGCCACAGCCCAGGTCCAGCCAGCGACCGGGCACGAAATCGTCCGGCAAACGGCTCAACAACTGGCTGCCGACGTCACGCTGCAATTCGGCCACGCTGTCGTAGCTGGCCGCCGCACGGGAAAAGGACGCCGCCACCTGGCGTTTGTCCGGCAGGCCGCCGGGTAGGCTGGGAAGGGATAAATCAGTCATCACCGGACTCATGCAAAAAGGCCTGGATCGCCCCCGCCACACCGTGAGGGTCTTCCAGAAGAAACGCGTGGCTGGCCTGTTCAATCAGACCGATTTCGACATCCGGCAGCAACGCCAGCAAGTCCCCCGCCGCTTCGGCCGGAACCAGTCCGTCGAGGCCGGCGAACAGGTGCAACTGCGGGCCGCGAAAGGCCTGCAATGCCTGACGGGTATCCAGTTGTGCCAGCAACTCCAGGCCGCTCATCAACACCGCAGCAGAGGCGTTTGGCGCACCACCGAGCAGCAGCCGCGACAACCCGCGAGGGTCTTCGGCGCCTTGTGCGCACAGCAGCGAAAAGCGTTTCAAGGTCATGCGCGGATCGGAATTGCAGCCTGCCAGAAACGCATCAAACGTCTCGCCGGGCATCGCGCTCGGCCACTGTTCATGGGCAACAAAAGAAGGATTGCTCGCCAGGGTCAGCAAGCCGCAGCAACGATCACCGCGTCGCGCCGCCAACTCGGAGGCAAGCATGCCGCCGAGGGACCAGCCGCCAAGCCAGGCGTCTTGCGGGATCGTCGAATCCAGCTCATCGAGCCATTCTTCAAGGTCGCTGGATTCCAGTTCCGGCAACGGCTCGATCTCAACGCGCAGGTGTTCGTCCAGCCCCTGCAACGCAGCCGCCAAGGGTTCCAGCGGAGAAATTCCGAGGCCCCAGCCGGGCAGCAGAATCAGGCGATTACGCATGGCTTGGCTCCGGTCCCAGTTGTTGAAAACAATCGGCCAGTCCATTTAACAATAGCTGCACCTGCGCCTCGCTGTGCGCGGCGGTCAGGGTTACCCGCAGACGGGCGCTGCCGGCGGGCACGGTTGGCGGACGAATCGCCGTGACCATCAAGCCGCGTTCGCGCAGCATCTGCGACAGTCGCACCGCACGCCCGGCGTCGCCGATCATGATCGGTTGAATGGGCGTGAAGCTGTCCATCAACTCCAGGCCGATCTGCTCGGCGCCGTGGCGGAACTGACGGATCAGCGTTTTCAAATGCTCACGCCGCCAGTGTTCGCTGCGCAGCAACTCCAGGCTTTTCAGCGTCGCACAGGCCAGGGCCGGCGGCTGGCTGGTGGTGTAAATGTAGGGACGGGCGAACTGGATCAGACTCTCGATCAGCTCTTCGCTGCCGGCGACGAACGCGCCCGCCGTCCCGAACGCCTTGCCGAGGGTGCCGACCAGCACGGGCACGTCTTCCTGGCTCAGGCCGAAATGCTCGACGATCCCGCCGCCATTGGCACCCAGCGGACCAAAACCGTGCGCGTCATCCACCATCAGCCAAGCGCCTTTGGCCTTGGCTTCTCGGGCCAGCGCTGGCAGGTCGGCGATATCGCCGTCCATGCTGAACACACCGTCGGTGACCACCAGCGTATTGCCGGTGGCTTTCTCGAGACGATTGGCCAGGCTCGCTGCATCGTTGTGCAGATAACGATTGAAACGCGCGCCGGACAACAAACCGGCATCGAGCAACGAGGCGTGATTGAGACGATCTTCGAGCACCGTATCGCCCTGCCCGACCAACGCGGTGACCGCACCGAGGTTGGCCATGTAGCCGGTGGTGAACAGCAACGCGCGCGGGCGGCCGGTCAAGTCAGCCAGCGCTTCTTCCAGCTCGTGATGTGGCGTGCTGTGGCCGATGACCAAATGCGAAGCGCCGCCGCCGACGCCCCATCGAGACGCCCCGGCGCGCCAGGCCTCGATCACTTGCGGATGATTGGCCAGGCCCAGGTAATCGTTGTTACAGAACGCCAGCAACGGCTGGCCATCGACCACCACTTCCGGGCCCTGGGGGCTTTCGAGCAAAGGGCGTTGGCGATAGAGATTTTCGGCACGACGGGCAGCAAGGCGTGCGGCGAGATCGAAAGACATGCAGGCCTCGCAAGTAAGGAAAACATACATAACCTGTAGGAGCGAGGCTTGCCCGCGAAGGGAACGCCGCGGTCTGACTGAGCGACCGCAGTGACTCTTTCGCGGGCAAGCCTCGCTCCTACAGGGTTTCGCGTTGGTTAGACGGCAGCGTTGTAGAACTGCTCGCTGCTCTTCTGCTCCACCAGCGCCTGCTCGATGGCGGCCTGATGCACTTCGTCAGCGTGCTCTTCGCGCGCTTCCGGCAGGATGCCCAGTCGCGAGAACAGTTGCATGTCCTTGTCGGCCTGCGGGTTGGCGGTGGTCAGCAGTTTGTCGCCGTAGAAAATCGAGTTCGCACCGGCGAAGAACGCCAGGGCCTGCATCTGCTCGTTCATCGCTTCACGGCCGGCGGACAGGCGCACGTGGGACTTCGGCATCAGGATGCGCGCCACGGCGAGCATGCGGATGAAGTCGAACGGGTCGATGTCTTCGGCATTTTCCAGCGGCGTACCGGCGACTTTCACCAGCATGTTGATCGGCACCGATTCCGGATGCTCTGGCAGGTTGGCCAGCTGGATCAGCAGGTTGGCGCGGTCATCGAGGGACTCGCCCATGCCGAGGATGCCGCCGGAGCAGATCTTCATCCCCGAATCACGCACGTAAGCCAGGGTTTGCAGGCGCTCGCTGTAGGTGCGGGTGGTGATGATGCTGGTGTAGAAATCCGGCGAAGTGTCGAGGTTGTGGTTGTAGTAATCGAGGCCAGCCTTGGCCAGCGCTTCGGTCTGCTCCTGATCGAGACGACCGAGGGTCATGCAGGTTTCCAGGCCCATGGCCTTCACGCCTTCGACCATCTTCAGCACGTAGGGCATGTCTTTGGCCGACGGGTGTTTCCACGCCGCGCCCATGCAGAAACGCGTCGAACCGATGGCTTTGGCGCGAGCGGCCTCTTCGAGGACCTTCTGCACTTCCATCAGTTTTTCTTTTTCCAGGCCGGTGTTGTAGTGACCGGACTGCGGACAATATTTGCAATCTTCCGGGCAGGCGCCGGTTTTGATCGAGAGCAGCGTGGAAACCTGGACGCGGTTGGCGTCGAAATGCGCGCGGTGCACGGTCTGCGCCTGAAACAGCAGGTCATTGAATGGCTGAACGAAGAGTGCTTTGACTTCGGCCAAAGACCAGTCATGACGCAGGGTTGCAGAGGTGCTGGCGCTCATGGGCGTTTCCTTTGTTTTATGCTGGGCAAGCGGTCGGGGGACGGAATACCCACAGACGCGACACGGATGTTCGGCATATTTAAGGAAGAGCGATGCGCTGTCAACCACGATACGAAGGGCCGGTTTACATCTGGTTAAAAAACAACCAAACCTGTTTGCTCTGCGACGAGACGGCCGAAGAAGCCACGCCGATCTGCATGGCTTGCGAAACCGAGCTGCCCTGGCTCGGCGATCACTGCCAGACCTGCGCCCTGCCATTACCTGCGGCGGGCCTGACGTGCGGCCAGTGCTTGCAGCAACCGCCGCCTTTCGAGCAAGTCATTGCCCCGTGGACCTATGGTTTTCCGGTCGACAGCTTGATCACCCGATTCAAGCACAGCGCGAAGTGGCCGTATGGTCGCCTGCTCGCCGAACTTCTTGCTCAATCCCTGCAACATCACTTCGATGAAGCGCTGGAACGGCCAGATGCGTTGGTTCCGGTTCCGCTCGCCGCTAAACGTCTGCGCCAACGGGGTTTCAACCAGGCCGCGATGCTGGCCCGCTGGTTGAGCGCCAGCCTGGATATCCCCTGTGACGAACAGCTGCTCAAGCGGATTCAGGACACCAGCGCGCAACAGGAGCTGAAGGCTGATGCGCGCAGGAAGAACCTGCGTAACGCTTTCGCGCTGATGCCCGGAGCACTGATCAAGGGCCGTCACCTGGCGCTGGTTGACGACGTATTGACCACCGGCGCCACGGCCCAGGCATTGGCTCGACTGTTAATGGACGCCGGTGCCGCGCGAGTCGACGTCTACTGCCTGGCCCGTACCCCAAAACCCGGCGACACCGCCTGACTGTAGGAGCGAGCTTGCTCGCGATGGACGTTAACGATAATGCGTGCTTTCTGAATGAACGCGTCGTTCTCAAGTCCATCGCGAGCAAGCTCGCTCCTACAGGAATCGTGGCTGACTTGACTCCCGGGCTTCCAGCCGCCAACGTCCTCTCCATCGCCACAGCCCGAAGCGTCTCGCCATGTCCTTGCCTACGTTGTTGTCCCAGCACATTGTCCGTCGCCCGCAGCGCATCGCTTTGCTGCAACACATCGCCGAACAGGGCTCGATCACTCGCGCCGCGAAAAGCGCGGGCCTGAGTTACAAAGCGGCATGGGATGCCATCGACGAGCTGAACAACCTCGCGCAGAAACCGCTGGTGGAGCGCAGCGTCGGCGGCAAGGGCGGCGGTGGCGCCAAGCTGTCCAGCGAAGGCGAGCGCGTATTGCGCCTGTATCAAAAGCTGCAAACGTTGCAGGCGCAGGTGCTGGAAGCGGCCGAAGACGCCAGCGACCTCAACCTGCTCGGCCGCCTGATGCTCAGAACCAGCGCGCGCAATCAGTTGCACGGCAAGGTCGTGGAAATCGAAGCTCAGGGACGCAACGACCTGATCCGCCTGGAACTGGCTGAAGGCTTGATCCTCGTGGCGCAGATCACTCACGACAGCACCCTGCGCCTGGAGCTGCAAACCGGCACCGAAGTCGTCGCCCTGATCAAGGCCGGTTGGCTCGACCTTCTGGGTATCGATGACGAGGCAACGCCTGGACACAATTGCCTGACCGGCACCCTTGAAGAAATCCTCGACGCCGAAGACGGCCCGAGTGAAGTGCGCATCGGCCTGCCCAATGGCCAGACGCTGTGCGCGCTGGCCGAACCGCTGCACTTGCGAACCCACGGTCTGGCCACCGGCAAAGCGCTGCGGGTGCAATTTTCCCCCTCCAATGTGCTGCTCGGTACACCGCTCTGAAACACAAGCGTCATTAACGCGCTTTAAGGTGACTGCAAAAACCAGCAGGGAGCCTGATGTGAGCCTATTAGAAGACAACCAATCCACCGACCTCGAGCAAATGGTCGGCCTCAGCCGTCGTGGTTTCATCAGCGCGGGCGCCCTGTGCGGTGCCGCGATGTTCCTCGGCGGCAACCTGCTGAGCCGCAGCGTGCTCGCGGCCAGTGTCAGCGCAGGCACCAGCAAACTGTTGGGTTTTGACAGCATCCCCGCCGCCACCAGCGACGCAATCACCCTGCCACCGGGCTACAAGTCTTCGGTGCTGATCAGCTGGGGCCAGCCGCTGCAAAAGAACGGTCCGGCATTCGATCCAAGCGGCAACGGCAGCGCCGAGCAACAGGAAGTCCAGTTCGGCGACAACAACGACGGCATGAGCCTGTTCGAATTTCCGGGCGAGAAAGACCGGGCGCTGATGGCGATCAACAACGAATACACCAACTACCGCTACCTCTACCCGCACGGCGGCATGCCGCAATCGGCCGAAGAAGTGCGCAAGGCGCTGGCCTGCGAAGGCGTGTCGGTGATCGAGGTGCAGCGCAAGAACGGCCAATGGCAATTCGTTCAGGGCTCGCGCTACAACCGCCGCATTCACGGCAACGCACCGATCAGCCTCAGCGGCCCGGCTGCCGGCCACGCGCTGGTGAAAACCAGCGCCGACCCGCACGGCAAGAACGTGCTCGGCACCTTCCAGAACTGCGCCAACGGCAAGACGCCGTGGGGCACCTACCTGACCTGTGAAGAGAACTTCACCGATTGCTTCGGCAGCAGCAATGCCGAGCAGAAATTCGACCCGGCGCAAAAACGCTACGGTGCGGTGGCGACCAGTAAAGAGATCAACTGGCATCAACACGACGAGCGCTTTGACCTGGCGAAGAACCCCAACGAACTCAACCGTCATGGCTGGGTGGTGGAAATCGACCCGTTCGATCCGACATCGACACCGGTCAAGCGCACCGCGCTGGGCCGCTTCAAACATGAAAACGCGGCCCTGGCCGAAACCCATGACGGCCACGCCGTGGTGTACATGGGCGACGACGAACGCGGCGAGTTCATCTACAAGTTCGTCAGCCGCGACAAGATCAACCACAAGAACCCGAAAGCCAACCGCGACCTGCTGGACCACGGCACCTTGTACGTGGCGCGTTTCGACGCGGGCGACGGCAATGCCGATCACCCGAAAGGCCAGGGCGAGTGGATCGAGCTGACCCACGGCAAAAACGGCATCGACGCCAGTAGCGGTTTTGCCGATCAGGCCGAGGTGCTGATTCATGCGCGACTCGCCGCCACGGTGGTGAAAGCCACACGCATGGACCGTCCGGAATGGATCGTCGTCAGCCCCAAGGATGGCCAGGTTTATTGCACGCTGACCAACAACGCCAAGCGCGGTGAAGACGGTCAACCGGTGGGCGGGCCGAACCCGCGCGAGAAGAACGTCTACGGGCAGATTCTGCGCTGGCGCACCGACCGTGATGATCACGGCTCGAAAAGCTTTGCCTGGGATCTGTTTGTGGTCGCCGGCAACCCGGGTGTCCACGCCGGCACGCCGAAGGGCGGTTCGTCGAACATCACGCCGCAGAACATGTTCAACAGCCCGGACGGCCTGGGTTTCGACAAGGCCGGACGCTTGTGGATCCTGACCGATGGCGATTCGAGCAACGCCGGTGATTTTGCCGGCATGGGCAACAACCAGATGCTCTGTGCCGACCCGGTGACCGGTGAGATCCGTCGCTTCATGGTCGGGCCGGTGGGTTGCGAGGTGACGGGGATCAGCTTCTCTCCTGACCAGAAGACGCTGTTTGTCGGGATTCAGCATCCGGGGGAAAACGGTGGCTCGACGTTCCCTGAGCACCTGCCGAACGGCAAGCCGCGGTCTTCGGTGATGGCGATTTCACGCGAAGACGGCGGGATCGTCGGCGCCTGATCAACCGCCTTCGCGGGCAAGCCTCGCTCCTACAGGGAAATGCATTCCAAATGTAGGAGCGAGGCTTGCCCGCGAAGGCGTCCGCCCAAACAACACTCATCTCAACCCCAACCACTAAAGACAGCCCGTCTGCGCTACCATGCTTGGCCGGACGCGGCAGCCTGCTGCGCGCAGGAGTCAGCATGGCCCACCCGTTTGCAACCCTCACCCCAGACCTCGTGCTCGATGCCGTCGAAAGCATCGGCTTTCTCAGCGACGCGCGCGTTCTGGCGCTCAACAGCTACGAAAACCGTGTCTATCAGGTCGGCATCGAAGACTCCGAGCCGCTGATCGCCAAGTTCTACCGCCCGCAGCGCTGGACCAACGAAGCGATTCTCGAAGAACACCAGTTCACCTTCGAACTCGCCGAGTGCGACGTG
>Ga0208635_100340_pt1 | contig 12418 bp, 9 predicted proteins | sample LakWasMe93_HOW11_2_FD_183915 | JGI IMG/M metagenome (GOLD analysis project Ga0208635, IMG submission 183915) | Freshwater sediment methanotrophic microbial communities from Lake Washington under simulated oxygen tension - Sediment Metagenome... | ecosystem: Environmental > Aquatic > Freshwater >...
CGCCGTCGGCATCGAATAAATGGCAGTGTTCGGCGTCCAGGTGCAGGCTCAGCGCCTCGCCATAACGGCTGGCCAGATCGCCGCGAACCCGCATGGTCAGCGCTTCACCGGAGGAGGTCCGGACGTGGCAGAAGGTGTCGCTGCCCAAGCGTTCGCTGACGTCGGCGGTGACCTGCAAGGTGCAGTCGCCGGTTTTTGCCAGCTCCAGATGTTCCGGGCGAATGCCCAGCGTCACCGCACCACCGACGCTCAGGCTGGCGCCGCTCAGCGGCAACGTGATGCGGGTGCCGGCATCGAGCGCCACTTCGCAGCTTTGGCTGTCGACACGGGTGACTTTGCCCTTGAGAAAGCCCATCTTCGGTGTGCCGAGAAAGCCTGCGACAAACAGGTTGGCGGGCTGGTGATACAGGTCCAGCGGCGAGCCGACCTGTTCGATCTTGCCGCCGTTTAACACCACCACTTTGTCGGCCATGGTCATGGCTTCCACCTGGTCGTGGGTCACGTAGATCATCGTGGCTTGCAGTTCTTTGTGCAGGCGCAACAGCTCCAGACGCATCTGTACGCGCAGCGCCGCGTCGAGGTTGGACAGCGGTTCGTCGAACAGGAAGATTTTAGGGTTGCGCACGATGGCGCGGCCGATGGCCACGCGTTGACGCTGGCCGCCCGACAGTTGCTTCGGCTTGCGCTCCAGCATCGGCCCGAGCTCAAGGATGCGCGCCGCCTCACCGACTTTCTTCTCGACTTCGGCTTTCGGTACGCCGGCCAGATCGAGGGCAAACGACATGTTTTTGCGCACGCTCATGTGCGGGTACAGGGCGTAGGTCTGGAACACCATCGCCAGGTCACGCTTGGCCGGGCTGACTTCGGTGATGTCGCGGCCGTCGAGTTCGATGCTGCCGCCGCTGACTTCTTCCAGGCCGGCGATCAGACGCAGCAGGGTGGATTTGCCGCAGCCGGACGGGCCGACGAAGACCACGAACTCCTTGTCGTTCACTTCCAGGTCGATGCCTTTGATGATGGAAAAGCCTTCGAAGCCTTTTTGCAGATTCTTGATTTTCAGGTTGGCCATGGTGATGGGCCTCCGCTTGTTTTTATTCGGGTTAAACCGGACAGGCTTTTCTGTGGGAGCGAGCCTGCTCGCGATGGGCTACCAGGCGGCGCAGTGCTCTTGGCAGAACGCGTTATCGTTCACGTCCATCGCGAGCAGGCTCGCTCCCACATGGGATTGCACAGGATTCATTTCACCGCGCCAAACGACAGGCCGCGGACCAGTTGTTTCTGGCTGATCCAGCCGAAGATCAGGATCGGCGCGCAGGCCAGGGTCGACACCGCCGACAACTTGGCCCAGAACAACCCTTCGGGGCTTGAGTACGAAGCGATCAACGCGGTCAGTGGCGCGGCTTTCGACGAGGTCAGGTTCAGCGACCAGAAGGCTTCGTTCCAGCACAGGATCAGCGACAGCAACACCGTGGAGGCCAGGCCGCCCTTGGCGATTGGCAACAACACGCGAACCATCTCCTGCCACAGCGTGGCGCCGTCCAGACGCGCGGCTTCGAGGATGTCCTTGGGGATGTCCTTGAAGTAGGTGTAAATCATCCAGACCACGATGGGCAGGTTGATCAGCGTGTAGATCACGATCAGCGCGATGCGTGTATCGAGCAGGCCAAAGCTCTTGGCCAGCAGGTAGATCGGCATCAGCACGCCCACCGGCGGCAGCATCTTGGTCGAGAGCATCCACAGCAGCGTGCCTTTGGTGCGCTGGGTTTCGTAGAACGCCATCGAGTAGGCCGCCGGCACCGCGATCAGCAGGCACAGCGCTGTGGCGCTGAAGGAAATCACCACCGAGTTCCAGGCGAAGCTGAAGTAGTCGCTGCGCTCGTTGATGTGCAGGTAGTTTTCCAGCGTCGGCGTGAAGATGAATTGCGGCGGCGTGGCGAACGCGTCGATTTCGGTTTTGAAACTGGTCAGCACCATCCAGAAAATCGGGAAGAAGATCAGGATCGCGATGGCCCAGGCCAGCGTGCCGAGCAGCACACTTTGCAGACGACGGGATTGTTGAAGGGGCATGGCGCGGGCCTCAGGCTTTGTCTGTCAGGTTTTTGCCGATCATGCGCACCAGCACGATGGCCGCGATGTTGGCGATCACCACCGCAATCAAACCGCCGGCGGACGCCATGCCGACGTCGAACTGCACCAGCGCCTGGTTGTAGATCAGGTAGGCGAGGTTGGTCGAGGCGTAGCCGGGGCCGCCGTTGGTGGTGGTGAAGATTTCGGCGAACACCGAGAGCAGGAAGATGGTTTCGATCATCACCACGACGGCAATCGGTCGTGCCAGGTGCGGCAGGGTCAGGTGCCAGAAGATCGCAATCGGCCCGGCACCGTCGAGGCGCGCGGCTTCTTTCTGTTCCTGGTCGAGGGACTGCATGGCGGTCATCAGGATCAGGATCGCGAAGGGCAGCCATTGCCAGGACACAATGACGATGATCGACAGCAGCGGGTAGTGCGCCAGCCAGTCCACCGGTTGCGCGCCGAACAGTTTCCAGACGTAGGCGAGAATCCCCGACACCGGGTGGAAAATCAGGTTCTTCCAGATCAGAGCACCGACGGTGGGCATGATGAAAAACGGCGAGATCAGCATCACTCGCACAACGCCGCGACCGAGAAAATCACTGGCCTCCAGCAACGCACTGATCAACACCCCGAGCACCACACTGATCAGCAATACGCTGCCGACCAGCAACAAGGTGTTGGTGGCGCCGGGCATGAACCCGGAATCGGTCAGGAAGTAGGTGAAGTTCTCAAGCCCCACGAACTCGTTCTCGCCCGGGTTGAGCAGGTTGTAGCGGATCATCGAGAAGTAAACAGTCATGCCCAGCGGCACGATCATCCACAGCAGCAGCAAGGCCACCGAGGGGCTGACCAGAAACCAGCCGGGGTTGGCCAACCGGCTTTTACGCACCGGCTGGGGAATGTCCATGTGAGCTTTGGCAGTTGAAATATTCATGGTGAAAGAACCCATTAAGAACAGGAACAGACGAGGCGCAAACCTGTAGGAGCCGGCTTGCCGGCGATGCATGCGACGCCAACTTCAAGTGACACCGAGTCATCGTTCATCGCCGGCAAGCCGGCTCCTACAGAGGGGCTGGGTTACTTGGGATAACCCGCGCGCTTCATCTCACGCTCTGTGGTTTGCTGGGCGGCGGTCAGGGCCTGGTCGACCGTGGTCTGACCGATCAGCGCCGCCGAGAACGACTTGCCTACCTGAGTGCCAATGCCCTGGAACTCGGGGATGGTCACCAGCTGAATGCCGATGTAGGGCACAGGCTTGAGCGTCGGCTTGCTTGGGTCCGCCGTTTTCAGCGACTCAAGTGTGACCTTGGCAAATGGCGCGGCGCTCATGTACGCCTCGCTGTAAGTCGAGGCACGCGTGCCTGGCGGTACGTTGGCAATGCCGTCCTTTTCCGCGACCAGTGCGCCGTACTCCTTGGAGGTTGCCCAGGCACTGAAGGTCTTCGCCGCGTCCTTGGCTTTGGAGCTGGTCGGAATCGCCAGTGCCCAGGAATAGAGCCATGCCGAGCCTTTGTCGGTGGTCTGGTGCGGCGCGTAGGTGAAGCCCACGTGCTCGCTGACCTTGCTCTGGGTTTTGTCGGTGACGAACGAACCGGCGACGCTGGCATCGACCCAGATCGCGCATTTGCCGCTGTTGAACAGCGCCAGGTTTTCGTTGAAGCCGTTGCTCGACGCGCCCGGCGGGCCTGACTTCTTCATGGTGTCGACGTAGAAATTCAGGGCGTTTTTCCACTCGGGGCCGGTGAATTCCGGTTGCCACTTCTCATCGAACCAGCGCGCGCCATAAGCATTGGCGACGGTGGTGATCAGCGCCATGTTCTCGCCCCAGCCGGCCTTGCCGCGCAGGCAGATGCCGTACTGCTCTTTATCCTTGTTGGTGAGTTTGCCGGCGAATTCGCCGATCTGTTCCCAGGTTGGATGTTCCGGCATGGTCAGCCCGGCGTCCTTGAACAGGTCGGTGCGGTAATAGGTGATGGAGCTTTCGGCGTAGAACGGCAAGGCATACAGCGAACCCTTGACTGACAGGCCTTCACGCACCGAAGGGAACACGTCGTCGAGGTCATAAGTGGCCGGCAAATCCTTCATCGGTTCCAGCCAGCCCTTGGCGCCCCAGAGTGCGGCTTCGTACATGCCGATGGTCAGCACGTCGAACTGCCCGCCCTGAGTGGCGATGTCGGTGGTCAGGCGCTGACGCAGGACGTTTTCTTCGAGCACCACCCAATTGAGCTTGATGTCCGGGTGCTCGGCTTCGAAGGTTTTCGAGAGCTTTTGCATGCGGATCATGTCGCTGTTGTTGACGGTGGCGATGGTCAGGGTCTGAGCGCCGAGGCTGACGCTGCTGAGGGTCATGCAGGTGAGGGCTAGCAGAGCTTTTACAGAAGGTTGCATCGTGCACTCCTTTTCTGCACCCGGTGGGGACAGAAGGACAGTTATTGTTTTTGTGTCTTCCGGGGCAGGAAGAATGTGCACTGATTACAGCCTTCAATTGAGGATGAGACAAATCATCCATCGCACTTGAATCGATACTATTTTGCACTGCTGTCAGGGGTGGGGGATGCAGGGATAGGCGTTGCAGAGGTGATCAGTCATCGAATTTGTACAGGTTTTACCGGCCCCATCGCCGGCAAGCCGGCTCCTACAAGGATTGCGCACGACCTGTAGGAGCCGGCTTGCCGGCGATTCGATTTAAAGATCAACGCATGACCCGAATGGATTAACCCAGATTCTGCTCAGTCAACCGCTGCACCGCCAACCGCCGATAGTGCGATGGCGTCATGCCTTTCAACTGCTGAAAACGCCGATTGAAATTGGAGATATTGTTGAAGCCCGACTCGAAGCACACATCGGTCACCGGCTTGTCGCCGTCGGCCAGCAGTTCACAGGATTTGCTGATGCGCAGCCGGTTGACGAACTCGATGAAGCAGCGCCCGGTGGCTTGCTTGAACACGCGACTGAAATAGGTCGGCTTCATGCCCAGGTGTTCGGCGACTTCCTCCAGCGGCAGTTCACGGGCGTAGTGGGCAAAGATGTAATCCACCGCGCGGTTGGTGCGATCGATATTGTGTTCATCCGCCAGTTGCGGCGTTGTGGCACCGGACAGCAGTTGGTAGTCGTCGGTGGCTGCGAGCAACTCCAGCAAAATGAAAAAGTGCCCGAGGCGGGTCATGCCTTTGGTGTCGGCGATCCGCTGCATCAAGGTCATCGCCTGGCGGATGGTGTGCTTGCAGCGAAACTCGATGCCGTACTGCGCGCGCTCCAGCAAGGGCGCCAGTGTCTTGAGTTCGGCAAACACCTGGTGGCCGCTCTCGAACAACTCGTCGGTGAAGTTGACCAGCATGTCCCGCTTCGGCACCACTTCGTCCTCGGCGACCTGGCTGATCCAGTTGTGGGGCAGGTTGGGGCCGGTGAGGAAAAGTGTTTCCGGATAGAAGTTGCCGATGTAGTCGCCAATGAACACCTTGCCGGAGCTGGCGACGATCAGGTGCAGTTCGTATTCCTTGTGAAAATGCCAGCGCACCAAGGGGCAGGGGAAACCGTGCTGGCGATAGATGATCGACAACCCGTTATGGTCGTCCATCAGTTCGTAGGAAGGATCGGTGACTCTGGCAGTCCGGGTCATATCAGGGCGCTTTTATTGTTATTGCGCCCTGATCATGCCTCTTTACCGGCCGACATTGCCAGCCTGGGGCATGTCGACCGACGTCATGCGCCCGGTTACGGATGCAGGGCGCTGCCATAAACCGCCTTCATGCTCGACGCGCTCCAGCAGTAACGCACGATGTCTGACTCATCGAAAAAGTCGGTGCTGACAATGCTGCATCGGGTCACCCAGTCCCGGGTCGGGTTGAACCAGGCGTTGATCTGGTTCTTGATGTCCTGAGGCCCGCCCAGAAAGCCGTAGCTGGTGGCCGATAACGACCAGAGAAAGCTCTCGAACGGTGCGTCTTGCAGCTCGTTGGCAATGTGGCGTTCCAGTTCGGCTGTGTCGGTGAAGGTTTCGCCGCTCCATTTGTGCGGGATGCGCGGCCAGAAGTAATCATCGTCCAGCCCCCGCGCAACGTGCGCTGCCAGCACCAGCCTGCGGCGGGTGCTCATGCGTTTGAGTTGTCCCACCGTTTTCGACGCGTCGTTGGGCGGTATGACTCGGTAACCGAGTCGACTCACCAGCAGGTCATTGAGTTTTTTATGGTCAAAACGCTTGGCTCCGTCGCCCATTTGGTGGAAGTCGAAGACGATGAACTCGTCCGGGTTTTGATCAAGGAACGCTGTTGTCGCATCGATCAGCTCATCAAGGACACGATGAGACTGAAAGCCATTGTGATGAAAGTAGAAGATCGATTGATCGCGTCCCTCGGTGTAACCAAGTCGGATATCAAATGCCCGTGCACCGTTGGCCAGTTGCCACGCAAATGAATCGTTCTGGCACGTGGTCCAGTTACCAATGACAACATCATAGTTGGGGGCTTTTTTGTCCATTCCGCTGTTGTGAGTGCCTGGCCAGATCAAGTCGGTCAACTTCAGGCGGTCGATGTCGAGCACATTACTCATCCATTTCTTTTTGTCGAACGTACCTTGTAAAGATTGGGTCATTGTCATTCCTGATAGTGGCTTCAACCCATCCGTGGGATGAAGTGGATATATGTAATTTCAAGCATAGAGGTGCGTTCCAGCATTGCCAGTGACGGAAACATCTGCACAAATTAATAGTGTCAGGCGTTGGCTTTGATCAGATTGGCCATCCGGCAATGGCTGACCAGATTCGACGTTTCAAAAAAGTCCGCATTGATAATGCTGCACTTCAGAATCCACTCGCTGACAGCCGGGTCAAACCATTGATCAAGCTGCTCGCCGATGTTCACCGGACCGCCCACGGCGTGGTAACTGGTGGCGGAGAGCGACCATGGCATGTCGCTGGTTGGCGGGTATCGCATGACTTGCGTGATATGCGCGTTCAGCTCACTGATGCTGGTCGTCCCGATTCCGCTCCATTCGTGCGGAATGTACCGACAAAACAAGGTGGCATCGAAGCTCGGGTGATATTCGGCGGCAACCAGCACGCGCCGGGCATGACTGGCCCGTTTCAATTGACCGAGTGTCAGGCCCGCATTCCTGTAAGGAATTATCCGGTCACCCAAATGAGTCATCAGCAGGCGATTGAACTCCCGATGGTCAAAGGCCTGGTTACCTGCATTCAACTGATGAAAATCCAGCACGATGAACTCATCGGGGTTTTCCTGCAGAAACCGGATCACGCTCGTGATCAGGTCTTCCAGGGAGCGGGAGGAGCGAAAACCGTTGTGCTGGCACCAGAATGTTCCGACGCCATTGCGGCCGATTTCATACTCCAGCCTGACATCGAGCGCGCGGGCGCCTTGGGTCAATTGATAGTAAAACGTATGGGTCTGGCAAGCGGCCCAGTGACTGATGCCCGGCGCCGCATACGAGGCCTTTTTGTCCACGCCGGCATTATGCGCGCCAGGTAAAACCAGTTCCGCAAGCGAGAGTGAATCAATGACCGGAAGTTGGGTCATCCAGCTATGGGTTGTAAATGATTGGTTGTTGTAGAGGAAATTAAGATTAGTTGCTGTTAGATCGTTATTCATTGTGCGTCCTTGCACAGTAGGTTAATCGTCAGGGGAGACGATTCTAACGATCAAGTGTCATCTTTAGTTCGGTTTTTCGCTTCAATCCATTGCGCCATGTATTGAGTGCTTTTATGTTGATGGTGGCGCAACATGCTGCCGGTAAAGTTGTCCCGTCTTAGTGTCCGCAAGTGCTGTTGGCAATACTCGAGTTTTGCAATCAGCGCCGGGCCGTGGGTGTGCAGCTGGTAACGTTCGGCCAGCAGTTCCAGGCCAACAGCCTGGGCGTTCAACCATTGGGCCTGGTCTTTATAGAGTTGCACCGCGCAATCGGCAAACTCGCGTGCCGTGCGGGTCACGGCGCCCGGCCAGGGGCCTTGGCCATACATCGCTTCGGCACCGATCGGCGTGGTGACATTCGGTGTACCGCAAATCATCGCATCGACGATTTTGCCCTTGATGCCCGCACCGAAACGCAACGGCGCCAGGCATACGCGAGCGGCCGACATCACTTGTAACGCGTCTTCTGCCCAGTTCATTACATGGAAACCTTGCGCCGCATTGTGCAGCGCGGTCGCCTTGGGTGGCGTGTAGGCCCCGTAGATGAGCAAACGAGCGGTGGGCAATTGCTCGCGAATCAGTGGCCAAATGGTGGTTTTCATCCAGAGCACCGCATCCCAGTTGGGCGCGTGACGGAAGTTGCCGATACTGAGGAAGTCCGCACGCTCCTCAAAACCCGCCGGCGGCGCGCTCGGTAGATCGACCATCAACGGGCACCAGTGCAGCAGGCTGCGCGGCACCTTGAACTGCTCGACCAGCAACTCGATTTCAGTTTCGGAAATCATCAGGTTCAAGTCGCAGCGATACAACGCAGCGATTTCCCGTTTCGCCAGGTCGGTGTCAGCCATCAGTTCGAATTCTTCACGCAAGGCCGGTGCGAACAGCCCGCTGAAGTCATTGTCGTCGTCGCTGGCTTTCAACCGGTCCTTGAGCCGTTGATGCCGGGCATGGCGCAGGCTTTGCAAATCTTGCGTTCCGAGCACGCGCAAGGCATCGGGGCAGTGCTTCTCGACACGCCAGCCGAACTGTTCTTCCATCATGAATTGCTCGAACAACACGATGTCCGGCGCCAGTTCGCGGACAAACACATCGAAACTGCTGTTGTTCAGTTCGATCGGCACTTCACGAATGCCCAGCGCCGTCAGGTCTTCCTGATGTTCGCCAGCACCGGCCGGGCTGCTGAAAGTCACGTCCCAACCTTGTTGCAGAAACGTCCCGAGCAGTTGCATCACATACCCACCCGCCGCGGAGGAGCGTGGCTCGGGCCAGACGTAGCCGATAACCAGGACTTTGGTGGCACGGGGCAGACTCATGCAGGGAGATTCCTTGAAGCGGGCAGGGGAATAAAAGCGGGGCGCAATTAAACCACAGCCGAGGACGATTCCTCAGCCCGCTCAACGAAGGCTAGGTAATAGCGAGAATGCCTTTGACCTTGTCGCGCAATTGATCAATGGAAAACGGTTTGCCGATCACATGCATTCCGGCGGGCACCTCAATATTTTCTGCGTAGCCGCTGGCAAACAGGACGGGCAGTTCCGGGCGAACCATGCGCGCCTGCGTGGCCAGTTCGCGGCCATCCATGACCGGCAAACCGACGTCGGTCATCATCAGGTCGATGTATTGATCTTCATCATTGAGAAATTCCAGCGCCTGCTCGCATCCGTTCGCCTCGAGCACCTTGAATTCCAGCTCCTCCAGCACATCGACGATCAGCATGCGCACAATGTCGTCGTCTTCAACGACCAGGATGATGGATTGTTCAGCGGACATATTGGGGGTTCTCAACAGTTGAATTCGCAGTGACCGGCCGATCAAAAACGCCGGGCTCTAGCATGAGTAAGTAACGGAACCCGACAAGTTCCCGACCCCACTGGAAAAAGAATAGCCGTACCAGGGCGGACAAGGATAACCGCTCCTTTGCGCTGGGGCAGTTGAATGTAGGATTTCGCGCACAATCACGTCAGAAAATTGGATCAATGCGGCAGATTTGAGGCAGACTCCCTGCATTCCAACAGTTCGACAAGGCCCTCCCATGACCACTGCGTCTTCGGTTGACGAGCAACGATTTCGTAAACTCCTGAGCCGCAACGTCAGCCTGCCGTTGGGTGTCGGTGTGCTCAGTGCGGTGTTCTTTGTCTCGCTGATCACCTATCTGCTGTCGGTGATCCAGTGGGTCCAGCACACCGACCGGGTGATCAATAACGCCAATGAAGCGGTCAAGCTGACCGTCGATCTGGAGACCGGCATGCGCGGTTTCCTGCTCAGTGGCGACGAGAGATTTCTTGAACCCTACGAAACCGCCAAGCCGAGAGTCGCGGTAGCGGTCAAGACCTTGCTCGAACTGACGGCGGACAACCCGGTGCAAACCGACCGCCTGCAACGGCTCCAGGCCCTGCAGAGTGAATGGGCGACTTACGCGCAGAACATGATCGACTTGCAGCATGCGGGCGGTGATTACCGCAGCGCCATCAAGGCCGGACGCGGCAAACGCCTGACCGATGAAATCCGCAAGCAATTCGAAGACGTGATCGACATGGAACAGCAGTTACGCGCTACGCGTAACGAAGAAGTGCGCCGCAGCACGATCTGGAGTATCAGCCTTTATCTGCTGTTCATTGTCGGCATCAGCGGGTTGCTCGCCTACATTGGCCGTCGGGATCTGCTTAACCTTTCGCAAAGCTACAGCGCCAACCTGGCCGCGCAGCAGGCCAGTGCTCATCGACTGGAACAGCAAGCCTGGCTGCGCAACGGCCAGACCGAACTGGCCGAGCAAGTGCTGGGGCAACTGTCGCTCAATCTGCTGGGGCGCAACATTCTGCAGTTTTGCGCGCAATACCTCGGCACGGCGGTGGCGGCTATTTATGTACGTGAAGAACATGGCGGCCTCAAGCGCATTGCCTCTTACGGTTTTTCCCGTGAGCAGGAAGCCCTTGAACAACAGATTTACAGCGACGAAGGGATTGTCGGGCAAGTGGCGCAACAGGCGAAGCTGATACGCCTCGACAATGTGCCCAGCAACTATTTCAAGGTCAGTTCCGGCCTTGGTGAAGGCTTGCCGCACAGCGTGCTGGTGGTGCCGACCAGTGATGACGATCGGGTCAACGGGGTCATCGAACTCGGCTTCCTGCGCCCGTTGAACGACCGCGACATCGAACTGCTCGAACTGATTGCCGGCAACATCGGCACTTCCATCGAGGCCGCGCGCTATCGTCAACGCTTGCAGGAAGTGCTGGCCGAAACCCAGCAACTCAACGAAGAACTGCAAGTCCAGCAGGAAGAACTCAAGACCGCCAACGAAGAGCTTGAAGAGCAATCAAGGGTTCTCAAGGAATCCCAGGCGCACCTGGAAACCCAGCAGGTCGAGCTGGAGCAGACCAACGAACAACTTGCCGAACAGGCCCTGACTCTGGCCGAGCAACGCGATGCCATGGACCTGAAGAACACCGAACTCAATCAGGCCCAGGCCCAGCTCGAAGAGCGCGCCGAAGAGTTGCAGCGCTCTAGCAAGTACAAGTCCGAATTCCTCGCCAATATGTCCCACGAATTGCGCACGCCGCTGAACAGTTCGTTGATCCTGGCCAAGTTGCTGGCGGAAAACCCGCAGGAAAACCTCAGCGCCGAACAGGTCAAATTCGCCGAGTCGATCTATTCGGCCGGTAATGATTTGCTGAACCTGATCAACGACATTCTCGATATTTCCAAGGTCGAGGCCGGCAAGCTGGATATGCGTCCGGAAAACACCAGCGTCGCCCGCCTGGTGGACGGTCTGCGCGGGATGTTCCAGCCATTGGCGACGGACAAGCAGCTGGATTTCCAGGTCGATGTGCAGCCCGGCGCACCGATGATGATTTTCACCGACCGCCAGCGTCTGGAGCAGGTGGTGAAGAATCTGCTGTCCAACGCGGTGAAGTTCACCGAGAAAGGCACGGTCAGCCTGACCGTCGCCAGCCAACCCGGCGACGGCATTGCCTTTATCGTCCGCGATTCCGGGATCGGTATCGCACAGGAGCAACAGGAAAGCATTTTCGAAGCGTTCCGCCAGGCCGACGGCACTACCAATCGCCGTTACGGCGGCACCGGGCTGGGCCTGTCGATTTCCCGCGATCTGGCGGCACTGCTCGGCGGCTCCATCAGCGTCACCAGCGAACCGGGGCAGGGCAGTGTGTTCACCCTGGTCTTGCCACAGCAATACGTTGAACCGGGCGAGACGCCGGTCGAACCGATGCAGGCCTCACCGGTTGCGATGGCGCCGAGAGCACCGGCGCCTGTCCTGGTGCCGCTGATCGCCGAAGTCGATATCCCGCGTTTCGACGATGATCGAGGCAAGGCACCTTTCACCACTCGTTGCATTCTGGTGGTGGAAGATGAGCCGAACTTCGCGCACATCCTCTACGATCTGGCCCACGAATTGGGTTATCAGTGCCTGGTGGCCCACGGCGCCGACGAAGGTTATGACCTGGCGAAGGAATACATTCCCGACGCGATCCTGCTGGACATGCGCCTGCCGGACCACTCAGGCCTGACCGTGTTGCAGCGCCTGAAGGAACACGCCGAAACCCGACACATCCCGGTGCACGTCATCTCGGTCGAAGACCGGGTCGAAGCCGCGATGCACATGGGCGCCATCGGTTACGCGGTCAAGCCGACCACCCGTGAAGAGCTCAAGGACGTGTTTGCCCGCCTCGAAGCCAAGCTGACCCAGAAGG
>Ga0208635_100342_pt1 | contig 12328 bp, 6 predicted proteins | sample LakWasMe93_HOW11_2_FD_183915 | JGI IMG/M metagenome (GOLD analysis project Ga0208635, IMG submission 183915) | Freshwater sediment methanotrophic microbial communities from Lake Washington under simulated oxygen tension - Sediment Metagenome... | ecosystem: Environmental > Aquatic > Freshwater >...
AGATTACACCGGCGGTCCTGTGAGCCCGGGGCGCTATCCCGACGGACTGGTGCTGCAGGTAAAAACGGTTGATACGGGCATTCAGGAAGGCGACTGGGTGCTGGTGTACTGGACAGGTGCTGAGTCAGCAAAAAGCGTGACCAAGGCACTGCGCGTCGACCGTTCGACTCTCGACAACGGTGACCTTGAATTCACAATCGAACCGCGATGGTTGTCAGCCAATGGCGGTGCTCGCGTGACGGTGAGTTATCAATATGCACGGGTAGGGCACGCGGAGTCTGGCGAACCCCGGCAACTGGAGATCAGCAAGCCGTTGCATCTGCCGGCGCCGCCAGTAGAAAACGTGACTGCGGCCGGGGATAACCGCGGTGATCTGCAGGCCAACACCAGTGGCGCCTACGTGAATATTCCGCAGGATGCAGAAACCGGCGCGAGCCATGTAGAAGTGCACTGGGAAGGCAATCCCAATGGCGGAAGCGGCGTTATTTCAGTACCCGTGGGGGGCAGTGGTCGGCGTTTCCATATTCCGCCTGCCTTGATCGCAGCCAACATGTCCTCAGACGAAAACGCGCGTTTCCCGGTGACTTACACCGTTACACCGCCCGGCGATAAATCAACCTCGTTCAATCTACTTATCAAGCCTTTACCTCGCTCGGTATACCCGCGCACGGAATGCACCCAGGCAGCGGGGCGTCCGACGCTATCACTGTCCCTTGTCGAGTCAACGGGGGCTGACTTGACTATTACGCCATGGCCATTTTTTGCGGTTGGCCAACTACTGATGATTCAAGCAACAGGGATTAATGGGGGCTCAGCTCCGGTTTCCATAACGGTGCGAAATAAGAGTGCTGTAACTAATGACGAGTTTTTGAAACAAAAAATAGCAGAAAAACTATCTCGTGCTTATTTGCAAAATCTGAAACTTGATGATGATTTTACGATCAGGGCGTGGGTGAGTTTTGACGGCGGAAAAACGTTCTTTCCATTTAACGATACGCCCCTCACGCTTACACGGTGATGGCCGAAGCGTATTAATTATTTTAATGTTCAGAGGACTGCGTCATGGAAATCAATTCAGTAGAAAACATGCTCGAATGGTTGAAGGTTGAACCAAGGACTAAAGGCTGGGATGCAATTGTTGCTTATGATCGGGCCAAAACCAATACGGTCTTGCGGCAGGAGTACATCGGCCGGTTTAGCACCGATGATTACCTGCCGCCTGTTACAGTAGAGATCACCGACACTACGATCGATACGCAAAAGGAATTTATCGTCAAATACGTGTTTGACAGTCCTAGTTTGTCGTTTCCTGGCGCCAACCTGCAAAACTCCAAAGCCCAATTGGATATCAAAGTGGTAGGCGGTACACATCTCACCTATACAAAGGCTAAGGGTGACCTCACCTGGGCTATTTCCGCTATTGCACTGGAAGATGCATTGAATGGACCGAAGTTGTCGGCTGAGGTCGATCTGCTGGTGAATCCCGGGGTGGTGTCCTCCGCTGGGCAAGTGGAAATCAAAATTGACAAGGGCGTGGATTATAAGTTGACGTACGTTGATACACCTCACTTGCAGCGCGTGGCGGGGGAACGTATCAGGCAGATTTTTAGCATATTGCCAGAAAAGCAGACAACCTATGTGCTGAATCAGCTTGAATTCAAGCCGGATCAGTTTTTAAAACCCAAGGATTTTTTGATTCGTACCCACAATAAAGAGGGTTCTGGTTCGAGATTGCTGGCGGGTGAAGGTAAGGGTGAAGGGGCCGTGTTGCTGCTTGTCACCATGGAAGGCGGGAAAAATGGTGATATGCCTGCAACTAACAAGGATTTGAGGTATTTGTTGCCGGATGGGCGTTCGGCGACGGTGCTGCTTAGGCATGAAATTATCAAGGAAAAGATAATCGTTGATGGAATGCGGCTCATGAATCAGTACCCCATTGAATTTAAATATACGCCTATTGTGCAGAACGGCAGTTTTTACGGCATTCGTGCAAGAGAGGGGGGGGTTGGCGGAAGATGGTGAGATAATTAGTACGCCGAATTTTGATCTCAAAATAGCGAACTTGCATATAGATTTTATAAAAAGCACCAACCCGCAGCTTCAGAATTTTTTTTCGTTCGTGCTTCCTGGTTTTGATGTGTATCCAGGTGCGCCGGGTTTTGTAACAAAGTACTGTGGTTTGGCGGTAGTAGGCTTTAATGCTGAGAGTGCTGTAGTTCTTAGACTGCAAAATGAACAAGTTTGGATTCCTGGTGCGATTCAGTACTCGTGGCGAACCAGCTTACCCCTTGAATTGGTTATTGAGAGCGGGGATGTGCTATTTAAGCCACGCCCCATTGAATCACCACTTGTCGACACTTTTCTGGTTTACCCTGGATCATTTGAAAATATTCCAGTAATAAGTCGTGAAATTGAACTGGCACTACCGAAGCTTGAAGAGTGGCTACGAAATGCCATCCACGCAGCCTTTGATCGATTTAAAACTGTTCTGCCTCGAATCAACACCTTCACGCTGAACAGCCTCCTGTTCCGCGGTGATAATGCGGTGCAACTCGACAGCGTATATATCCCCACTGATATGGTCCTGTTCGGCCAGGTTGGCCCAACCCTCACCGCATTTACCCTCAATCGACTGGAACACGTGATCGGCCAAAGCGACACATTCCAGTTTGCCACCGTACCACCGCGCAGCGATGTGACCTGGAAAGTCGAAAACATTCCCGGTAACACCGGTAACCCCGGCTCCATTGGCGCTACCACCGGACTATACACGGCACCGACGGCCGCCGAGCTTGTGGGCGATCACACCCGCGTCAAAGTGACCGCCACCGACGGCACCCACAGCAGTTCTGCACTGGTGGCGGTGTTGCGACGCGGCATCACCATCAATCCGCTGGTTCTAACCGCTACAGCGGGAGATACCACGGGGAGTGAACTTTCGGCCGGCACCCTGGATGGAGGAGCGCTGAACTGGTACGTCGATCCTGCGTCGGGCGCCGAGGTCGTGCGCAGCGTAAAACCAGAGGGTGACCATACCTATTTCCCAGGCCGGCTTGTACCGGACTCGGGTTTTAGTATTGACACGATTAAAGTCACCAACCCTCGAACCTCAACAACCGATACTTCGGAAGTGCTGTTGTTGCACGGGAGGCCTGTTTTCACCGTGGCAATTGATGATTCCGTCAACTTACCGGAGTACAGCGTTCAACTGGTGATATTGACCCCTGAAGGCACACCTGTTGCACCAGGTGTTCTGGACTTGACCTGGCAAGTGCTGTCCGGTTCGGGTCAAGTGGATTCAAAGTCTGGTGTTTTTGCCGTGGATCCTGCAGGCGTTGAAAAGTATGCAATTGTTACAACGAAATTTCCTTCTGCCATGCCTGGAGTCATTGCGAGTTCTTACGGTTACATCATCCTCCCAATGCCCCTGTTTAGCGGACCGGAAACAATTCGCATGCTGAGCCCAAATGGACAATGAATTGATATTACCGTTGGCCAGGAGAACGATTATGTCTGTTAATTCGCTGGAAACTTTATTGAATCAAATGAAAGGCGGCTCGATAACCCGTGGCTGGGGCGCCATCGCGGCGTTCGGTCGGGCGCAGCTCAACCGTTTACTCGAAGAACAATACTTGGCGTGGTTGAGTGACTCACGCTTTATCCCGCCTATCAGCGGCAACATTGTGTTGGCTGACGGGGCGGAGACTGTTGAACTGGTGGATTTGTTTCTGGGCAAACCGGTGTTGTCGTTTGCCTCCGCTTCGTTGAACAAGTCCGTTGTCACGCTGACCATGAACATCGTCGGTGGCACTTACACGGCGATGAGTCATCCGCAAAGCAGTGCTTCCAAGCTGATGTCAAGCTTCAGTATCAGTGAAGAGATGGGCTACAAGGTTGAATTACAGATCGACCTGGGTCAGGTCGAAGGTGAAGTGGACAAGCGGGGGCGGGTAACAATCGATCTGGCCGGTGACCCTGATATGACATGCAATCTGGGAGGGTTTCTTGCCGTACAAACGAAAATTGCAGCGCTCATCCATATGCATTTGGCGGCGCTGCCGGGCGACACCCGTACCTACGAACTGGGCTTGTTTGATTTCAGTGGGTTCAACCCATTGAGCCCGCGCGGTTTTTACCTGCGCACCCAAAAAGCCCCAGGGGCCGAAAACCCGTCGTCAGCCAATTACGGTGAGGGGTGTGTGCTGGTGTTCGTCCGCGTGAAAATCAATGACGTAAACGGGAATATGCCCGTCGAAGGCGGTGGCTTTCCCTATTTGATCCCGGATGATCAGGCCGCAGGAAAGGCGCTGTATTCGGCATCGCTGGTGCTAAGTCAGCAGTACCTGAAACTGCTGGAAGAGACGCAACTGGATGTACTGAAGAACTTGCTGTTTCCTGGGGGAAACGTCTTTGTTGAAAGCACCAACGGCCGGCATACGCCGTTCGATCTGCTGGTGTTGGGCAATGTCAGACCCTCGGACGATAATGTGCGGGTTCAACCGTCTTTCATCAACCTTAAAGGTGGCAATAAACAACAGTTCACTGCACTGAAAAGCAATGGCTCGGCTGTCAACGCCACCTGGACCGTGAGCAATCCGATCTACCCGTTGGCGGGGGGGACGATAGAGGCAGGGGGCATGTACACATCCCCGGTCACATCACGGATGGGGCAGGAACGCCATCCGATTGTAGTGACCGCCCACTATAACGACGCTGGCCGACAGCACTCCCGTTCGGCAGTGGTGCTGGGTGCATTCGAAAGTTTGAGCATATCGCCGCGGGTAGTCGTGAGCGGCATCGGCAAGGGTGCCGATCCCATTCCATTGACGGTCACCAGCCTGACAGGGGGGGAGTTGCTCTGGCCCACGCTGGTACCGGAAGAAGGTGTACTCACCGTCGTCGATAACAACCACGCGCTCTATACGCCGCCTCTGGCTATGCCTGGCAAAAGCCTGGCGGTACAGACAATCAACGTCAGTGAGAGACTGACCAATGAACGAGTCGAAGCCAACATCGTACTGTTGGCAGGACCTCACAACCTGGAGGTAGAACCGCCGTACATCGCCGCTGTATCGGCCTCGGTTCCTATTCAGTTTCGCACTCCGACGATCCCTGCGGATCAGCTGCGCTGGGAAGTCTTCGGTGAGGGCAGTGTTGATGGGAGTGGCGTGTTTACCCCACCTCAAGCGCCGACCTCACGCAGCAGTGTCGTGAAATGCACCTATTCAATCAATGGCGTTGATCTGGTCGCTGGTTTCGCTGTCGTCCAGCTCACTGAACAACAGGCGCCAATGCCTCAATGGTCAGCGTTGGACGAATTTTCAATCGAAACCATCGGGGGGCGTACCACAGCGTACACAAACGGCTTCCAGCAGATCCCGGTGCGGATCACGATTGAAACCAAATCGACAACGGACGGAGGCCTGGACTATGACATACCGATCAGCGATGCCGAATTGGCGACCTTGGTGCTCGTAGACAAAACCACGCACAACGCAGTGCCTTTCGTGCATGTGGCGCAGGACGGCATTGAATACGGTAGCGGCATCCTGTACGCGGCCAATAAAAAAAGAAACCGGTTCAGGCTCTATTCCCGCACGGATCCGACCCAAAGTTCGCTGTTAGCGCCTCCTGAAACGAAAAACAACCGTGTCCGTACCCGTGAGCTTTACATTCAGCTTGCGGAGGGGGGGGGCCGTACGTTCTATGCTCGGTTTAAAAGTGCAGGCAACAGCACATTTAACTCGCTTGACTATAAAGGTAAACTAAAGCATGAAGTCACGGTGCACGGTGAAACATTCTTGCCGTCGGATCCGGATCCGGATCCACAACGAAGTCTCTATAAGTTCAATCGTGATCGTGTCGCTCAGGATCTGAATGGCAAAGATATACCTCCCAGCCAAGAATATCCGAACGGCGATTATTTTAGCTATTATCTGTGGTCCACGGATTATTGGCGTCTGACGTATACTTCCCGCGAGGGAACACTTATTGGATTCGTGACGTCTTCCATTCAGGACAATATTTCTACGATTCAGTGGGAAAGCGAACTGCTTGAAGAAACCTTTTTCAGTTATACCGGTTGTGCCTTTAATCCGGCAAACTTCGAGAGCGGTGACAGCCTACGGCCCAGCGAACTGTCTTTTGATCCTTTTCTTTGGGGGTTGATGAGAGAGAAGGACAAAGTATTGGAAACTGCTTTTGTGCCGGACAAAGAGCCGGCGTCCGGAGAGTTTGTTTTAAGTTTGCACCGCGCCCATGATATGCCCTATTGGTACGATAACCTGGCTAATGGTGACAAGACTAAACTATTCAGAAAACACCTGGATCCGGGCCTCAAGTTTACGTTGCTGGATATTGACGGGAATCGACATTCACTGCAGGCTTCGTTTGATATTGTGAGTAATGAGGATAGTCGTAACAGGCTTGTTCTCCGGCGTCAGCCGTAGTTTATATATTTTCATAAGTTATTTTAAGAAGGTCAGTAAGGCTCCAAGGGTTCACGTGTCACCGTGTAATCCTTGGAGGCGTGCTCACCTGTTTGTGTTATTTGAAAAATACTCCATTGGCTTGATTAATTGGAAACATAAGGCAGACCAACATGACTACTTCCAACGCTGTGCATTCCCAAGCCTTCGGCTTCATGAGCTTTGTCGAGGGAGGCGTTGATGACCGCACTGGACAATACACTTTTTCCGTCAGCTTGCCCGAAGTCGAAAGCAATCAACTGTGCGGCCCCTTAGTCCCCCTAAAACTGACGTTCAATCCGATCAATACCCTCGACTCCGGTTGGGGCCTGGGCTGGAACCTCAACCTGACCCAGTACACCCCGCACGACAGCATCCTGTCCCTGAGCACCGGCGAAACCTACAAGGTCACCGGCAGCGGCACTCGCCCGACCATCAAGGAAAAGAAACTCGACAGCTTCCATTTTGACGACAACCTGGACGGCACCTACCGCGTGGTTCACAAGTCCGGGCTGATTGAAGTCCTGACCACCGGTGGCAGCGACAACAACCGGGTGGCTTTGCCCAGCCGGATCTATTCCCCGTCCGGGCACAGCGTCAACCTCACCTATGCGTCGTTCATGGGCGGTCAACGCTTGCAATCGATCAGCGATGCCCAAGGTGAATTGCTGCAGATCAACCGTGACACTAATCGCAACTTCATCGAAATTCTCGTGCGGCCTTACGACGGTCCTGGCGGCACGCCGCTGGCGCGTTATGAAATGAAGCTGAACAACAGCGGCTGGGTCACCGAAATCGTCTTGCCCACCGCCGAAAAAGCCTCCTGGCGCTTTGGTTATGGTGACGGGCCGATTCGCGGCATTCTCTGCCTGCGTGAGGTCAAGACCCCGGTGGGCGGGTTTGAAACCCTGGAGTATGCCGATGGCGGGCATCCCTACCCCGATGGTGTCAGCCGGCCCAATTTGCCCCGTGTGACGCGGCATCGGGTCGACCCGGGGTTTGGTCAACCGGTCATGGAGGTCAATTACAGCTATACCGCAAAAAACTTCCTCGGGGCGGGTGCGACGGTCAGTTGGGTTGACGGGCTGGACCCGTTGTACAACGTCGGTGCGGATTATGAATACGGTACCTTTTCAAGCCGGGTCGACCGCACCGGCAGGGTCGAGCGAAAAATTGAGTACAGATTCAATCGCTTCCACTTGCTGATTGAACAAAAAGCCACCCAAGGCCACTGCGTGCAGCGGGTCGCTACCCGCTATTACGCAGATGGTAGGCCTTTTGAGCAGCAAGTCCCGCAGTTCCAGCTGCCCATGGAAGCCACTACCAGTTGGGAAATGGACAACGATCCAACCAAATACCGTGCTGAAATCACCCGCACTGCATTTGATGAACAGGGTAATCAGACTGAGCAAACTGAGCCCAATGGCATCAAGACCGTCTATACCTATTACCCCAAAGAGGCGTCCGACGGTTGCCCGGCCGATCCGCACGGCTTTGTGCGCAACCTGAGGGAAACGACGGTTTTCCCTTCGCCCGACGGCCAGGGTGAAACGCCCGCACCGACCCTGCGTACCCGCCTGCGTTATGCGGCGCTCAAACCGCTGGCCAGCAGCGACTTGCAGGACTGGCTGATCAGCACCAGTGAAACCTTGCTGCAAGTCGACGGCATGACCGAAACCGAGTTGCAGCAGACGCTGCGCAGTTATAACGACTTGCCCGGCAATACGTTTCTGCACGGTCGCCCGTTAAATCAGCGCGTTACCCTCAATGGCAATACCAGTGTCTCGGAATACACCTATCGTTTGCTGAACAGTGCGCTGGCGGGTGAAACGGTATTGGAAACCACCGAAACCTTTAAGGGGTTTGACTATGTGGAGGGGGCTGAGACCGATGTCCGAAAAGTGATTGTTTCCGAGGACTCGCTGCTTCACGGCCAGCCACTGCTCACCCGCGATGACAAGGGCGACGACGCGGTAAAAATTCGCTACACCTACGACGCTCTGCAGCGTGTACTGACTGAAACCGTATCACCGGATAACCCGAAGTTCATCGCCACGCGCAGCTATGAATACCGGCTGGTTTCCATGGATGGGGAGCAAGCGAGCCAGGTTGTGATCGATGTCAAAGGTGTGAAGACCCGCACACTCGTCGACGGGCTCAATCGTGCGGTATACGAAGAACGCCAGAATGCCGACAGCGCCCTGCGGGCTGATGAGTATCGCCCCACGTATTCGGCGCAGTACGATGTATTGGGCAACCTGATCGAAGCGACAGAAGAGGATTGGGAGGGCGAGAAGCAAGTACGCCTGACCAGCCGCTTCGAATTCGATTCCTGGGGCATGCAGCGTTGCACGATTGGCCCGGATGGGGTCAGGGTCTATGAGGAGACCAATCCGATCGGCACCGCTGACTGGAAAGGGCCGATCCAACGGGCCTGGCGCGAAGGCACAGGCCTGGAACCGAGGATCAGCGGAAGCACCGTCACCTACCTCAATCTGTTTGAAAAACCGGCTCGAATTGAGCGCCTTGAGGCCAATGGCCGTTTCGTGAGCGCGCAAACAAACCTCTACGACGGACTGGGTCAAACCGTTGAGGAAATCGATGCGTTCGAAGCCCGGACGCAGTATCGCTATGACTCCTTTGGTCGCATGATCACCAATATTTTGCCGGGCGGCGCTACGGTTCGTCGCACTTATGCCCCCCACAGTAGCGCGGATTTGCCGACCGAAATCAGCGTCGACAATATCGTGCTTGGCCAACAGGTTTTCGATGGCCTTGATCGCATGAAAAAATCAATCACTGGTGGGCGCGAGCAAGTCTTCAGCTTTGCAAGCGGGCAAACCAAGCCAATGATGGTCATGACCCCCAACGGGCAGGAAATTCATTATGAGTATGAGTTCCAGCTCGGTGAGGAACCGCGTCAGCGTCGCTTGCCCGGCAGTGTCACCGCCGATTACGAGTTCGACCCAAAAAATGCTCGACTCCTCAATTGCACGGAGCAGGGCCTGATGTTGTCGCGCCAATACTTCAGCACAGGGGAATTGAAGCACGAGCAGCGTCAGCAAGATGGTGAAACGTATGACATGGCCTATGACTACAGTTTGAAGGGGCGCTTGTTGGCGTATACCGACGTGCTGGATCAGGTTCAGTCGTACCAGTACGATGAAGCGGCACGCCTGATTCACACCGAACTGGGCACCACATCGTCGGTTTTTGCCTATGACAGCCTGGGGCAAACCAGCCGTATCAGCACTCGCGATAGCGCCAGTGGACAGCACGTCACCATTAGTCTGGAACTTGATGATTTCGGCCGGGAAATCAAACGGACCTTTGATCTGGATGGTGTCGAGCAAACACTCTCGCAGGTCTACAACGAAGTCGATCAGTTGGTCCAGAGAACATTGCGCGAAGGTCAAGCGTTGTTGCGTGACGAGACCTATAGCTACGATCCGCGCGGACGCCTGGTGATGTATCAGTGTGAGGGCAGTCAACCGCCAGTGGACCCTTACGGCAAAGTCATCCTCAGCCAGATGTTCCGCTTCGACGTACTGGACAATTTGACGCGGGTGACCACTGTATTTCCCGGTGGGACCAACGTTGCGCTCTACGCCTATGAAGGTATCGACCCTGCGCAATTGACCAAGGTGACCAATTCTGACGCTGGGTATCCCCCTGTCATCGAACTTGAATATGACCCGGCGGGCCATCTGATCCGCGATGAACAGGGGCGAATTCTAACTTACGACCCCTTGGGGCGTTTGACCCATGTCAGCGCCTTGCCGGGCGAGACGCCCAGCGGCTATCGCTACGGTCCGCTGGACGCGTTGTCCGGGACTAATAACGGCGACGGCGAGCAACAGCGCTTCTACCAGAATGGTGAACTGGCGAATCTGGTAGGGGGGGGCAACAGCAGCACATTCATGAAGGGGGATGGATCGGTACTCGCCGAGCACCAGGCAGGTGATGGCCCAAAGTCGTGATGCTGGCAAATGACCTTAAAAATACATTACTGAGTGAGATCGGGAGCGGTGACGTCAATGCCGTAGTGCATACAGCCTACGGCCAACCCCGAGCGGAACAGCCAGTGAGTGCACGCTTGGGTTACAACGGCGAATTCAGCGAACTGCAAACGGGCTGGCAACTACTGGGTAATGGGTATCGCGCTTACAACCCGCGGCTGATGAGGTTTCAGAGCCCCGACAGTTTGAGTCCGTTTAGGGACGGCGGGATGAATGCGTATGGGTACTGCGGGGGTGACCCGATAAACAGATCCGATCCTTCGGGGCATCGCTTCACTTGGGGGCGTGTAATGAGATACATCGGTGTGCCGACAAAATCCAATGTGCTTGCAAAAAAAGAAGCATCAGCTGTGACGAATGGTGGTGAGCCCTATCACTGGGGCTCAAACATTGTTACTAAACGGTTAGACGATGTTGTTGTTGATAGTAGGTCTTCAGTGGCAAGGTTAGAGCAGCATCGTGCCGTTAAATTTCATAATATAAACTTTGATCTGGAAATAGAAAATTTATCTGATTATCAAGAGCTGCTTAACGTTGTGAAAGGAAAGGTATATGCAAAACCCGTTAATATAAATACGAGAGTCAATCGGATTGCGCTACGAAGGGCGGAGCAAGATAATATTTACAATACCCATATACGTCCACTTGTAGATAAGCCTCCTTCATACGAAGTAGCAAGTGGGCTTCCTACATACGACATGGCCATTAAGGCCAGCATGGTTCGTGGGACTGCCAACCCATAAAAATCCATCATTTTGAAAAAATGCGCCTGGTTTTTTTGTCAGCCCACTTACGCAAGTAAACGCCATCAGCCCACCGTCATGGCCAAGTCCCCACTTGTCCATGGCGGCGGTTTTTTTGACTAATGGTTTTTAATAATCACAGCGATCGATGCCCGTATGATACGGACGCATCGACACAGGCACTGTCGCGGGCAGGTTGCAGCTGTGAGGAATGACTGGCTGACGCAAGTTGATGACATGTCTCTACAGGGATCGAGGATGCACTGATCCCTGCGGCGGCTCCCATTCAAGGCGTTTGAATCAAGCCCTGTTCCAGCGCCATAACCAAAGCGACCCAGCGCGACCTCACGCCGAATTTTCGGCGGATATTGCAAAAGTGGTAATTCACCCCGGCCTCGGTGCAACTGACAATCTGAGCGATTTCCCACGACGATTTTCCTGCGGCGCTCCATTGCAAGACTTCTTTTTCCCTGGTTGTGAGCGAGATCGCTTTGGGTTGTTCGCACTCCTGAGGCTTGAAACTGACCTGAGCAGGTGATGACCGAACTGAAGCGGTGTTGGCGCGGTACATAGTTGAATCTCCCATTCATCATCATTGACGGCGTGGGCACGGCGGAATCTTCCTACTTCATAAAGGCATGGTTCGCGCGGCCGTCCTTCAGGCACCTGAGCAGGCCCGAAGGGAACGGTTTCCTTATATCGCGATTAATCCGGTTTGGGACCTGTCACAAATTACAGGTGCGGGACTTTAATCGACGGCAGTGAAAAAGGCTGTCAGGGAAATCGTCGCCTGTTTGCAGGGTGGGGCTCTGTGTTTTCCTGTCCTGCTGACTGAATGTTAATTTCTTGATTGGACGGGTTTTTTGTTTTTTAGAGCGCACGGCATAACATTCAAAAAATGTCGGGCAGAACAGTGCATGAGCGCCGCTTTTGCTCGATCTGCGAGGCTGTGTCCGTCCGTCGCTGTGAAAGCCATGCTGGCGCGTTGCGTGATTTGAGATAGGGTTGAGTCAGGAACTCGCGCGATTGGAGACACGCATGCGCTATTCAGGCTTGACCCAACGCATCGCAGGTGAAGGCGCTGCGGCCTGGCAGATTC
>Ga0208635_100348_pt1 | contig 12112 bp, 10 predicted proteins | sample LakWasMe93_HOW11_2_FD_183915 | JGI IMG/M metagenome (GOLD analysis project Ga0208635, IMG submission 183915) | Freshwater sediment methanotrophic microbial communities from Lake Washington under simulated oxygen tension - Sediment Metagenome... | ecosystem: Environmental > Aquatic > Freshwater >...
GCCGATGCCGCCACCATGAAGACAGCGCCATTACGGCCGTTCCGGCATGCGCCCACCCGGCGCCTGCATGCAGCGATTCTGGGAACATATAGCTGAGCCCATAAGCCAGCAGCACGCACAGCGCAAGACTGACGCTGACCCACAGACCAGTGCGTCGCTGCTGTGCCCAACCCATGCGTCCACTCAAGCGCCAGCCAGGCAGCAGATGGCTGCTGGTCAGCATGCCAAGCCCTAGCAGGCAGAACATGCTGGCCAGGCCATGCAGGCGCATCAACCAGGCCTCCCCGGTGGTGGGCAGGGCGTCGGCATCGCGGCCATAATGCAGCAGCAGCCAGGGCAGGCCGCTCAGCAGCAGCAGCGCAAAGCCGGTGTAGAGCCAGCGCTTTTGCCAGCGAGGAATCTTCAGTGCGTGGTGGTGGCGCATGGTTCAGTCCGCGGGTCGACGTGCCAGGTCCAGGCCTTGGCCCGCAGCCGATCGAGGAGGGCGGATTGTCCCTCAAGGCCAAGTGCTGCCAGCTTGCACAGCGCGTCGGCCCATAACGCGCTGGGTGCGGCCACCGCCACCTGCACATCCAGGCCGGGTGCTGCACCCGTCAGGCGGCTGCGGCTGTCGGGCCCGTAATAGCTGCTGGCGAAGGCGCCGTCGGCCAGGCTGCCGATCTCGCGCAGCCCACCGTGGCGTTCGTCGCGCAGGTACAGCGGCAGGGGCTGAGGGCCGAACACGCGCAGGTCGCCACCGGCATTCACCGCGCCCCAGGCGCAACCGGCGCGGCGCAGCTGGGCGATCACGCGGTCCACCACAAAGCCCTTGGCGATGCCGCCCAGGTCCAGCTGGGTGCCGGCCGCGCACTTGCGCAGCCGCCCCTGCGCGAGCGTCCAGCCCCGGCAGCCGCTGCCCTGGCTGATGTCGAAGGCTCCGCCGCTGCAGCTGCGCAGCCAGGCCGCCACGGCCAGTACATGCTGGGCCGCAGGCCTCAGGGTCATGTCTTGCCCCGGCGGCAGGGCTTTGAAGCGCGCGATGTCGCTGTCGGGCTCGAAACGAGAGAGCTCGCCCTGCAGCCGCGCCACCAGCGCAAAGCCTGCCTGCAGGGCCGCCGTGCCGGCGGCCGCATCGGCATGCCGCAGGCTGATCTCCAACAGCGTGCCCAGCCAGGGCTGCGCGCGACGCTGCAGCTCCATCTCAGCCCAGGCGCCCGGAGCGGCGCGCCTGCTCCACCACCGCGACGATGCGCTTCACGCCCTCGGTGACATGGCTGCAGGAGAGCGTGGCGCCGGAGATATTGGCGATGTCCTCGCCCAGCTTGATGGGCGCGCCCTGGGCTTTGCCGACGAACTGCTTGCGCCAGGCTGTGCTGCGGATCTCGTGCCCATGGCTTTCGCGGTAGGCCAGGATCTCCAGGCCGCGCAGCCGGCCGTCGGCGCCCACGCCCACCGCGTAGCTGATGAGCTCGAACTTGCCCAGCACCTCGTCGGCCACCAGCACGCCCAGCAGCTCCTTGCCCTTGTAGGCCAGGCGCAGCTGCCAACGCACGCTGCGTGGCTTCACGCCCAGCGCCGCAATGGCCTGCAACTGGGCCACGTCGAGCAGCCAGTCCTGCAGCTCGAAACGGTCGGCCTCGGCGAACATCAGCTTGGCGGCGGCCTCGGCCGTCATGTAGTCCACGGCAAAGGCGCCGCTGGGCGCCAAGGCCGCGACGCTGCAAACGGCTGTCGTCAGAGCCAGGCGCATCAGAAGCTCCAGCCCAAGCCCAGGTTGACGCGGTTCAAATCCTTGTTGAGACGGAAGCGCTGCAAGTCGGCCTTCAGCACCACGCCGGGGGCGAATTCGAAGTTGGCGCCCAGGGTGACGACGCGTTCGCTGTCGCTCGCTTCGGGCGTCAGGCCGGCGCCCAGTTCGGCGTAGCGGCTGGCGGTGTTGAAACGCTCCCAGCGCGCAAAGGGCTTGAGCACATAGCTGCCCTGTTCCCAGAGCTTGTAGGCGGCCTGCAGATAGGCGCCATCGAAGCGCGCCGGGATCAGGCTGTCGCCGCCCACCAGGGGCATGTTGAGCGCTGCGGTGTTGGAGATGCTGCCGCGGCTGTAGAGGGCCGAGAGGTCCCAGCGCCCGGGCGTCCAGCGCGCGTGCAGATCCCACAGGGTGATGCGCGAGCTGGCTGCCTGCTGACCATGGGTGGCCTGGCCGCTGAAGACACTGGCGCCCAGCAGCAGACCGGGGATGCCGCGGTAGTTGGCAGCGCCAAACAAGGCCAGGTCGCGCGAGCGCGCCAACGCCAACTCCTGGTGGATGGCGCCCAGCGGCGACTCGCGGCCCTCGCTGCTGGCGGCATCCCATTTGTTCAGGTCAAAGCCGGTAGCGATGCCCGCCTGGAGCGTCCAGCCGCTGTCCAGTTGGCCGACCAGTTGGATGCCACCCTCGCGCCAGGTGCTGGGGATGATGGCAGTCTCGACGAAGTTGCGCTCCACACCGTAATAGGCGGTGGGCTCGTGGTTCTCGTTCAGCAGGCCCATGGGCATCAGAAACAGGCCGCCGCGCAGCGCCCAGTTGGGGTGGAACTGATGCTCTACATAGGCCTGCTCGATCGCCACCTCGCCGGGGTCCCCGGCCGAGGCCACGGCATGCTCGACCTCGATCTCGGTGACGATCTTGGTCTTCTCGTCGAAGCGATGCTGGACCCCCAACACCAGGCGGCGCAGATCGGCCTGCGCGTCCTTGCCGTTGTTGTTGGGGCGGTTGTAGTTGAGTTCGGCGTAGCCGCCCAGCACGGTACGGGCTTGAGCCGCGGGTGCGGGTTCCACCAGGGCCGCGATGCTGGTAGCCGGCGCCGAAGGCTGCGTAGGCGCCTGCTGCTGCAGTTGCGCCAGCTCGGTGCGCAGCTTGGCCAACTCGGCGGCGAGCTGGTCCACGCGGCGCAGCAGCTCCTGTTCGGCAGGGGTCTGGGCTTGGGCCGTGCCGATCGCCAGCATCAGGCTCAGGCTGAGGGTGTGTAGCAGCGGTGTGCGAGAGAGTTTCTTGTTCATGACGGGTTTGCTTGGAGAAGAGGGAATTTGGGAGCTGACTCAGCGCGCGTCGCTGAGCGTGCGCAGAAAGGCCAGCAGATCGTCGATCTCAGCCTCGCTGAGCGCCGGGGCCTGGCCGGGCCGACGGTTGTAGGGACCCTCGCTGACATTCACGTTGCCGCGTAATTCGACCGGCAGGTCGTTGAACTTGTCGATGCTGCCGTCGGGCAGGCGTGGGTACCATTTCTCCGGGGCGACGTCGCGCTGCACGTAGAAGCTCAGCACCTCGCGCAGATCGGTAAAGCGGCCGTTGTGGAAGAAGGCCTTGCGCAGCGCCACATTGCGCAGCGAGGGCACCTTGAAGGCACCGCACAGATCGCGCCGCGCCGCCATGTCACCGCCCTCGCGGGCGCACAGCCCCAGGTCAAAGAGGCTCGGGTCCGCGTTCTGCGCCAGCGCGGCATTGCGCGGCACGCCCAGGGCGTCGTAGCTGAAATCGGTAAAGAGCGGGAAGCTGCCGTCGGCGCCCCTCGCTGAGGGGTGGCAGGCGGCGCAGTTGCCCTTGTCCTTGGCATTGAAGAGGGCCAGGCCGCGCAGCTCGGGCTCGCTGAGCGTGACACGGCCACGCAGGAACTCGTCGTACTTGCTGCTGAAGGCGCGCAGGCTCGCATCCTCCAGCTGGAAGGCCTGCAGGGCCAACTGCATACGGGCCAGGGCATCGGCCGGGCGCTGCAGGATGTCGGCGCCGAACTCCTGCCGGAAGGCTGGCGCATAGGGGGCTCTGGCGAGCCGCGCGATCAGTTCCTCGGTGCTGGCGTTGGCCATCTCCTTGGGATTGAAGAAGGGCTTGCCTGCTTGATCCTGCAGGCTGGCAGCACGGCCATCCCAGAAGAAGCCGCCGTTGGGCGTGCCCTCGGCGTCGAAGCCAAAGGCCTTGTTGCCGGCCAGGTAGCGGATGCTGGGGGAGGTGCGGCCACCTTGTAGTTCCAGCGCGACGCCACCAGGCTCGGTGATGCCGGTGCTGCGCGGGCCGGCATTGCCGGTTTCGGCCGCATGGCAGCTGGCGCAGGACTGGCGGCCCGAGGCTGACAGTGAGGCGTCATGGAAGATTTGCTTACCCAGGCTGGCGCGCGCGCTGAGCGCGCCAGCCGTGGTTTCGCTGGGCCCAGTCTCAGGGGCGCTGGAGCCGCCACCGCAGGCTTGCAGGGCAAGGGCCAGCAGTGTCGCCAGCGCGGCCATACGGCCCGTGCTGCGCGTCGGTAGCGATCGATGCCTCATGTTGTGATCCGCTCATTGCAATCAATTCGGTTATGCGAATGATATCAATTCGCATTTGCGACGTACAGGGAATTCCCGTCAACGTTGCTTGAATGAGCGCTAAATCACGACTGGGCTGCCGCTTCCATGGATGGCAGGGGAGCTGGAATGCGCCCCAGACTGGGAAATTGTGGCGCTTGCTGCTTGGATTCCGAGCAAGAGCGGCAATGAGCGAGTGAGGGTCTGCTTTGCCGTTCAGCAGTTTCGGAAGGTAGCGGCGTTGGAATCGCGGTGGCAGGTATCACGATCTCCCGTCCCTCGCGGAGGCTCAACTTGTCATGGATTCGCGCTTGCAAAATACACTGCGTCCATGTTGCCCAAGGAAGTCCCTCCAGCTGGTGCGCGCCTCGGCAGTAGTCTGCCCGAAGCCAGCGATCTACTGGGCAATGTTGCCGCAGGCATCATCGAACTAGATAGCTTGCTTGCCGTCGCGCTGGAGGCGATTCGTAGTCAGCCGAAAAAGAGCACAGCCGTCGTAGCCAGACTCGATACATTGCTTGTTGGCATGCAGGCTCTGCGATTGGCAGCCATACTGGAGCGGCCCGTTCAGGAATTGGAAGAGCAGGCTGCTGGAGTGAGTCTGGCGTTGGATCAGGTGCACGCTCTGGCAACGCGCGCACGTGTTGGACAGCACTCGCTACTAGCATTACGACTTGCCAAGTCGCTAGGTCAACGGCTGTCGAAGCAGTTGAATCAGCTGTCTAAGCCGTTAAGCTAATTTGGAGGCAGGGCCGTGATCGTGCGTCCCAGCGATGTGTTGCGCTCGATGCTGAAAAGCAGCGAATTGCCTGACTGTTATGCCCGCAGCACTCTCGGGGCAGATTTTGAACACGATCACCTCATTTGAAAAGTTAGAGTCGCAGGCAGAAGGTGAGAAAGGGGCCTCGCCGTTCAAGGCAGTGATCCATTTTTCCGCTCTGAATCGATCTGATCGGTGACCACCTACATAACGGCAGCCACTCGCCGCTTTAGGCCTCCTTTTGCAGTTGACTGAAAACATCATCATGCAGGGCGGCGAGCACGCGCTTTCGAACACCGTCGCTAGGCGCCCATAAGTCTTGCGGAGGCCTCCCGATCTGCTCCCGAACGACGTGGATGCTTCTGACCGCATCTCGAGTTGTTCGTTGGACGTAGGCCAGGCGCAGGGCGCGCGGATTGACGGGTTCTCGGTGTTGACCGGTTTCGTCGCGGGCCTCGTCCTGCATGAGTGCCCAGATGGACCAGGCGCTGAGCGGCCTTCGACCGCGCAGACTGCAGATCAAGGGGGCGGTCGAATCAACAGATTCTTCTGCTGCACCCTCCCGGAAACTGCGGTATTGCCGCCATATGGCGGGCAAATTGGATGGTAGCAAGAGGCGTTGTGGCCGTCCGCGGCAGGTGAGCGTCCCCTCCCCGAAGACTTCCGAGATCCGCAGGTCGCGAACCCTCAGCGGCGCAAGCTCTCTCGGCGACAGCGCCCCCCAAAAAGCCAAACTCCAAGCGAAGTGCTTGCGGGCCTCCTGCTCGTCGGCGGCAATGGGCGCACTAGTGAGTACTTGGAGGACTGATGACGGGAGCGGGACGTCGGGACGCAGCGCGTTGGCCGTGAGAGACGGCACGGACTCCGGCAGCGAAACGTCGCGGGGATCCCACGCAATCCATCTCCGCCTGACGCAATGAAGTAGGAAAGCTCGCGTGATGCGGATGGCCTGGAGCACGCTCGATGGCTTCAGTGGCTTGAGGCGCTCAGAGATTGGTGTCCGGTCCGTCGACAAGCATTCGATGTAGCTCACCCAGTCTCCGGGCGTCAGTGTCGCCACGTGCGTGAGTCCTCGCCTCGCGCAGTACTTTGACATTCGTTCGACCTCGCCCCGGTAGGCGGTCGTTGTAACTTCCGACAGCTCACTGGACTGCAACCAGTCCAGCTCTGCGTCGATAAATGAGATGGTGGGGAGATGCCTTGCCATATCAATAATTATGTGCATAATTTTAGAAATGCGATACAGAGCAGTCAACTCGACAAGAGTTCGTCGAGGGCAGGTGCTGACGCCAGCAAAGTTGGCGGAGCGTCTGTCGCAGTTCATCGGCGTTACCGGTGGAGACTGGCTTGAGCTCGGCGTGGGCTCAGGCCGACTCATGGACGCCTGCCTGTCTTCGCGTATCGTCGATCGCTATGTAGGCGTTGAACTCGACCAGCGCCTGGCCGCCAAATGCCAGAGCGCTCCAGCCACTGTGCTGCACTTGGCCAACGTACTGGATCCGGTCGCCCTGCAATCCGTGCTGGGCAGCCAACGCTTCTCCTGCGTGGTGGGCAATCCACCGTTCGGTGTCAGCGAGGTATCTCTCGCAGCGCAGGCTCGCCTGAAGGCGCTCTACCCCTACGTAACGCAGGTCAAGTCTTGGGCTCGGCTTGATCTGTACTTTCTGCTCGAATCGCTGTCGCGCTTGCGCAGGCCGGGTGAAGCAGCGTTCATCGTCGCTGCGCCCATCGTGCAAGACCCGGCGCTGGCCGCATTCCGCCAGACCCTCATAAACAGCGCGTCCGAGATTGAGTGTCACGAGCTACCGCCGCTTACCTTCGACAAGTGGGCCGAGGTGCAATCCTTTTTGCTCGTTGCGCGATTCGGCAAGGCTCACGGTGCCACGGTGACGCTCGGGCGTCTGTCGGGTGACGACTTCAAGCTCACTGCATCGCGGCGCGTGGGCCGCGAAGGCGCGATCCATAGAATGGACCTGGCACACCACGAGTTCCAGGACTTCTCGCAGGGCTTGGCACGGCGCAATGGATTCACGACGCTCGAGGCCTTGGGCGCACAGATTGTTCGAGGAAGTCGCTCGCGCCATGAGTTCGAAGCGCTAGGTGTCGATCACTTTCACACCAGCGACTTCCCGCTCAGCACTGGAGGTGTCGCATTCAACTCGAAGTCACCAGCGGGTTTTCAGACAGCTGAGGCGGGGAACATCCTGCTGCCTCGGGTCGGTACACGGTGCATCGACCGGGCGGCCATCGTCGCCAAGGGCCGTCGCGCGATCACGGAGGCCGTGTACCGGGTCGTTGTGCCTCCGAGCGTCCGTGCTTCAGTGTTCGACTGGATGAGCGCCGAGGAAGGCAAGACCTGGCGCAGGGCGGCCGCTCACGGCTCCTGCGCCAAGCACCTCACCGTTGCAGCCCTGATGAAGATGCCGGTGCCGTCCTGACACGCAGCCGGCGGATTGACACCTCAAACACTGTTCACCCACTCGACCTCGAACCAGTGAGTTCTATGGACGCCTGTCGTACGTCCGGCCTTGCGCTCGGGATGATCGTAGACGACACGCATCTGATCCCGCTCCACGCAGTACAGGGCCGCACCGATGGCCGCCGGCTTTGTGCCAAAGGGCGCGACGGCGAGACGATTGCAGAGGCTTCCGTTCAGTCCCTCATGCACCTCGGCCAGCAGTAGATACGCGCTACGCGGATTGTTGGCGCCGCTGAAGCGCACGCTGGTGCTGAATTGCTCGACCATCCGCGTGTTGGCCATCAATGCATACATGTCCCACGAGGCTTGGTACGGCGGTGTCCCGAAAACCACGGTCACGTCGGTGTAGAAATTGCCGTCGTCCTCGCTGAGCACCCGCTGCAGGCGCGACCCCTCGAACCCGAGGAATGCCACCAGGTGCGCCTTGTTGGTACCAGAGAGCAGTGGCGTGAACCCCGGAATCGCATTCTTGGCGCGAAAACCCGCACTCAAGTCGAATGCTGAGCCCGGCGCAGCCGCTTCACCGCCGGGTCGTCGCACATACTCGGCGGGCTCAGCGTAAATGAACAAACAGCGCATCGATCCGTACGCCAACCTACGATAAGCGTAGAGGATGAGCAGGATCTCGGGGAACTCCATGGTCGTGGCATCAATGACGATGCTCGACGCCGGGAACTGTCGCGGGATGTCCTCCAGATCATCGACGCGGAACACCGTGTCGTTGATTGTCAGCTCAAACCGAATCGGGTCGTACTGCGCTAATGCAGAGCTGCGCGCCAGTACGCGCGACACGGTCGCAGAATGTCTGCTCCGGTCGTCCAGGTGCTCCCTGCCGTAGAAGGCCTGATCGAAAGTGCCGCTGGCGCCGGCCAGGGTTGCTGCGTCCACGACATCTTGGCGGATGAATTCCATGGGCGCCTCGTCAGAATAGCCGACCGTTGCTGCTTCCCTGGGACTCATCCTCAGGCTCGACGATGTCTTTTAGAAGTGACTCGAACATCAAGGACGAATGGCAAAGAATGGCGTTGACTTGAGTGGCCTTCAGCGTGATCTTGCGGCGCTTGCGGTAGCTGATGCTAAAACGGGGCGCGAAGATCCGGTTGAGCACCCAGTCCGATTGGGCGACGTCATAGTCTGACTTGCTCTTCGTGTCCGGCTCCTCGTACAAGACGGACCAGGTTCGCGCTTCTTTGAGCAGTTGGATGGCGGCATCGGACAGTCCAGCCTTGTCGGATTGATCGATGGAGAAGTGATTGATCTCTGGCTCGCTCTGCGCCGCTCGGCGGTTGAACGCTTCGAACAGGGCGCCAAGGCGGCGCACCATCTCACGCAGTTTCTCGCCATACAGGCCAAGCTGAGGCACATCCTCGAACATGGCATCCGACACCTGGCGCGCCGCCTGCGCCTGGATCTTGTAGCTGACGGGCTCAATGTCATGGCGCTCGGCATGCTGGAATGCCAACAGCAGCGTCACATGGCACAGCTCCTGAAAATAGCGCAAGCTCGGCCGTGAAAGCTGGCAGAAGCGATAGAACCCGGCGTAGAGGAGGTTCTCCCGCATAGGCAGGCCGGCATACAGATGGAATAGGCAACCATACAGGTTGTTGTCCACCCAGCCACCGGTCTTGAAGAACAGGTTGTTGTCGTCATCGCTGCCATCCTGCGTGAGGGCTGCGAAAGCCTGGAGCGCAGGAATCGGCGTTCCGCTGCGGTTGACCAGCGCACCCAGCACAATGCTGGCACGAGGCTTGGCCGGGTCAACGAGCGCTGCGGCGTCGTACTTCAAGCGTAGGTTGTGGCGAGCCAGCCCCTTATCAATCATGTTCTGCAAGCGTCGCTTGAGCGGCTCATCGCTCATGACGTCTCTGGCGACTTCAGGTGCCGTCAGGCTGGGCAGCAGTTCCCTCACGCGGCCAATCACCGCCTTGCGGTACTTCTCGGACAGGCGGTAGTCGAGATCTGCCGGATCGTGCAGCCGGTCGGGGTCGAACGCGTCGCATCCGAAGCTCACACCCTGCAGATGCAGGCGAAGCAGGAAAAGCTCGGCAGCCAGCAACTCGAATTCGCTTTCGTCGGATAACAGATGGTCGAGGTCAATCTTGCGCAGATCATGCAACTCGACTATTCGCTCGTCGCTGCTCGTCTTAAAGTCTGTGACCGCGTCGCGCTTGTGAGCGATGTGAACTGCCAGTCGAAGACTCGGGTGTTTGATCGCATCGCAGATGATCACGCGCAGGTTCTCGCCGAGGTTCTCAAACTCGTCGATGAATGCTCGGAACGAAAGGTCTTTTAGGCGCGAAATCTTCTTGGCCATGTCTTCCGCGAGCCTCGGCAGAACCGTGTCAAAGGACAGAAACACGGGCGGTTCGCAACGCTTAGGATTGCGAACCCACAGATCCAGCTCGGACAGCCCCACTGCGGCGAACTCGCCTATCTCACCCACGGTGCTCACCTGCTTTGAGAACTGGATGGCCAATGCTGGGCTGAGGGGCAGGTCGCGGGCGTCCAGGCCGCCTGCGGCCAGGTCGGCATGGGCGATGTTCTCCACGGCATGGTGGACTTCGGTCAGGAGTTGGAGAGTGACGTAGTGGGAGAACGCTCTGAGCGCCTCTTGCTCACCCAACCAGTCCTTGTTCATCAATGAGCAAAAGCCAGTGTCCGGCCGGAGGTACAGCCCCACGCTCTTGAGCTGCACATCATCGATCTTCTTCTTGCGCGGGCTGAAGGTTGTGCTGTGGCAGAAATGACGGATGAACATCGTCTTGCCGCAACCCCGGCCGCCCAAGATGCGAACGGACTTAGTGTCGGCAAAGATGCTGATGCGGCCAAAGAACGGCGGCACGATGAACTGATCCGAGACGTCGGCAGGCAATTGCTCGGCGCGGTTCTTGAGGAATGCTGCTGCAAGGATGGACATGGCGTTCCTCAGCGATCAAACAGGGGGCTCCAGCGGTCGGTCTTGATCGACAGCATGGGAATCGAGTTGTTGGGCACGGCGTGCTCGAATGCCACCACCAAGTCGAGCGCGTGCCGCGTTTTGATGGGGAGGTCGTGCCGGCTGCACAGTTGGGCGACATGTGCGCGCACATCCGCGACCGTGTTGACCCCGTCAGCGCCCCAAGTGAGTGGGTCATCAGGCGCGGAGCGGAAGAAGCTCTGAGCGGCGCTGAGCCTCTCCACGGGGTGGATTTCGAGCGAAGGCAGCGCCTTTTTCACCTTATCAATGCCAGCTTCATAGGCGATGAGGGGGCAATAGATCAGAGCGTAGTTGGCGCTCAATGCGCGCAAACCGTAGTGCTGGGCGAAGGTCGTGAACTGGCGGCCGGTGCCGAGCATGTCGTCGACGAAGACGAGCGCGTGCACCGCGGCAGGCAGATTGCCGAGGTGTTCGGGACGGCACAGCAACTTCTTGTTGACCCGCAGGTGGCGCCGAAACTCGCGGATGATGACTGCGCCGCTCTTGCCGGGCGTCTCCTCGAACGTGCCATCGACGGCCACGAAACGAAACGGGCAAATCTCGTCGGGGTTTTGCAGGTAGGCCTCGAACTGGCCGATGTCCGCAAAAGGCACGCCTGCCGATGTGCGGAGCACCCGCGGCAGTTCGCAGTGCGCAAGGTGCTGGAACGAGCTGCGCACCATCGCGTCGGAGCGATAGGTGAGTCCGCACAAGATGTGGGCCGCCAGATATCGGTCCTCGGGCGTCGCAAAATGCGTCAGCCATCGGTTCAGTCGAATCGGATCGATGCCGGTGATGATGTTCTTGTGCAGCAGCAGCCGGAAGCGGCGATTGACGTCGTCAAAAAATCCAAGTCGATCTGCGGGGACGTTAAACGCCACTATTTATCTCCCTACCTCAGATGCCGATGAGTTTTACACAAGCCATCTCATTGGGCGGCGTCCAGCTCGGCCGCAGTGCGCTATGTAGCTTTTGCGCCATGACTAATCAGGCCGTTTCCTGACCCGGTCACTGCCCGGTGCTCTCGCTCCACCAGCGGTGCCGCGGTTCCCCTTTCTCACTCGTCAGTAAAGTCCAGTCACCGAGTTCGACTTCTCAGACAGCATCCGAGCCGCCGTCGGCATCGGCGAGAGTCAGTCACAACCTTGGCAATTGGAAGTGCTGCGAGTGCCCATCCTTTCATTCGGGTGCGTTCAGAACGCTTCCATGCGGACCGAGGGGCGCACTGTCTACGCCTATCTATATCAAGGACCAATGAATTGGCGGGGTCGGTCATCGTCAAATACCCAAAGCAACGGCAGAGCATGCGACGCGCGTGCATTTCCGCGATAATCCACACTTGTTGATGCTGCCGCTCCATGAGGATCTGGAAGGCGCATCAACGCTTTAGCACGGCACGGGTCGGTTTCACCTGTGACCGCAAGTCAATCATAGGAAACCGTCTGAGAGCGCCACGAGTCTCTAGCGAGAGCATGCGCTGCCAGCGGCTTCCTGCATCTAGGAACGCACCATGGCAGTCGCCGATCTGAACAAAGCAGACATCGTCAAGTCGAACGCTCGCAGCGCCAACGACACCGGTTCGCCGGAAGTCCAAGTGGCCCTGTTGACCGCTCGCATCAACGAG
>Ga0208635_100353_pt1 | contig 12042 bp, 11 predicted proteins | sample LakWasMe93_HOW11_2_FD_183915 | JGI IMG/M metagenome (GOLD analysis project Ga0208635, IMG submission 183915) | Freshwater sediment methanotrophic microbial communities from Lake Washington under simulated oxygen tension - Sediment Metagenome... | ecosystem: Environmental > Aquatic > Freshwater >...
ACCGACCACTCGTTCGTTTTCCACCAGCATTTGCTTGACCTTGGCGCTGCAGCGAACGCTGCCGCCATAGGCTTCCAGGCAACGAATCAGTGCGGCAGGGAAACCGCCGGTGCCGCCCTCGAACATGGTGACACCGTACTTTTGCAGCACGCCCAGATAAACCATCGCGAATGAACTATGGTCGGAACGGAAGTCCATGAACGGCAGGCCGGTAAGCAGACCTGCACGGACGATATCGGTCTCGAACAGTTCTTCAAGCGTACCGGCGTGGGTGCCAGTCATCAGCTTGGCGATCGGGCCGAGGTGCTTGAAGTTGCCGACTGCTTTTGTCAGCACTTTGAATACGGAGTTGAAGCTCGGTTTGGTCGGGTTTTCCATCGCCAGCGGCAAGCCGATACGCAAAGCGGCGTCGATGGTTTCCGACATCTTTAACCAGGCTTGGGCGTCTTTCTTGGAGAAGTGTGAGATCTCCTTGGCGGTGCGATTGGCGTCGCGCCACATGCCGAACGAGGCTTCACCGTTGGAGCATAGTTGGTAGTGGCACGGGTCGATCAGACGCTGACGCAGGCCGAACTTCTTTTCCAGCTCAAGCTCGTCGTTGATCGGCGACATGCGGAACATCGAGGCGTGGATCGAGGCCTCGTTGATGATGTGTTCCGGCGCTTCAGGCGCCATGGGGTTGGTGCAGGTCATCCCGCCCGGCGTTTGGTGCGCTTCGAGCACCAACACCTTAAGACCGGCTTTGGCCAGGTAGCAGGCGGAAACCAGGCCGTTATGGCCTGCACCTGCAACGATTACATCGACGTTTTGCATGAACTGTCCTCGTTCTTGGAATTGTTCTGGCGGCATTTACAGGCCACCTTTGTCGGGACTGACGAAGCTGTATGTAACGTTCGTTATAGTGCCGAGTCTAGAGTCATTAAATTCCGCCTGTCAATCGAGCGGAGTGTGTTTATTTGCTGTTTTTTTTAACGGGCCAGGCGTTACACCTGAAACTGATCGACAGCCAGACGCAGGCTGCCGGCTGCGCCGTTGAGGGCGCGGGAAACCTCGGCAGCATGGTGGCCGGTGTCGCAGTTTTCTTCGCTCATTTGCGCCACCGCTTCTATGCGCCGGCTGATGGCCTGGGCGCTGCGGTCCTGTTCGACCAAGGCGGCAGACACCTCGCCAATGGCCTCGGACACCTGGCTGGCACTGGTGAGAATGTCGTTCATGCTGGCGGCTGCGTTTTCCGATAACACACGACTTTCCCGGGTGCGTGATGCCACTCCGGCCATGTCTTCCATGGCCTGTTTCACCGAGGCCTGCATGGCGTCGACCATCTCGCGAATTTCATCGGCGGAGCTGCGCGTTCGCTCCGCTAACTGACGAACTTCATCGGCCACTACGGCGAAGCCACGGCCCTGTTCACCCGCGCGGGCGGCTTCGATAGCGGCATTCAAGGCCAGCATATTGGTTTGCTCGGCCACCTCGCGAATCACTTTGACGATGGTGGAAATGCGGTTTGATTCGGCGCCCAATGCGCTGATGGTGCTGCTGGCCTTGTTCACCTCGCGCACCACCTCATCGTTCTCCTGGGAGGTGCGGCTGATGGCGGTTGCCCCGGAGCCGGCTGCCGTCGCCGCGTCTTGTGCGCGGGCGCGCGCGTCCTGGGTGCTGGAGCTGATCTGGGCAATGGCCGCGCTCATATGTTCGATGGCGCCGGCAATCGCCGCGGCCGCTTCGTTCTGCAACGTCGCACTGCTGGCCACCCGCTGCGCCATGGCACTGGTTTGTGAGGCGGCCAGGTCGATCTTGCCGGCGCCGCCCACCACTTTCACCAGCGCGCCTTGCACCCGCTCTAGCAACAGATTAAAAGCGCTGGCGGCCTGAGCCACTTCATCGCGACCACCTTCCTGAGCGCGCAGAGCAAAGTTGTTGCTGGTGCCAATCTGTTCGATAGTGCTGCGCAAACTTTGCAGCGGTAGCACCACGCTGCGTACGATCAGCATGGCAAACAGGCACAAGGTCACGATGGCCGCGGTAAACAGACTGAGGATCAGTTGTTTGGCGGTACCGATAAACGTCTCGCCATCGCGTTGGGCATCTTCGGCATCGGCCACCGCGAGCTTGACCAACTTTTCCAGCGGCTCGCCCATCGCATGAATCGAACCGGCCCAGGATGGCGTGTTGCTCACCAGGTCGAGCGAGCGGATATGTACCTCATCCCAGGTGTTGGCGTTCACCAGGCTTGCGCAGATTTGCGTTTGGGTTTCATCGGCGCTGAGAAAGTCCTCCCAGCGCGCACTGAACTCATCCCACAACGCCTGTTCCTCCGCATTTTTAGGTTGCGTGCCGTAGGTTTTGATCGCCTTCTCGGTTTGTTTCAACGCCTCGCGATGACGCCCCAGGATGTCGCCAAACAGATCATGGGCCTCGGCCAGCCCGTCGCTTTTATCGTCATAACCATCGAAGGCTTCCGGGCGCCAGCTGGCACCTTCCTGCATCGCCGCCAGCGACACCAAACGGGCATGGCGCAGAGAGGCAAGGGCGTCGACCGCCACCAACGAACTGCTCACGCCCTCCATGGCACCGCCGGCATTGCGAATACCAAACCAACCAGCGCCACCCACCAGAGTCAGGCTGGAAACAAAACAGGCAGTGAGCACATACAGTTTTAACCGCACGCTGAGGTTGCGCATCGATCATCCTTTGGCAATAGGAGGGTTCTGTTATCAGGTGCGCAGAGGCTAGGGCGGGAGGCAGACAGTGAAGTCGTCTGTATCGACGATTTTGTCCCGCAGGGGAGGGTTGATTCCGTGTAAATAAAAGCCCGCGTACAAGGCCGTACACGGGCATGAAAAGGTGTTGCTCAGTCAGTTGTCGATTTCGAAGTAATCGGCTTTGCCCGCTCCGCAATCGGGGCACATCCAGTCATCAGGTAAATCTTCCAGGCGAGTGCCGGGCGGTACGCCGGTGTCCGGATCGCCCAGGCTTTCATCGTAAACATGCGAGCAGAAATTGCATTGCCAACGTTTCATTGTCTGCTCCCGGTCAGTGGCTCATATGCACGGTGGGCTGAATGGCGAAGTTGTGCTGAATCTGCAGATTGCGCTGCATTAACTCCGGCTTGAGCAACTGCCATGCCTTCACATGCTGGTAGGCCGGCATGGTGGGGAACAGGTGGTGAATCAGGTGGTAATTATGGAACTGGCACACCGGTGTCATCAGCCATTCCTGACCCAGGCGCATGGAGGTGGCCAGGGTCAGGTCCTGCTCAGATTCCACGTCATCCTTTACATGGGGCAGCCAGAAAAATACGAAACCCACCAGGATGAAAGTCAGCCGCGAAGGGATAAACCAGAGCAACAACACCTCCGTGCCGTAACCCATGTAGGTCAGTACGGCGACTATGGCCACGGTGATGGCCGTATTGCGCAGGGCTCCGCGCAGATGACGCATGGCGATGGGGTCTTTGCTTTTCACAATGAACAGCAGGTAGCCGATTTCCAGCAGCATCCAGCGTAGCGGCAGGCTCAATGCAGCACCGTGCATCCAGTTGTCCGGGTCTTTGGGACCATTGGTGAAACGATGATGTTGAATATGCGCCCAGCGGAAAATTCCCAAGGTGATTTGCGGCGCAAAGGTGGCGATGCCTATATGGCCGAACAGGTCATTGAGCTTCTGGTTTTTCGCCGCAGAACGGTGAATCGAGTCATGGGCCACGGTGAACTGCCAATACATCAAAAAGGTATTTAACAGGCAGGCCCACCCCAGACTGAGGTGACCGAGCACTGCCAACACGTTGGTGACAATCACGCCGCCGGTGGAGGCAATCAGCAGGCCCAGCACCATGGGCGAAACGGTGGGAACCTTGGTCAGCTCGGCGATGGCCGCGCGTTTCTCGGTGGGGACGATGAAGCGAGCCAAGGCATTGTTATTGTTAGTCACGGATCTTCTCCTTTACATCAGGCGGGCAGCCTTGGCGGCCCGAGTGTTTGCAGTGCGGTCGCGGGTTCAGTCGGTGGCCGCAGGGCTTTTACGGGGTGAGTGTTCATGGGGCTGCGGCAGGCAACCGGCACGTAAAAAGGTGTCGATCAGGGGGCCGGCCATTTCTCGCAGCGACAGGCCGTGAATCAGTTGGTTGGCGGCATGCAGCGAGAGCATTCCGTGCAGCAGGCTCCACAGCCCGTGGGAAAACATCAGCGCATCGCCCTGCAGGCGTTGCTGATCAATCGCCGCTTGCACCAGGTCCACGCAGGAGGCGAATACCTCCCAGCGTTGCGCCAGTAACGACGGGTATTCTGTGAGGTCAGGTTGGCTGTCAGAGAAAATCAGTCGGTACTTGGCCGGCTGGCTGCTACCAAACTCCAGCAAGCCCATTAATGCGGCGCGAAGGCGTTCAATCGGATCGCCTTCGCCGCTGTCTTGTGCAGGGATTGCTGCCGCCTTGAACTCCAGAATGCAGGCCCGGCGCATCTCGGCGAGCAGCGCTTCCTTGTTCTCGAAATAGCGGTAGCCCACGGTGTGGCTAAGGCCTACGCGCTTGGCGATCTGGCGCAGTGACAGGCTCTCCGGGCCTTGCTCCAGATAGAGGCTCAACGCCCCTTGAATCAGGGTTTGCTTGATGTTCTCGGTTTCGTCGGCGGAGTAGACGGGGCGTGCCATGGGATCACCAGTCAGTCGAATATGGCTTCACCCTAGCAGCGAAATATTGTTTTGTTAACGATGTAAATTTAACAGTGGTAAATGTTCGTTTCCCGGCGATTCGCTGAAAACAACGCTATCTCAATGAATCGGCTGGAAATTTCGCTTTGCGTCGTTTCGCTTGGGGTAACTCATTGGAATTGCGCGTAAGTGCCGTCCTTGAGCGGTTTCAGCCCTTTGTCGGAGATTTTTCTTCAGCAACCGCAAAACCGTCGGAACCGACGAGTTGATCCATACGGCTCGCGAAGACTCTGAGCACCGCCAGAAATCAGCACAGGGCGTGAAAAAGCATGAGCAAGGTGGAAGAAGTCAAAAGACAGGCCGTGCGCCTGATGGCGGTCAAGGGCTTCGAAGCCATGTCGTTGCGTCAACTGGCGGCGGCGCTTGGGGTGCGCCCCGGCTCGGTGTATTCCCACTACGAAAGCAAAGGGCAACTGCTCCTCGATGTGCACTGCGAATTCCTGGAAGACCTGCTTTCGACTTGGTTGGAACAACGCCAAAAGCACTTTGACAGTGTGCGGATGCTGCAACGCTTTGTGAGCGTCTACGTGAGCTTTCATTACGCAAAGCGGGCTGAAAGCCGCATCGTCCAGCTGGATTTTCGTAGCCTTGATGAGGCGGGCAGGGTGCAGGTTGGCGAGCTGAGAGCTCAGTACGATGCGGAGTTGAAAATGATCCTGCAAACGGGTGAGCAGCAAGGTGTTTTCCAGTTTGCCGACTTACATGACACGCACTTGGCATTGTTCTGCGTAATGCAGGGCGTTTGCGCCAGCGAGACGCCCGAAGCACGTGCCCTGGAGGTATGTCTGTCGAGCATTTCACGGCTTGTGGGCATCCCTCCGCAATCTCGATCCCGCCTGCATGGCGAACTGCGCGTCACGGGCCGAATAGCCGCTGCGATTAAAGCCGCCATCCCCCAGGAGCAAAAACAACAAGGCTGAAGCATTCCGCAAGGAGTGCGCTTTGTTGTGGGAAGAGGTGGCGCGGTATTGCGATTCCATCTCGACCTGCAAGTGTCTGCTAACCAGTACCTGCGAACGAAATTTCGTCCAAAACGACGATTGGTCTCGACCCCCGCATCCCTAGAGTAAGAAGCGTTGAGTCTTTTTTACTCTCGAGGTTTGCGATGACGACGGCAATCTCCGCCCATGATTGGAGCAACCTGATCCAGACCGATCGGGTGCATGGCTCGCTGTACACAGACGAGCAGGTATTTCAGCAAGAGCTGGAAAAAATCTGGTATCGCACTTGGGTCTATGTCGGCCATGTCAGCGAAGTGCCCAATGCCAATGACTTCGCCCTGAAGTCGATTGGTCCGCAATCGGTGATCATGACCCGCGATCGCGATGGGCAGATCAACCTGCTGCTCAATCGCTGCCCGCACCGGGGCAATCAGGTGTGTCTGGAGCATCGCGGTAACCGTGGCTCCTTTACCTGCCCGTACCACGGCTGGACCTTCGCCAACAACGGTAACCTGCGCGGCTTTCCTTTTGCTGCCGGTTACGAAGGCGCGGATCGAAGCCAGCTGGGCATGAGCAAAGTCGCCCGTGTCGGTATTTACCAAGGTTTTGTATTCGGCAGCATGGCTGAAGAAGGCTCGAGTTTGGAGGAGCATCTCGGCGCAGCCCGCGCTGCGCTGGATGCGTTGGTGATGACCTCACCCGAAGGCGAGGTGGAAATCACTGCCGGCTTCTTGCAGCACAAAGCCAAGTCCAACTGGAAATTCCTGGTGGAGAACGAAACTGACGGGTACCACCCGCAGTTCGTGCACGCCTCGATTTTCGACGTGGCCTCCAGTGGCATTGGCGATCTGTACAGCGCCGACTCTACCGCCGTCGCCCGCGACATGGGCGATGGGCATACCGAAATCGACCTGCGCCCCGAGTTTCGCCGGATAGGCAAACCCATGGGGTGGTTCGGGACCACGGAGGAGCGTGTGCCCGAATATGTGGCCAAGATGCGGGCCGCCTACGGTGAGGAAAAAGCCAACCAGATCATGATCGACGGCACGCCGCACATCATGATTTTCCCCAACCTGTTTATCGCCGAAATCCAGATCTTCGTGATTCAGGCTGTCGCGGTAGACGAAACCGTTCAGCACGTCACCGCTCTGCAATTCAAAGGCGCGCCGGACCTCAACCGCCGCCTGCGCCAACAAACCATGGGCTCTGTAGGGCCGGCCGGCTTCCTGCTGGCTGATGACTCGGAGATGTACGAGCGCACTCAGCGCGGCGTTAACACCCGTAGTCCGGAATGGAATTACCTCGGTCGTGGCCTGGCTCGCGAACGCCGCGATGCCGACGGTTTCCTGATTGGCGACGCCACCGACGAGGTCACCACCCGTGGTATCTGGGCCCACTACCGCTCGCTGATGGAGGCGCAATAAATGAGTGAAACAATCACTTCGGAATTGGCGCTGGTCAACGAAATCAGCCAGTTCCTGTTCCTTGAAGCGCGCCTGCAGGACACCCACGAGTACGACGAGTGGGAAGCACTGTGGACCAGCGACGGTGTGTACTGGGTGCCGGCCAATGGCGATGACATCGACCCGGAAACGCAGATGTCGATCATCTACGACAACCGCTCGCGCATTTCCCTGCGCATCAAACAATTCCACACCGGCAAGCGCCACACCCAGTCGCCGCGTTCGCGCCTGGGTCGCGTGTTGTCCAATGTGGAAATCATTGAAACCAGTGGCAACGAAATTCGCGTGGCTGCCAACGCCATGGTCTTCGAGTCCAACCTGCGCGCTGAAACCGTCTGGTGTACCCGCAATGAATACCTGCTGCGCCGTGAAGCAGTCGGCCTGCGCATGGCCCGCAAAAAGGTGGTGTTGGTCAACAACGACAAAGCCCTCTACACCCTGTCTTTCCTGATTTGAGTGCCCATTGATGAGCCAGCCTGAACTGTTGATCACCTCCGGCACCGTGCTGCTGAGCTTGCATGGCGGCGTTGCCCACTTGCACCTGAATCGTCCGGACGCCGCCAATGGTCTGGATATTCCCACTCTGCAAGACCTAATTGCCGCGCTGATGCGTTGCCATGGCGAACGGCGTGTGCGTGTGGTGTTGCTCACCGGGGCGGGCGCGAACTTCTGTGCCGGTGGCGATGTGCATACCTTTGCCGGAAAGGGTGATGAACTGCCGGAATATATCCGCCAGGCCACCGTGTATTTACAAGCCGCCATCAGCGCCATGATCCATCTGGATGCACCGGTTATTGCCGCTGTGCAGGGCTTTGCCGCGGGTGGTGGCGGCATGGGCCTGGTGTGTGCGGCGGATGTGGTCATTGCGGGTGAGTCAGCCAGGTTTCTTGCCGGTGCCACTCGCGTGGCCATGGCGCCGGACGCTGGTTTGTCGGTGACCTTGCCGCGCCTGGTGGGGCCGCGCAAGGCCACGGAAATGTTGCTGATGAACCCGGTGGTGAAAGCCCCGGAAGCGCTCTCATTGGGCTTGATCAGCCAGGTCGTTGCTGACGCTGAGTTGCAGGCTGCTGCCATGGCCTACGCCCAACAAATGGCCGAGGGTGCACCACGTGCTTTGGCTGCGACAAAACGTTTGCTGTGGACGGGCGTTGGTCTTGGCGTCGATGCCGCTATGCCGGAAGAAAGCCGTACCGTTGCCGCACTGTGCCGCACCCTTGATGTGCGTGAAGGCTTGGCGGCGGTCATCGAAAAACGCACCGCCCAGTTCGAGGGGCAATGACCATGCGTACATTGACTGGTCAGCGTGCCTTCGTCACCGGCGGTTCCAAAGGTATTGGAGAAGCCATCGTGCGGCGCCTGGCGGCCGAGGGCGCCAAGGTCGTGATTGCAGCGCAGGATATGATCAGCGCCGAGCGGCTGGCCGATGAAGTGGGCGGTCTGGCCGTTCGCCTGGATGTTACCGACCTTCTTGAAGTACAGCGCGTGGTGAGCACGCTGGGTCCTTTCGAAATATTGGTAAACAACGCCGGCTACGACCAGCACGATTTCTTCACCAAAACCACGGTGGAGCAGTGGCGCTACTTGTTGGCGGTCAACCTTGAAGGCGTATTTGCCGCTACCCACGCCGCGCTGCCGGCGATGCAGGCGGCTGGTTACGGGCGAATTATCAATGTCGGTTCCGAGGCCGGTCGTCAGGGCTCCAAAGGCGGCGCGGTGTATGCCGCTGCCAAAGGCGGCGTGATCGCCTTCAGTAAATCCATTGCCCGGGAAAATGCCCGCTACGGCATCACCGTCAACGTGGTCGCGCCAGGTCCGGTGGATACGCCGTTGCTGCGCAAAGCCCTCGACGCTGGTGGTGAAAAACTGTTGGCGGCTATGAAGGCGTCCACCCTGGTGGGGCGCTTGGGCGAGCCGGATGAAGTGGCGGCGGCTGTGGTGTTTCTCGCCAGTCGTGAAGCCAGTTTTATTACCGGCGAAACCCTTGGTGTCTCTGGCGGGATGGGTTGCTGATGAGCGGCCAAAACGAAGCGGTGGAGCGGGTAATCACCCGCATCCAGACTGTGTACGGCCGCTGGCATCGGCACACGCCGATTGAAACCCTGCGCCGCGATTGGGATGACTTGTTCTGGGCCGATGAGCTGACGTGTGAAACCCAGGACGCCAGTGCCAACGGCGTACCGGTGCGTTGGATCAAAGCGCCCGGCGCCGCTGAGCAGCAGGTATTGATTTACCTGCATGGCGGCGGATTCAAGATGGGCTCACTCATCTCCCACCATGATCTGATGGTGCGCCTCTCTGAGGCCGCGGGTTGCCGGGTGCTGGGCGTCGATTATCGCCTCTTGCCCGAGCACGGTTTTCCCGAACCCCTGCTTGATGTGCTCGCGGTCTACGATTGGCTGGTGGCCCAGGGTTTCGAGCCCAATCAACTGGCCATCGCCGGGGACTCCGCAGGTGGCGGGTTGGCTGCCGCGACCTTGCTGGCCCTGCGCGACAAAGGTCGCCCGCTGCCGGCCGCCGCTGTGTTGCTGTCGGCTTGGACCGACCTTAGCGCCAGTGGCGAAAGCTACCAGACCCGCGCCGAGGCTGACCCCATTCACCAACGCCCGATGATTGTCGCCCTGGCCGCGCAATATCTGGGGAAGGACGGCGATCCGCTCAACCCCCTGGCTTCGCCGCTGCATGGCGAGCTGACTGGTTTGCCGCCGTTGCTGCTGCAAGTCGGCGACCGCGAAACCGGTCTGGACGACAGCATTCTGTTTGCCGCCAAAGCCCGTGCAGCCGGGGTTGCGGTTGAGCTGCAGGTATGGCCGCTAATGATCCACGTCTTCCAACAATTTGCCGCCGAGCTGGTGGACGCGCGCGCGGCCATCGCCTGCATCGGCACATTTTTACGCCAGCACTGGAACCCAACATGAGGACTGCATTGTGAGCATCGGTATCACCGGATTTGGCGCCTATATCCCGCGCCTGCGTTTGAACCGGCAAGCCGTGGTGACGGCCAATGCCTGGTACGCCCCCGAGCTTAAAGGCAAAGCCCGTGGCCATCGCGCCATGGCCAACTGGGATGAAGACAGCATCACCATGGCGGTGGCGGCTGCCCGCGATGCCTTGGGTGGTCAGGATCTGCAAGGCAGAGTGCGCGAGGTGATTCTCGCCTCGTGCACACTACCGTTTGCCGAGCGCCTCAACGCGGCAGTGGTTGCCGAAGCGCTAAACCTGGATGAGTACACCGGCGCCAGCGACGTCACTGGCTCGCAGTGCGCCGCCCTGGCCGGCTTTTCCCAAGCCTTGGCCAGTGCCGCCAGCGCCCCGGGCACGGTGTTGCTGACAGCGGCCGACAATCGCCGTACCCGCGCCGCCAGCGCGCAGGAGCTGGACTACGGCGATGGCGCTGCCGCGCTGTTGTTCGGTCGTGAACAGGTGATCGCTGAAGTGCTCGGCCAAGCGGCGTTGAGCGTCGATTTTATCGACCACTTCCGCCTCACTGGCCGGGAGATCGATTACTACGGTGAAGAACGCTGGGTGCGTGATGAAGGCGTTAGCCGCTGCATGCCCCAAGTGATCAAACGTGCCCTGAGCGACAGTGGCGTAGACGCTGAAGCAGTGGCGCATTTTATCTTCCCCACCTCGCTGGCGAAGATGGATGCGCAACTGGCCCAGGCCTGCGGCATTCCTGCCGAAGCGGTAGTCGATGGCCTGGCGCTGGAAGTGGGTAACACCGGCGTCGGCCATGGCCTGTTGTTGCTGGCCAAAGTACTGGAAAGCGCCGAGCCGGGGCAGGTAATCGTGCTCGCCCAATTCGGCAGCGGTGCCCGCGCCGTAGTGCTACGGGTGACCGATGAAATCAAACACTTCGCTGTTCGCCGTGGTGTGTCTGGCTGGCTGACCCGCGGCCGTGAAGAGCTCAGCTACACGCGCTTTCTCACCTACAAAGGCCAACTGCAACTGGAACGTGGCGTGCGCGGTGAGCAAGACAAAAAAACCGCGTTGAGCACTGCCTATCGCCATCGTCGCGCCATTCTCGGCCTCGTGGCTGGACGTTGCCGTGTGAGTGGTGACGTGCATTTCCCACCCTCACGGCTGACCTATACCCCCGATGCTGCCGCCCTGGATACTCAGGACGCCCATCCCTTGGCTGACCGCCTTGGCAGGGTGCTGAGCTGGTCCGCCGAGTCGCTGTCGTCCTATATGGCGCCGCCCCATCACTACGGGCAAATCGACTTCGAGGGGGGCGGTCGCATCCTGATGGAGTTCACCGACGTCGCCAAAGGCGAAGTGCAGACCGCGCTCGAGGTGGAGATGGTCTTTCGCATCAAAGACATCGACGACCTGCGCGGTTTCAAACGCTATTTCTGGAAAGCCACCCCCGTTCACACCCCTGCGCCACAAGCGCCGTTGGAGTAAGTCGTCATGCCCATTGGTATCAAAGACAAAGTTGCAATTCTTGGCATGGGCTGCTGCCGCTTCGGCGAGCGCTGGGACGCCAGCCCGGAAGATTTGATGGTCGAGGCCTACAGTGAAGCCATGGCTGATGCCGGTATTTCTCCGGAGCAAATCGACGCGGCCTGGTTCTCCACCCATATGGAGGATGTGGGCACCGGCCGTGGTGGTACACCGATGAGCATTGCCCTGCGGTTGCCGAACATTGGCGTAACCCGGGTAGAAAACTTCTGTGCCGGCGGTTCGGAAGCCATTCGCGCGGCGGTATATGCGGTGGCATCCGGTGCCTGCGATATCGCCTTGGCCCTGGGCGTGGAAAAGCTGAAAGACACCGGCTACGGCGGCCTGCCGGTGGCAACCGTCGGGACCTATATTCCACAGTGGTATCCCGGCGCCGTGGCCCCGGCCAACTTTGCTCAACTGGCCTCGGCTTACCAGGCGCGCTTTAACGTTGATCCGCAGTTACTCAAACGTGCCATCGCTCACGTATC
>Ga0208635_100355_pt1 | contig 11985 bp, 13 predicted proteins | sample LakWasMe93_HOW11_2_FD_183915 | JGI IMG/M metagenome (GOLD analysis project Ga0208635, IMG submission 183915) | Freshwater sediment methanotrophic microbial communities from Lake Washington under simulated oxygen tension - Sediment Metagenome... | ecosystem: Environmental > Aquatic > Freshwater >...
CACGAACCTGTGAACACCACTGACCTGTAGGAGCCGGCTTGCCGGCGAAGCGGCCTTGAGTCTTGCAGGGCCCTTTCGGACGCCATCGCCAGCAAGCCGGCGCCTACAAAAGCGCTGTCAGTTCTTGTGCAGCTTGCTCATCAACTCCGCCTCAGCCTGGGTCAACCCGCAGGACTGAGTCAGTTCATCGACGCTCGCGCCCATTCCGACCAGGCGTGCTGCCTGGGCAAACGACAGGCTCGACGGGTCGCGCTGTTCAAGCTGAGCCAGCTTGTCCGGCAACGGCCCGACCACCGCGCGCAGCTCGTGCAGGTCTTCACCCATGCGCACGCTGCCACTCTGGTAGTTGTCAACGCGCTTGCCCAGGTCCTTGATGCGCTGATCGCGCAGCGCATCGCCCTCGGCCTGTTGCGCAGCGATCTGCCGCTGACCGCGAATGTACGCCAGAAACATTGCCAGCGTGCCTGCCCAGAAAAGGAACAGGACAATGACCGCAACCTCAAGAATCAATCAGATACTCTCCAGTTCCGACCATTCTTCTTCGCTCATCATCTTGTCCAGCTCGACCAGGATCAGCAATTCGTTGTTCTTGTTGCACACGCCTTGAATGAACTTGGCGGACTCTTCGTTACCCACGTTCGGCGCGGTTTCGATTTCCGACTGACGCAGGTAAACCACTTCAGCCACGCTGTCGACCATGATCCCGACCACTTGCTTGTCGGCTTCGATGATGACGATCCGGGTGTTGTCGCTGATCTCGGCATTCATCAGGCCGAAGCGCTGACGGGTGTCGATCACAGTCACCACATTACCGCGCAGGTTGATGATGCCCAGCACGTAGCTCGGGGCACCCGGGACCGGGGCGATTTCGGTGTAACGCAGGACTTCCTGAACGCGCATCACGTTGATGCCGTAGGTTTCATTGTCCAGCTTGAAGGTTACCCATTGCAGGATCGGATCTTCGGAACCTTTTGCAGACGACGCCTTATCATTCATACCCTGACCCCTCGAAAAACCGCCCTAGCGGTGTGTGTTCAGTGCGATGGCAAGTCACTTGCCCCGCGTGTTTTTTATGTCGGTTTGTGGGACGGCTTGCCGCCGCCCATGTGCTTCGCCCCACCGCTTGCGATCAGCTCGGCCAGTTCGGAAACGTCGAGCAACGCACACATGTGTTCAATCACCGTGCCCGCCAGCCATGGCCGTTGACCACGGTGGGTGCGCCATTTGATTTCGTTCGGGTCCAGGCGCAACGAGCGGCTGACCTGATGCACTGCCAGCCCCCACTCGTAGCCCTGAACCGAAATAACGTATTGCAGGCCCTGACGGAAATCATCGCGATAGCGGTCGGGCATGACCCAACGGGCGGTATCGAGCACTTTCAGGTTGCCGGCCTGGCTCGGCAGGATTCCGAGGAACCATTCCGGCTGACCGAACAGCGGTGTCAGTTCCTGACCGGCCAGGGAATAAATCGAGCCCAGGCACACCAGCGGCACCGCCAGGGTCAACCCGGCGACATCGAACAACAGGCATTCGAACGGCTCGGCGGCCCACGCAGGACGGCCGTTGGTTTCCACTGGCGGCGGCGTGTTGCTCGGCGGCAGATGGACTTCGACGATCGGCGGCACGAGCGCTTGCAACTGCGGTTCGGTCGGCGGTACCAGCTCTTGCAACAGCGGAGCGGTCGGCGGTACCAGCGCTTGCAGCAGCGGTGCGATGGTCGATACCGGCGCCAGAGCCGGCGCTTCCATCAGCGCCACCGGGGCTTTCACCACAGGTGCGGTGACCGGCGCGGCAACGGCTGGCGGTTTCTCGGCAGGCTTCTGCGCATCGCGGGCCTGTTCTTCAAGCACCGCGGCCTGGAATTCGTCCAGCGCTGCTTCAACCTCGACCACCTCGGGAATCGCTTCGATTTCCGGCGGCAACTCTTCGGTCGCGTCCATCAACAAGCTGTCCAGATAGGACTGGAGCGCAAGTTGCGGACGGGAAGTGATTTTTACCGGGCGATTCATCTCACGCCACCTGCGCAACGGATTGCTGCGCCAGCAAGTGCTTGAGCAGCGCGCGATAGGCCAGCACACCGCGGCTCTTGCCGTCGAATTGCGAAGGCGTCACGCCGGCACGGCTGGCGTCGCGCAAACGCGTATCGACCGGGATGTAGCCTTGCCAGATTTCTTCCGGATACTTGTCGCGCAACACCCGCAAGGTCCCGAGCGACGCTTGCGTGCGCCGGTCGAACAGGGTCGGCACGATGTTGAATGCCAATGGCTGCTTACGCGAACGGTTGATCATCGCCAGCGTATTGACCATGCGCTCCAGGCCTTTGACCGCCAGGTGCTCGGTCTGCACCGGAATCACCAATTGCTGACTGGCCGCCAAGGCATTGACCATCAGCACGCCGAGCAACGGCGGGCTGTCGATCACTGCGTAATCGAAGTCCTGCCACAATTGCGCCAGGCTCTTGGCAATCACCAGGCCCAAACCACTCTGCCCCGGCGACTGGCGCTCAAGCGTCGCCAGCGCAGTGCTGGACGGCAACAGGGAAATACTCGCGTGACTGGTGGGCAACAGCAACTGACCGGGCAAGCCTTGCGGCACGCTGCCCCGGTGCAGGAAAAGGTCGTAGCTGCTGTGTTCCAGGCTGTCGGGGTCGTAACCGAAGTAGCTGGTCATCGAGCCGTGGGGATCGAGATCGACCACGACCACGCGCTTGCCCGCCTCAGCCAGCAACCCGGCTAAAGCGATAGAGGAAGTGGTTTTACCAACACCACCCTTTTGATTGGCAACGGCCCAGACTCTCATTCGGATTGTTCCTCCCGGTCGATTCGACCGGGAAATAGCTCAACGTGTTAATGCGGGTGACGGAGAATTGACGGCGCTCTCTCGTCCCGGCGACTTGACTGGTGCAGGTGCAGTTTGTGTGCCAGCACGCTTCAACGCGGCATCCGGTTGCGCATGAGCGGTTCCGGTACCAGTGAGGCTGCGACGGACATCAAGATTTCGTGACACCACCAACACCACACGACGGTTGCGCGCACGGCCTTCGGCGGTCGCGTTGTTGGCCACCGGCTGGAATTCGCCGTAACCCACCGACGCCAAACGACCAGGATTTACCCCCTGCATCGCCAGCATCCGCACGATGCTCGCCGAACGGGCCGAGGACAGTTCCCAGTTGGTCGGGTATTGCGCGGTGCGGATCGGTTGATCGTCGGTGAAACCTTCGACGTGAATCGGGTTGTCGAACGGCTTCAGGATCACTGCGACTTTATCGATGATGTTGAACGCCATGTCGCTGGGCATGGCATCGCCGCTGCCGAACAACAGGCTGGAATTGAGTTCGATCTCGACCCACAACTCGTTGCCGCGAACGGTCATCTGGTTGGAGCTGATCAAGTCGCCGAACGCGGCGCTGATGTCATCGGCAATGCTTTTCAGCGGATCGCTGGCACCGGCGATACCGGCGTCGACCTGTTCGCTGTCCTTGACCAGCGGCTTGGCCGGGGTCACGGTTTTCGGACGCTCTTCACCGATGGGGATCGGCTGGAGCGAACGATCCGAATCGGTGAACACGCCGATCAACGCTTGCGAGATGATCTTGTACTTGCCTTCGTTGATCGAAGAAATCGAGTACATCACCACGAAAAAGGCGAACAGCAACGTAATGAAGTCGGCATAGGAAACGAGCCAGCGTTCATGGTTTACATGTTCTTCAGGTTGTCGACGGCGTGCCATAGTCCATGTCTCCCATCAATCCATGAAGCCCTGAAGCTTCAACTCAATAGAGCGAGGGTTTTCACCTTCGGCGATCGACAGGATGCCTTCCAGCAACATTTCGCGATAACGCGACTGACGCAATGCAACGGATTTGAGTTTGGCGGCAATCGGCAACAGCACCAGGTTGGCACTGGCGACGCCGTAGATGGTGGCGACGAAGGCCACGGCGATGCCGCTGCCCAGTTGCGACGGATCGGCCAGGTTGCCCATGACATGGATCAGGCCCATCACCGCACCGATGATGCCGATGGTCGGCGCGTAGCCGCCCATGCTTTCGAAGACTTTGGCGGCTTCAATGTCGCGGCTTTCCTGGGTGTAGAAATCCACTTCCAGAATGCTGCGAATCGCTTCCGGCTCAGCGCCGTCCACCAGCAGTTGCAGGCCTTTGCGCGAGTAGGCGTCGGGTTCTGCGTCAGCGATACCTTCCAGACCGAGCAGACCTTCCTTGCGGGCGGTCAGGCTCCAGTTCACTACGCGGTCGACGCCGCCGGCCAGGTCCACGCGTGGCGGGAACAGGATCCAGCCAACAATCTGCATGGCGCGCTTGAACGCGCTCATTGGCGATTGCAGCAGTGCCGCGCCGACGGTCCCGCCGAGCACGATCAACGCCGCCGGACCGTTGGCCAGCGCGCCGAGATGGCCGCCTTCAAGGAAGTTGCCACCGATGATGGCGACGAACGCCATGATGATCCCGATAAGGCTGAGTACGTCCATCAGATGCACGCCTCGACCAGGTGCTTGCCAATATCGTCGAGGCCGTACACCGCATCGGCGAGTTCGGCTTTGACGATGGCCATCGGCATGCCGTAGATCACGCAGCTGGCTTCGTCCTGAGCCCAGATCGAGCTGCCGCCCTGCTTGAGCAGGCGCGCGCCTTCACGACCGTCGGCGCCCATGCCGGTCAGTACAACCGCCAGAACTTTGTCACCGTAGGACTTGGCGGCCGAACCGAACGTGATGTCCACGCACGGCTTGTAGTTCAGACGTTCGTCGCCCGGCAGGATTTTCACCGCGCCACGGCCGTCGATCATCATTTGCTTGCCACCCGGCGCCAGCAGCGCCAGGCCCGGACGCAGGATGTCGCCATCCTCGGCTTCCTTGACGCTGATGCGGCAGAGCTTGTCCAGACGCTCGGCGAACGCCTTGGTGAAGGCGGCCGGCATGTGCTGGATCAACACGATCGGGGCCGGGAAATTGGCCGGCAACTGGGTCAGAACCCGTTGCAGGGCAACCGGGCCGCCCGTGGACGTACCGATGGCAACCAGTTTGTAGGCTTTGCGTTTCGGCGCTGGCGACGATGGGCTGGCTGCGAATGTGCGAGCCGGGATCGGTGCCGGTGCCGGACGAGCAGGTGCGCTGCTGCCATAACTGCCGATGCTGGAAGGCGCAGGTGTCGGCGCGGGTGCAGCGACCGGTGCCGGCGCGCTGTAAGCGCTGACACGACGGTTACTGCGCGAGATGCTGAGAATCTTCTCGCACAGCAGTTGCTTGACCTTCTCGGGATTGCGCGAGATGTCTTCGAAATTCTTCGGCAGGAAATCCACCGCGCCGGCATCCAGCGCGTCCAGGGTGACCCGGGCGCCTTCGTGCGTCAGCGAGGAGAACATCAACACCGGGGTCGGGCAGCGCTGCATGATGTGCCGCACCGCCGTGATGCCATCCATCATCGGCATCTCGTAGTCCATGGTGATCACGTCCGGCTTGAGGGCCAGTGCCTGATCGATCGCCTCTTTTCCGTTGGTCGCCGTACCGACGACCTGGATATTCGAATCCGCTGAAAGAATTTCCGAGACGCGGCGGCGGAAAAACCCCGAATCGTCCACCACCAGGACTTTGACTACCATAAACACTCCGTTAGGCGGGGGCGAGGCTTCGTCGCCCCGCTCCCCCAGAATCAAATACGCCGTGCGGCGTAACGCTTGAGCATGCTCGGAACATCGAGAATCAGCGCAATGCGACCGTCACCGGTGATGGTGGCGCCCGACATGCCCGGGGTTCCCTGGAGCATTTTGCCCAATGGCTTGATGACCACTTCTTCCTGGCCGACCAGTTGATCGACAACGAAGCCGATCCGCTGGGTGCCCACCGAAAGGATCACCACATGGCCTTCGCGCTGCTCTTCGTGAGCGGCGGAGCTGACCAGCCAGCGCTTGAGGTAGAACAGTGGCAGCGCCTTGTCCCGCACGATCACCACTTCCTGGCCGTCCACCACGTTGGTGGTCGACAGGTCGAGGTGGAAGATCTCGTTGACGTTCACCAGCGGGAACGCGAACGCCTGGTTGCCGAGCATGACCATCAGCGTCGGCATGATCGCCAGGGTCAACGGGACCTTGATGACGATCTTCGAGCCCTTGCCCTTGGTCGAGTAGATATTGATGGTGCCGTTGAGCTGGGCGATCTTGGTTTTCACCACGTCCATGCCCACGCCACGACCCGACACGTCGGAGATCTCGGTCTTGGTCGAGAAACCCGGTGCGAAGATCAGGTTGAAGCAGTCGGACTCGCTGAGGCGGTCCGCCGCATCCTTGTCCATCAAACCTTTCTTCACCGCGATGCCGCGCAACACGTCGGCGTCCATGCCCTTGCCGTCATCGGAGATGGACAGCAGGATGTGGTCGCCTTCCTGTTCAGCGGACAAAATCACTTTGCCGCTACGCGGTTTGCCCATCGCTTCGCGATCGGCCGGCTCTTCGATACCGTGGTCGACCGAGTTGCGCACCAAGTGGACCAGCGGGTCGGCCAGGGCCTCGACAAGGTTTTTGTCGAGGTCGGTTTCTTCGCCGACCAGTTCCAGGTTGATCTCTTTCTTGAGCTGGCGAGCCAGGTCGCGAACCAGACGCGGGAAGCGCCCGAAGACTTTCTTGATCGGTTGCATCCGGGTCTTCATGACCGCGGTTTGCAAGTCGGCCGTGACCACGTCGAGGTTCGACACGGCTTTGGACATGGCTTCATCGGCGCTGTTGGCACCCAGGCGAACCAGGCGGTTACGCACCAGTACCAACTCGCCGACCATGTTCATGATTTCGTCGAGACGCGCGGTGTCGACCCGCACGGTGGTCTCGGCTTCGCTGGCCGGTTTTTCCGCAGGCGGCGCGGCCGCTGCACGGGCAGGCGCCGGTGCAGCAGCAGCGGCGGCAGGTTTCGGTGCAGCGGCGGCAGCAGGCTTCGCTGCTTCGGCTTTTGGCTCGGGCGCCTTGGCGACAGGTGCCGGGGCCTTGGCGACGGGCGTTGCTACCGAAGAGGCGGCGGAACCGGTGCCGACTTCAGTGAACTTGCCTTTGCCATGCAATTCGTCGAGCAGCGATTCGAACTCGTGATCCGAGATCAGATCGCCGCCAGCTGCTGCTGCGGTTGGCGCAGCCGGGGTCGGTACCGAGGCAATGGCCGATTCCAGTGCATCGACCGCAAAGTTGCCCTTGCCGTGCAGCTGATCGAGCAGTGCTTCGAACTCGTCGTCGGTAATGTCGGAACTGTCACCTGGCGCTTTCGGCGCAGCCGGTGCGGCAGGCGCTGCGGGTGTTGCCACCGCGTCGACGGCGAACTGGCCTTTGCCGTGCAACTGATCGAGCAACGACTCGAACTCGGCATCGGTGATTTCATCGCTGGTCGCGGCATCGCCGGCCGGCAGCGGAACAGCGGCCGGGGCCTCCGCCTGAGCCTTGACGGCGTTCAGCGAGTCCAGCAGTTGTTCGAATTCGTTATCGGTGATGTCGCCTGATTCGGCTTCGGCAGCCGGCTCTTCCACCACTTCAGCCACAGGTGCGGCTTGATCGGCGGTTTGCGGCTCGGCCAGACGGGCCAGGGCTGCAAGCAATTCAGGCGTGGCGGCCGTTATCGGGCCACGCTCGCGGACTTCGCTGAACATGCCGTTCACCGCGTCCAGCGCTTCGAGAACCACGTCCATCAATTCCGAATCGACGCGACGTTCACCCTTGCGCAGGATGTCAAACACGTTCTCGGCGATGTGACAGCACTCCACCAGCTCGTTGAGCTGGAGGAAGCCGGCGCCCCCTTTTACAGTGTGAAAACCGCGAAAAATTGCATTGAGCAAGTCCGCATCATCCGGTCGGCTTTCAAGCTCGACCAGCTGTTCGGACAGTTGCTCTAGAATCTCGCCGGCCTCAACCAGGAAATCCTGAAGGATCTCTTCATCGGCGCCGAAGCTCATTAAGGGGGTGCTCCTAAGGTCTAAAAACCTAAAAAACCTAAAATGCTAAAACTCTAGAATCCTAGGCTGGATAACAAATCGTCCACATCGTCCTGACCGGACACAACATCTTCTCTTTTATCGGCATGAATCTGCGGACCTTCACCCTGAGAGAGATGTTTTTGCGGATCTTTTTCTGCAAGCATCGCTTCACGGTCATGTTCGATGCCCGCAAAGCGGTCCACCTGACTGGCCATAAGCACGAGCTTGAGCAGGTTGCTTTCAACTTCGGTGACCAATTGGGTCACACGCTTGATCACCTGACCGGTGAGGTCCTGGTAATCCTGAGCGAGCAGAATGTCGTTAAGGTTGCTCGACACCGCGCGGTTGTCCACGCTGCTGCGCGCCAGAAAACCATCGACACGCCGTGCCAGTTCACGAAATTCCTCAGCCCCGACTTCGCGACGCATGAACCGCCCCCAGTCCGTGCTCAGCGCCTGAGCTTCATCGCTCAGGCTGTTGACCAGCGGCGTGGAGTTTTCGACCAGATCCATGGTGCGGTTGGCTGCGGCCTCTGTCAGCTTGACAACGTAACCCAGACGCTCGGTGGCATCTGTGATCTGGGACACTTCCTCGGCTTGCGGCATGTGCGGGTCAATCTGAAAATTGACGATCGCACTGTGCAGCTCGCGGGTGAGCTTGCCCACTTCCTGATACAGGCCGCGGTCACGGGTCTGGTTGAGCTCATGGATCAGTTGCACTGCGTCGCCGAACTTGCCTTTCTCAAGGCTTTCGACCAGTTCGACCGCGTGTTTTTTCAGGGTCGATTCAAAATCGCCCAGTGAAGATTCGTTTTGGTCCATAGCTCCCCCGTGGCGCAGTTTCTCAACCGATGCGTTCGAAAATCTTCTCGATTTTTTCTTTCAACGCCTGGGCCGTGAAGGGTTTGACCACATAGCCGTTTACGCCGGCCTGGGCCGCTTCGATGATCTGCTCGCGCTTGGCTTCAGCGGTCACCATCAGCACTGGCAGGTGCTTGAGCTTTTCATCGGCGCGCACGTGGCGCAGCAGATCGATACCGGTCATGCCAGGCATGTTCCAGTCCGTTACCAGAAAGTCGATGCTTCCGCTGTTGAGAACCGGAATGGCAGTAATGCCATCGTCGGCCTCGACCGTGTTGGTGAACCCAAGGTCACGCAACAGGTTTTTTATGATCCGCCGCATCGTTGAGAAGTCATCAACGATGAGGATTTTCATGTTCTTGTCCAATTCGACCTCCAAGCAGTCTTAAACGCGCCCAGCACCTGGACGCGCCATTTCAATCAATCCGGCAAAGCACTCAATGACTGTCTGGAGCACAACAGATCGAGACCGGCGCAGTTCAACACCACACCAGCCAAGTTCGCAGTGTCCCCACACTGCCTTCAGCGCGCTCGCCACTCCCCCAAACGCCCCCGCAAACGGGCCGCGCACTGGCTGTGTAACTGGCTGACCCGAGATTCGCTGACCCCCAGGACCTCACCGATTTCCTTGAGATTCAACTCTTCGTCGTAGTACAGCGCCAACACCAGTCGCTCACGCTCCGGCAAATTGGCAATCGCGTCCGCCAGCGCTGCCTGGAAGCGTTCATCTTCCAGATCGCGCGACGGCTCGAGATGAGCACTCGCGCCATCCTCATGCAGCCCTTCGTGTTCGCCGTCCTGCAACAGGTCGTCGAAACTGAACAAGCGGCTGCCCAGGGTGTCGTTCAAAATCCCGTAGTAATCGTCGAGACTCAATTGGAGTTCGGCCGCAACTTCGTGATCTTTAGCGTCACGGCCGGTTTTAGCTTCAATCGAGCGAATTGCGTCGCTGACCATGCGGGTATTGCGGTGGACCGAACGTGGCGCCCAGTCCCCTTTGCGCACTTCATCAAGCATGGCGCCGCGGATCCGGATGCCCGCGTACGTCTCGAAACTCGCGCCTTTGCTGGCGTCATATTTGGTCGATACTTCAAGCAGGCCGATCATCCCGGCCTGGATCAGGTCTTCGACCTGGACACTGGCTGGCAGTCGCGCCAGCAGGTGGTAAGCAATGCGTTTGACCAGTGGCGCGTAACGCTCGATCAGCTCGTACTGCGCGTCACGCGCCGACTTCTTGTAGAGGTTGTAACCGCTGGCTGTCATAGCACGGGTCCTGCCGTTTGTTGCACGAGGCGCTCGACGAAAAACTCCAGGTGCCCGCGCGGGTTGGCAGGCAGCGGCCAGGTATCGACTTTTTGTGCGATGGCCTTGAAAGCCAGGGAGCACTTGGAACGAGGGAAGGCTTCATAGACCGCGCGCTGCTTTTGCACAGCCTTGCGCACGCTTTCGTCGTACGGCACCGCACCGACGTATTGTAAGGCGACGTCGAGGAAGCGGTCCGTGACCTTGGTCAACTTGGCGAACAGGTTGCGGCCTTCCTGCGGGCTCTGGGCCATGTTGGCCAGGACGCGGAAGCGGTTCATGCCGTAGTCGCGGTTGAGCAGTTTGATCAGGGCGTAGGCATCCGTGATCGAAGTCGGTTCGTCGCAGACCACCAGCAAGACTTCTTGCGCGGCGCGAACAAAACTGACTACCGAGTCACCAATACCCGCAGCTGTGTCGATCACGAGCACGTCGAGGTTGTCGCCGATATCGCTGAACGCCTGGATCAGGCCGGCATGCTGGGCCGGACTCAGATGAACCATGCTTTGTGTGCCGGACGCGGCCGGGACGATGCGGATGCCGCCTGGCCCCTGCAACAATACGTCGCGCAGCTCACAGCGGCCTTCGATGACGTCGGCCAGGGTACGTTTGGGTGTCAGTCCCAGCAGGACGTCGACATTCGCCAGCCCCAGATCGGCGTCCAGCAGCATGACGCGCCGGCCGAGCTCAGCTAGAGCCAGGGACAAGTTCACTGACACATTAGTCTTCCCGACGCCACCTTTGCCGCCGGTCACCGCGATCACCTGTACGGGATGCATGCTGCCCATGTTATTTCTTTACCTTGTCTTGCATAGACGGAGGCCACATTACTGGCTGCGCGCTCATCAACTGAACAATGCATGGCAGACCATCGATGTAGGTACAAAAACTGTTCATTAATACCTCAGCCAACCTGCTTGGTCGGGCTGTGATAAATATCAGCGAACATGTCAGCCATGGCTTCTTCGCTGGGTTCTTCCTGCATTTGCACGCTGACGGCGCGACTGACCAACTGATGACGACGCGGCAGATGCAGATCATCCGGAATACGCGGTCCATCAGTCAGGTAAGCCACCGGCAATTCATGACTGATCGCCAGGCTCAACACCTCGCCCAGACTTGCCGTCTCATCCAGTTTAGTCAGGATGCAGCCAGCCAGCCCGCAGCGCTTGTAACTGTGATAAGCGGCGGTTAGAACCTGTTTTTGGCTGGTGGTTGCCAGAACCAGATAATTTTTTGATTTGATGCCACGACCGGCCAGGCTTTCGAGCTGCATGCGCAATGCCGGATCGCTGGCCTGAAGGCCCGCGGTATCGATCAGCACCACGCGCTTGCGCAGCAAAGGATCCAGCGCCTGCACCAGGGACTGGCCCGGATCGACGTGCGTCACCGACACATTGAGGATCCGGCCGAGGGTCTTGAGTTGTTCCTGGGCACCGATGCGGTAGCTGTCCATGCTCACCAGCGCGATGTTCTGCGCGCCGTACTTGAGCACGTAACGGGCCGCGAGCTTGGCCAGGGTCGTGGTCTTGCCCATGCCGGCGGGGCCGACCATGGCAATCACGCCGCCCTCTTCCAGTGGCTCGACTTCCGGTGTGGCGATCATCCGCGCCAAGTGCGCCAGCAACATGCGCCAGGCCTGACGAGGTTCATCAATGTCGGTAATCAGTTCCAGCAGATCGCGGGACAACGGACCGGACAAACCGATGCGTTGCAGGCGGCGCCAAAGGTTGGCCTGGGCCGGGCGGCTGCCTTGCAACTGATTCCAGGCCAGCGAACCGAGTTGTACTTCCATCAGTTCGCGCAGGCTGTTGAGTTCGAAACGCATCGAGTCGAAGGCACGCGGATCAACACCGGTCGCGG